>WNFQ01001120.1_pt1 | contig 18865 bp, 16 predicted proteins | sample 5400171 | NCBI WGS metagenome assembly WNFQ01 (sample SAMN13153356, study PRJNA577476) | soil metagenome | isolation source: 20 cm soil under Madrone tree | place: USA:California | collected 2016-06-14 | reverse complement strand
TTGCTCCTGCATAAGTATTACCTGGACGAGATTTATGACGCGGCGGTCGTGGAGCGCACCAAAGACCTCGGAACTCTGCTCGGCCGCTTCGATGCAAACGTGATCGACGGAGTGGGCGTAAACGGCGCAGGCTGGCTGGCGCGCTTTGGGTCAACTCTATCGATGTGGTGGGACAAGTGGATCATCGATGGGCTGCTGAATTTCAGCGCGAAGCTGATTCAGCTTTTCAGTTATCCGGTGCGGCTGCTGCAAACCGGAGTCTTTTCCAGCTACGCGATGCTGATTTTGGTAGGACTGGTAATTCTCCTGGCGTATTACGGTCATCATATGCAGGTTCTGCTGCGCGGCGTGCGCTGAGAGGCGATGAGAATGGACTTTCTTGCACATCACATCTTGAGCGTGGTTCTCTTCACGCCGCTTCTGGGCGCCCTGGTGCTCCTCTTCATTCCTCGCGAGATGGAAAACGCGCATAAGATCGCTGGAAACGTATTTGGCGCCCTTGGTTTTCTTGTTTCTCTTCCGCTGGTTCGCTGGTGGAATCCTGGGGAGAAGCCCTTTTCCTTCGAGGAATCCGCCGAGTGGATCCCCTCGATCGGCGCTAGATATCATCTGGGCATCGACGGCATAAGCCTCTTGCTTGTCATGCTCACCACGTTTCTCGGGATGATCGCCATTCTCTCGTCGTGGAGCGCGATTCATCAGCGGACCAAGGAGTATTACATTCTGCTCCTCCTACTGCAGACCGGGATGATCGGCGTTTTCGTTTCCCTGGATTTTTTCCTCTTTTATGTGTTTTGGGAAGTGATGCTCGTCCCGATGTACTTCCTCATCGGCGTTTGGGGAAGCGACCGGCGCCTTTACGCAGCCATCAAGTTTTTCCTGTACACGTTGGCCGGATCGGTGGTCATGTTGCTGGCGATCCTGGCGCTGTACTTCTACGCGCCTGTGTCCGCCGGCGGGACACGCACCTTCGATGTTCCGACGCTGCTGGCCGCCGCGCAACACTTCTCCGACCCACTGAAGGTTTGGCTCTTCTGGGGCTTCTTCTTCGCGTTTGCCATCAAGGTTCCCATGTTCCCGTTCCACACCTGGCTGCCCGACGCGCACACGGAGGCGCCTACCGCCGGCTCTGTGATCCTGGCGGGCGTCTTGCTGAAGATGGGCACGTACGGTTTCATCCGCTTCTCGCTCCCGCTGCTGCCCACGGATACCGTCATGCGCGCGCGAATCATTCACATCGTCATCGTGCTTTCTTTGATCGGCATCATTTATGGCGCGCTCGTTTGCCTCATGCAGAAGGACATGAAGCGGTTGATCGCCTACAGCTCGGTCAGCCATCTTGGCTTCTGCACGCTGGGAATTTTTGCGCTCACGCCGAACGGTCTCGCTGGCAGCGTGCTCCAGCAGATCAACCACGGCATCTCCACTGGCGCGCTGTTCTTGATTGTTGGCGTACTTTACGAACGGCGTCACACGCGCATGATTTCCGAATTCGGCGGCCTGGCAACGCCCATGCCGAATTTCGCAGCCATCTATCTGATCGTCAGTCTCAGTTCGCTGGGAATGCCGCTGCTGAACGGCTTTATCGGAGAGTTCACGATTTTGCAGGGCGCATTTCAGGTGAGCAAGGCCTGGGCTGCCTGGGGCTCGCTGGGCGTCGTGCTGGGCGCGGCGTACCTGCTATGGCTGTACCAGCGCGTGATGTTCGGCCCGGTCACGCAGTTTGCCAATGAAGATTTGCCGGACTTGAATCTGCGCGAATACGCCACGCTCGTGCCCCTCGTGATTCTGGCGTTCTGGATCGGCATCTATCCGAAGCCGTTCTTCGCCCTGATCGAAAAGCCCGTGCAAAAAATTGTCGAGCAGGTGAATCCGAATTTCTATCAAGCGGAACGCGCAAAATTGCCTCCGGCGGAACTCCACGCCGCTGTTGCGGAGACGAAATAGCCCGCCCGAATGAATATCCCGTTCATCAACGCGATTCGAAGCTATCTCCAGGGCGACGGTGCCGCCATCCTTCCGGAAATGGAGCTCGTCCTCTTCGGACTGGGGATCCTGCTAATCGATTTCTGGATCGAGCGGAAAGAAAAATACTGGAATGCCGGGCTGGCGATGGCGGGAACCATTTTCAGCGCTTTCACAATCTGGAAACTCCGCGGAGCGGTTGCGGCAAGAGGTGATTTCGCCGGATTTCACGATTCGGTCTTGGTCGATCCGTTCTTCCTTTTCTTCTCAACTCTTTTCCTGGCCGCTACCGCACTCGTGATTCTGCTGTCCGTGAAATACCTGGAGATCGAAAGGGAACAAGAAGGCGAATACTACGCGCTTCTGCTGTTTGCCTGCGTCGGAATGATGCTGATGGCCTCCGGGATAGACCTGATCGTGATGTTCCTCGGCCTTGAAACCATGGCCCTCAGTTTTTACGTGCTGACCGGTTTCTTGCGCCGCGATAAGCGTTCGAATGAAGCCGCATTAAAATATGTTCTGCTCGGCGCGTTCAGCTCTGGCATCCTGGCCTACGGTTTTTCGATTTTGTATGGGCTCAGCGGCGCTACGAACATCGGCGCCATCACCGGCGCACTGGCGCAGCGCGACAAATTGGTGCACGCCGTTGCGCTTAGCCACCTCCCTGGCGTACAGGGCGAACAGATGCGGCTGCTGTTGCAAAGGAATCTCCCCTTAGCGCTGAACTTCGATCCCTTCGTTCTGCAGCTTCTTCCGATCCTCGCCTTCGTTCTGGTTGCGGTCGGGTTGTTTTTCAAAGTCGCGGCCGTGCCGTTTCATCAGTGGGCGCCGGATGTTTACGAAGGCGCGCCAACGCCGATCGCTGCTTATGTCAGCGTGGCATCCAAGACGGCGAGTTTTGCTTTGCTTCTGCGGCTATTCCTCTCCGTCTTTTCTCCTTCGCAAAAAGTTTCGCAGGAACAATGGATGTACCTCATCGCGGGCGTGGCCGTGGCGTCGCTTACCTGGGGCAATCTCGCCGCGCTGACGCAGACTAACGTGAAGCGCCTGCTGGCGTATTCCTCGATCTCGCATGTTGGCTACATCTTGCTCGGTCTCGTTGCCGGCAACGGGACCGCCTTGACCGGAATCTCATATTATTTGTTCGCGTACGTGTTCATGACCGCGGGAGCTTTCGCGGTCATCATCGTGCTTCGCCAGAAAGGGCTCATCGGCGAGGAACTCGAGGACCTGAACGGCTTGTACCAGCGCAGCCCCGCCGCAGCATTGCTGCTGCTGATCTTCATGCTTTCGCTTGCCGGGATTCCGCCGACGGCCGGCTTTATGGGCAAGTATTTCATTTTTCTTTCGTTGATCGAAACGCATCATCCGGTGCTCGCGGTCTTCGCCGTGTTGTATATCGTCCCCGCGCTCTACTATTACTTCCGCATCGTCGTGCATGCCTGGCTCAAGCAGCCGGGCGAAGCGCCGCGTCCATCCATGACGAGCGCGCAGGCTGTGGCCCTCGGCGTCGCCGTGTTTGTCACGCTGGCCGCGGGGTTGTATCCTGAGCCGTTCACGCGGCTCGCTCAATATGCCTTCGGACAATAGACCCGAAAATTCCGATTCACCCTCTCCTGGGGCGGAAAAAGCGAAAGACGTCTCCAACCAGGCTGCCATTGCCATGGAATTGCCCTTCGTGCTCGTTGCGGCCGTCGTCGTGGGCGGGCTTCTCGGTTATTTTCTTGATCACTGGCTCCATACGAAGCCGGTTTTCCTGCTCGTGCTTGGCGGCATTGGTTTCTATGCCGGCGTGCGCGACGTTCTCCGGCGGCTTGCGGGAAGCGGCGATGGCATCAAGCGTGATTGAATCGCCGTCCGGCGCTGTGACCGAACGGCGCATCTCCTGGCTGACTCTCCTGATTGGTTTGGTCGCTGGTCTCTTGGTCGCTCTCCTGGGCGACCGTTTGTGGGGCGCGGGTCTGGGAATCGGCGCTGCCCTGGCATGGCTGAATTTTCGCTGGCTCAGGCGTGGCTTGGATGCTCTAGTCATGGCCTCCACCGCCCAAGCCGGCGAAGAGAAACCCGCAGTCCCCCTCCTCAGCTACTTCGGCATGCTCTTCCGCTACGGGTTGATAGCCCTCGCGGTGTATGTTATTTTTGAATATCTCAGAGTTCCCCTTGTGAGCATGGTCGTGGGTTTGTGCGCTTTAGGAGCCGCAACGGTTGTGGCGAGTGTGTACGAAATCTTGCGTCCTGTGGACTGACGAATGGCTGAACACGTTACCGGACTTACGGTGTTTGTGAATCACTACCTAGGGCGATTTGCCTTGGCGTTCCTCTCGGCGCTCCACATCAGCCCGGAAAATCCAGATACGCCCATCCCGGAGCACGTCGTGATGGGCGTTGTGGTCCTGATCCTTGGCACCCTCCTCGCCCTATTTCTCCGTTCACGTCTCTCCGTCGAGAAGCCAGGAGCCACTCAGCAGGTGGCGGAACTTCTTCTCACCAACCCGCTTGGCTTCGGCATCAAGGATCTTCTCGAGGAAAACGTCCATCACGGCGCCCTCAAGCTGATTCCATTCGTCGGCAGCATCTCCGTTTTCGTGCTCTTGTCCAACCTGCTTAGCGTTTTTCCCGTCTTCGCCGCTCCCACGGCAAACAAATCAGTTCCGCTGGGGTGCGCGATTCTCACCTTTCTGTATTTCAACTGGCAGGGAATCCGTCACCACGGCGTCGGCCCCTACCTGCTGACATTTGCGGGTTCCCCGAGAAAGTTTGGTGATTGGGCGTTGGCTCTTCTGCTTTTTCCTGTCGAACTCGTCAGCACCTCGGCCCGTATTCTCTCCCTGACGGTCCGCCTCTGGGCCAACATTGTGGCTAGCGACCTTCTCTACACGATTTTCCTTAGCCTCTTTTCCATGGCCACTGTCGCGGCCTGGTCGAAGTCTCCGGTCTTCGGCATTGTTATCGCCGTGCTGCCAGCCACGATTCCCATCGCCTTTATCGGCCTGCATATTTTTGTGGCCATCATTCAGTCGTATATCTTCACGGTTTTGCCCTCCGTTTACTTGGGCATGGCCACGGCCGACGAGCATTAATCGAGCTTTGCCGGTGAATTTTTGCCGGCAATGTGCTGCTTCAGTGTGAGCCCGGCTGCACGGTGTCCGGGAACCACCTCCTGGCAGCGATTCATAAGGAGGAAGTGATGAAGAAGTGGACGATGGTGTTGGTGGCGCTCGCGGCGGTGATGTTGGTTGCTCCGTCCGCGTTCGCAGAGGAGTCAGCAGCTGCGGCAGCCGGAGGCAAAGGCCTCATGGCCATTGCCGCGGGCTTCGGCATGGCACTTGCGGCCTTTGGCGGTGCGCTAGGGCAGGGCCGTATCGCTTCGGCGGCTTGCGAAGGGATGGCCCGCAATCCCGGAGCAGCGGCAGCCATCCGCGCGGCAATGATTCTCGGCTTGGTGTTCGTCGAGACGCTCGCGCTCTTCACGCTGGTTATCATCTTCGTAAAAATCGGAAGCTAGCGAAAAGGATTTCCAAACGGCCCGGCGGCGTAAGCCTCCGGGCCATTTTCTTTTCAGATGGTTGGCATCCGATGTAGGGGCGGACTTCAGTCCGCCCTTCTTTTTGGGATTGCGATATCAATGCCCGAGAAGCGTGGGTTGGAGAATGAAGTTCAGCACCTGGTTGGGAAACAGTCCGAAGTACAATGTGCCTGCCACCGTGAAGGCCAAAACAAAATTCACTGTGAGCGGAAATCCCACGGGAGCCGCCGACTTCGCTTCCGCGCTTGACTCGCGCATGTACATCACCACGATGACGCGCAGGTAATAGTAAGCGCCGATCACGCTGTTAATGGCCATCAGCACGGCGAGCCACATCAGGTGCGAGTTCACCGCCGCCTTGAAAATATAAAACTTGCCGAAAAACCCCGCCGTAACCGGCAGCCCAAGGAGCGAAAGCAGGTAGACACTCAGCGCGGCTGCCACGAACGGCTGCCGGTGGGAGAGTCCCGCGTAGTCGTCAAGCGAGAGATGGTTTTCGCCTGTGCCGCCCAGCTGCGACACGATCGTGAACGCCCCCAGCTTCACCAGCGCGTAGCTGAGCAGATAAAAAAGCACCGCGGCATACGCGGGCGCTGCTTCCGCCGATCCACTCCGCGCCATGGACGTAACCGCCGCAAAAGCCACCAAAATGTAGCCGGCATGCGCAATGGAGCTGTACGCCAGGAGCCGCTTGACGTTCGTCTGCACCAGCGCGCCCAGATTCCCAGCGAACATCGTGAGCGCCGCGAGCGCCCAGAAAGCCCAGAACCAAAAGTGCGTGGCGGCAGGAACCGTCGCAAAGATGCGCAGCAACAAAGCGAACGCCGCAGCTTTTGGACCCGCGGAAAAAAGCGCCGTAACCGGCGTAGGTGCGCCCTCGTACACGTCCGGCGTCCACACCTGGAACGGCGCCGCGGCCACCTTGAAGCCCAGCCCGATCAGGATCATGGCCAGCCCAAGCTCGAAAAGCGTGCTATGGAGGAGCTCCTCGGAGCCCATCCTGGTCAGCATCGTCGTTCCACTCGAGCCGTATACCAGCGCGATCCCGTAGAGGAAGAATGCCGTCGCGAACGACCCGAGCAGGAAATACTTCATCGCCGATTCAGTGGACTTCAGCGAATCGCGGCGGTATCCCGCCAGGATGTAGCTGGAGATCGAACTCATTTCCAAGCCGATGAATGCCGTGAGCAGCTCCTGCGCCGAAGCAAGCACGCCCATGCCCGCCGTGGCAAAGAGCAGCAGCGAGTAAAATTCCGCGAAGGGAAGCCGTTCTCGCTCCAGGTATGGCCCCGCCGCCAGCGCGACCAGAAACGCCACCGTGCCCACGAGCAGCCGGAAGAAAAAACTAAAGGAATCGGACTGCACCAGCCCGCCGAAGCCCGGCCCCGCGTGCATTGCCGCGGTGACGGATGCAGCCGTTCCCGCCAGCGTGCCGATCAGCGCAAGAAACGTGAAAAAGTGGCGGCTGCGCACGAACGGCTGCATCAGCATCACCAGCACGCCGAAGCCGCACCACACCATTTCCGGAAGCACGCGATAAATGTCTATGGTGCGGGGAAGCATTTAGCGGTTTCCCAGCCTTTCACTTGAGATGGCCTTCGCCGCGCTTGCGGAATCTCGCTTGGCCTGCGGCGTGGCCCCACTCGGCGTGGCCACGTTCGGCGCCGCGGCCTCATACGGCCGCTGTGGTTCAACTTGATCAATCACGTTTTGCGCGGCAGCGGCCGTCCGGGCGGCGATGAACGTCGAGCCAATGCCCATCCACAGCGTGACGACCGCCATGGTGACCAAAATCCACTTCTCGCGCGCTGAGGCATCGGGGAGTGTGCGGTTTTTCTCCCGCGTGATCTCGCCGAAAAACACCCGTTGGTACGACCACAGCAGGTAGCAGGCGGAGAGGATCACGCCAAGCGCGGCCCACGAAGCCCATTGCCAGTGCCGCTGGTACGTGCCGAGCAGGACCAGGAATTCACCGACGAAGCCATTGAGCATCGGCAGGCCCAGCGATGAGAGTGCGACAAATAGGAAGAACGCCGCCAGCTTCGGCATCGGCGTGGCCAGGCCGCCGTACTCGCTGATTTCAAACGTATGCCGCCGGTCGTAGAGCATGCCCACAAGCAAGAAGAGCGCGCCCGTGGAGATACCGTGCGCCAGCATCTGGTAAACCGCGCCCTGCATGGAAATGTTATGAAACGCGAAGATGCCGAGCACCACGAAGCCCAAGTGGCTGACCGACGAATACGCCACCAGTTTCTTCAGGTTCGGCTGCACCATCGCTACCAGCGCGCCGTAAATGATGCCGATGATGGCAAGCGCGGCCACCCACCCCGCGGCGCGGCGCGAAGCCCCGGGGAAGAGCGGCAGGCAGAAGCGGATCATGCCGTACGTGCCCATCTTCAGCAGCACGCCCGCCAGCATCACAGAGCCAGCCGTGGGCGCTTCTACGTGCGCATCCGGCAGCCAAGTATGCAGCGGGAAAAGCGGCACCTTGATCGCAAACGCGACAAAGAAGGCCAGGAAGAGCAGCATCTCGGTCGTTGGTGGAAGCTCAAGGCCACCTTGCGAGGCTGGAGCGCGGAGCAGCGCTTGAATCGCGGGCAGGTCGAATGTGCCCGTGGCGTTGTACAGCCAGATGATGCCGATCAGCATGAAGATCGAGCCCGCCATGGTGTACAGGATGAATTTGACTGCGGCGTAGACGCGACGCTCGTGGCCCCAAATGCCGATCAGCAAGGCCATCGGAATCAGCATTACTTCCCAGAAGAGGAAGAAGAGGAAAAGATCCAGTGAGAGGAACACACCCACGACGCCGACTTCCAGCATCAGCAGCATCACGAAAAATTCTTTGACGCGGTGCTCGATGCTATTCCACGACGCCAGGACGGAGATGGGCGTCAGGAAAGTCGTCAGAATGACCAGGAACAAGCTGATTCCATCAACGCCCAGGTGGTAATTGATCGGCGGCTGGCTGATCCACTTGGCGAATTCTTCAAGGTGATATCCCGGGGTACCGATCGGCACCTTCGGAATCACCAGGAGCGAGAAAAGAAATTCGGCCAGCGAAACGATCAGCGCGATGATCCGGATGAATTTGTGATCGTCGCCGCGCAGCAGCAAGAGCGCCAGCGCTCCCACGGCAGGGAAGAAGATCAGCACGGAAAGCAAATGTCCGCCCGGCAGCATCAGCGCAACATCCCCAGAACCGGTTTTCCGCCGGACGGCCAGAAGAAGATGACCGCCATCACCACCAGCGCTCCCACGACCACCCACACCGCGTAGCTGCGCGTGTTTCCAGATTGCGTGTGGCGGACACCGTCGCCGATGGCCGTAATCCCTGCTGCGATCCCATTCACTGCTCCGTCGATGCCCGCCACATCGGCCGTTTTCCATAGCACATTTGTCGAAATCCAAAGCAGCGGCTTGACGATCATCGCTGCGTAGAGTTCGTCCACGTAATACTTGTTCAAGAGCGTGGTGTATATGCCCCGCAAGGACTTGGCGAGGCTGTCGGCCTTGCCCGGCCTCTTCAGATAAAGCCAAAAGGCTCCCGTGACTCCGATCAGCGCGGTAATCACGGCGATACCCGCCAAGGTGAGTTCCAGCGCGCGCGGCTCCCCTTCAGGACCCGCTGCTTCGGACCCGCCAAAAACCGGCTGCAGAAACTTTGTGAAGTAATCCGGCCCCGTGCCCAGCATCGCCGGCGCGGCAAGCCACCCGCCGATGATCGAAAGCACCGCGAGAATCATTAGCGGTACCAGCATGGTTCTCGGCGATTCATGCACGTGAACTTTATGTTCGTCGTAGCGCTGCTTGCCATGAAACGTCAGGAAGATCAGCCGAAACATGTAGAACGACGTCAGCAGCGCGGTGGCAAGTCCGAACCCATAAAGAACGTATCCGGCGCTGCGTCCGCCGTTTTCGTTTTGAAAAGCGCTCAACAGGATGGAATCCTTGCTAAAGAAGCCCGCAAACGGGGGGAAACCCGTGATTGCCAGTGTTGCAGTGAGCATGGTGAGGTACGTCCAGCGGATCTTTTTGCTGAGCCCGCCCATGCGGTTCATGTCCTGCTCGCCGCCCATGGCGTGAATCACGCTGCCCGCCGCGAGGAAGAGAAGTGCTTTGAAAAAGGCATGCGTCATCAAATGAAAAATGCCAGCGGAGAACGCGCCAACGCCACATGCGAGAAACATGTAGCCCAACTGGCTGACCGTGGAATACGCCAGAACCTTCTTGATATCCGTCTGCACCAAACCAATCGTGGCCGCAAAGAACGCGGTCGCGCAGCCCACAATCGCAACCACCAGCATCGCCGTGGGCGCATGCGCAAAAAGAACGTGCGAGCGCGCAACGACGTACACACCCGCCGTCACCATCGTCGCTGCGTGAATCAACGCGCTGACCGGCGTCGGTCCTTCCATGGCGTCTGGCAGCCAGACGTACAGCGGCAACTGCGCTGATTTTCCGCATGCGCCCATGAAAATCAGCAAACACGCAAACGTCAAAGTGCCAAGATGCCCACTCAATTCAACGGGCCAGCCCTGCAGCGTAGAACTAGTGAAGATGGTTTGGAAATCCAACGTATGGAACGCGCGGAACAACAAAAACATTCCCAGCATGAATCCAAAGTCGCCGATGCGATTGACGATGAACGCTTTCTTCCCCGCGTCCGAAGCTGATTTTCTCAAGAAGTAGAAGCCGATGAGTAAGTAGCTCGAGAGGCCTACGCCCTCCCAACCAACGAACAGCAGCACGTAATTTGCCGCCAGCACCAGGATCAGCATGAAAAACATGAACAGGTTGAGATACGAAAAGAATCGGTAGTACCCGCCCTCATGCGCCATGTATCCGGTCGCGTAGATGTGAATGAGCCAGCCCACTCCGGTCACCACCAGCACCATTACCACCGTGAGCTGGTCCATCTGCAGATCGAAGCCCGCGCGGAAATTCCCCGCCGCAATCCAAGTGAAGAATTCCTTGTGGAAGAGCACCTGGCCTGACTCGAAAAACTCGCGCACCGCTTCAAGCGCGCAGAGAAACGATAGTCCCGTCGAGCCAATCGCCACACTATTGACAATCTTATTCGGCCACTTCGCGCCAAAAAGTCCAGTCACCGCCGACCCCAACAACGGCAGCAGCGGAACAATCCACAGGTATTCGAGCATCGGATATGTCGGCATTAGAGTTTGAGCAGGTTCACGCGCTCAACGTTAAGGGTTTGCCGGTTGCGCGCAATCAAGATGATAATTCCCAGTCCCACGGCCGCTTCCGCCGCCGCCACCACAATCACGAACAACACGAAAACTTGTCCATCCAGCTTGCCCAGCGCCTGGCTGAACGCCACGAACGCCAGGTTGACCGCATTCAGCATCAGCTCGATGGACATGAAAATCGTGATGATGTTGCGCTTGAAAATAAATGCGAACACGCCCAGCCCGAACAGGATCGCGCTCAGAATCACGTAATAATTCGTCGGCACCATCTCAACTCTTCTCCCGTTGGGCCAGCACCGTGGCTCCCAGGACCGCCACGAGAATCAGGAACGAAGTCAGCTCGAACGGATAAACGAAGTCCTTGAAGAGCATGTTTGAAATTCCGAGCGTCGATGCTAATTCTCCGGTTTGCGAAGTGGCCTGTATGTTTTCCGTCGACCGCGCAATCGTCGCCGCCACGAATCCCGCCAGCGCCACAACCAGCAGCAAACCCGGCGCTCCCGCCATCTTTGAGATGCTGGTGTGCTCCTCGATGCCCGCATTCAAGAGCATGATCACGAACACGAACAGCACCATGATCGCGCCGCCATAAACAATGATCTGCACCGCCGCCACGAACTCCGCTCCCAACAGCAGATACAGGCCCGCCAGGGCAATCATCACCACGATCAGCGAGAGCGCGCTATGAATCGGATGCTTTTGCAGGATCAAGCTGACCGCTCCGATCACCGCAAGGACCGCCAGCACGAAGAAAACAGCGAGCTGCGCCGTCATTTCGCACCCCACCACTGCATCTTCGCGAGTATCACAAAGCTTGTGACGATGACGTTCACGATCGACAGCGGCAGGAGCAATTTCCATCCGAACGCCATCAGTTGGTCGTAACGGAATCGCGGCAGCGTCCCGCGCATCCACACGTACACAAACAGAAAACCAAATATCTTGGACAGCAGCCAGAACGGCGCCTGAATAAATTCGTTCACGTTGGGCAGCAAAACAAAAAGCGCGCCCAGCGCGGTAATTACCGTTCCCGCGCCCGGCAGTATGATTCGGCCAAAAAGCGTTTCATAGCGGATCCCGTCCCAGATGACCCACAGTCCGAACGGAATCAGGATCGCCGACGGCAAATAATGCGCGAACGTCCACGAAACAGGGAAGGGAGACAGCCATCCGCCGAAAAACAGTATCGAGCACAGGCACGAAACGGTGATCATGCTGGTGTACTCCGCGATGAAAAACATCGCGAACTTGAAGCTGGAGTATTCCGTATGGAAGCCCGCGACCAGCTCCGACTCGGCTTCGGGCAGATCGAACGGCACGCGGTTGGTTTCCGCGACCGCCGCAATGAAAAAACAAAAGAAGCCCAGAATCTGCGGCCAGACGTTCCAGCCAAAAAGTCCCCACTCCGGATGGTGCGACTGCGCCTCGATGATTTTTTTTAAATTAAAGCTGCCGGCCAACAGCAGCACGCCGACCACGGACATCGTCAGCGACAGCTCATAACTGATCATCTGCGCCGAGCTGCGCAGCCCGCCGAGCAGAGGATACTTGCTGTTGGAAGACCATCCCGCGAGCGCCACGCCATATACCGCAAGCGCCGTGACCGCAAATAGCGCCAGTATCCCGATATTCAGGTCGGGCGGCGTGATCCCCAGGTAGATGTCGCGCCCGAACAAGCGGATCGGATCGGGTCCGAACGGGATGAGCGCGATCGAGGTCAGCGCCAGCGCCAAGGCCAGCAGCGGCGCAAGATAATAAACAAATTTATCCACGCCGGCCGGAGTCGGGTCCTCTTTGAAAAGAAATTTCAGGCCGTCTGCTAGCGGCTGCAGCAATCCGTGCGGGCCCACGCGGTGCGGCCCCCACCGCGACTGAATGTGCGCCACGACTTTCCGTTCGAACCACGTCAAATACGCATTCACCGTCAGAACGATGAACAGCAGCAGCGCGATCTTGACGAGCGTGATAAGCAGCTCCGCGTTCGTGTTTAAGAAGGAATTCACAGCGCGCTCTTGGCCTCCGGCAGGGATTCCATCATCGTGCAGAAGCGCCCCAGTGTCCCGCTGGTGAAGAGCGTGTCCTTCGCGGATCGAATCAATCCCACCGGCACGTCGTACGGCGCGTGGCCGTTACTTGCAAACTGCAGGCGCGTCGGTTCCGCGCCGCCAATCAGCAGCCCCGCCGGCTGCACGTCATACCCGCTCACCGCTTTGCGAATTTCTTCAAACACCGCGGCCGGCGTTTTGTAATGAAACGCCTTCCCCAGCCCCAGCTTTTCCAGTTGATGCGACAGGATCCTCAGCAGATCGAAGTCGCTCCGCGGCCCCATCACTTCCGCGCCCTTGTGCAGCATTTGAATTTCGCCCGAAGTGTTTGTGACCGTGCCGTCTTTTTCGTACGCCGAAGCCGCAGGAAAAACGATGTCCGCGACCTTGGCCGTTTCCGTCAGGAACATCTCGTGCACGATCAGCAGGTCGAGTGTGCCGCGGCCCAAACCAGGCGTGCCGAAATGCGCCAGCGGATTCGCGCCAACGACGTACAGCGCCTTCAGCTTGCCGGCTTGCGCCGCTTCGACCATTTGTGGCGTCGTCAGCCCCGGTTTCGTCGGAATCGGCCTGCAGCCCCACGACTTCTCAAAAGACTCGTGCGCGCGCGGATTACCTACGTATGCATAACCCGGCAAGCGGTCCGGCAACACGCCCATATCCGCGGCGCCGCGCGAATTGGCGTAATCGCCCAGCGCCATGTAACGCGTCTTGCCCGGAAGCTTCGAACCAAAAGCAACGAGCTGTGCGATCGCTGCGCCGGAAACTTCCGCGCCAAAAACAACTGCAACATCGCTCTCCGCTTCAAGCCCGGCCTTCAATTGCACCAGTTGTTCGACGAGCTCCGGAGATAGTTGCCCTTCCTCGTGCGCCAGCCACCCGAGCGCCGCCGCCTCCTGGCCCGCATCCACTTTCACAAACTGCGTGGCCCTGCGCTTCAGCTTGATCTCGTTTGCATTGATGATGAATAATTTCGTGCCAAAGTGGCGATTGCCGCTGCGAATCTGCCACCCGACCAGGGGGTTCTGATTCGTCGGATCATTCCCCACCAGTAGGACCGCCTTCGACTGGTACAACTGCTCCATCGTGAGCAGCGAATCGCCGGCGCGCTCGCCTAGCGCCGTGATCAATCCCGTGTAATCCACCGTCCTGTGGTGATCGATGTTGTTCGTCCCAAAAGTCTCGCGCGCCATCCGCTGCAACAAATAATTCTCTTCATTCGAAGTGCGATTCGAACCGATGAAGCCAATCGCATCCTTGGCGCTCGCGTCGTAGACCGCCTTCAGTTTCGTCGCCGCGGCCTGCGCGGCTTCTTCCCACGACACGGGATAAAGCTTGCCTCCCTTGCGAACCATCGGTTGACGGACGCGCTCCGCGTGCTTCGTGAAGTCAAATCCGAATCGCCCCTTCACGCACAGAAAATCCTTGTTGATCCCGCTCAGGTCCCGGTTGTTCGAGCGCAGAATTTCGTGGTTGCGCACGCTCAGCGTGGTTTTGCAGCCATTCGAACAGTGCGTGCACACCGTCGAAACATAATTCATCTCCCACGGGCGCGTTTTATACCGGTAAGTCCCGCTCGTCAGCGCTCCCACCGGGCAGATGTCGATGCACATCCCGCACTCTTCGCACTCCAGGTGATCCTCGCGGTTCGGAATGATCACGCTGTTCGCCCCACGCATCCCCACTCCCAGCGCCTTCACGTCCATGCCTTCGTCGCATACGCGAACACACCGGAAACACAGGATGCAGCGCGGCGCATCGTAATAAACCAGCTCCGACCATTTTTCTTCCGGCCGGTGGATCTTTTCTTCCACGAACCGACTAGTGTCGGCCCCGTAGCGGAACACCATGTCCTGCAATTCGCACTCGCCGCCTTTGTCGCACACCGGGCAATCCAGCGGGTGATTCGTCAGCAGGAATTCCAGCATGTACTTGCGCGCCTGCCGCACCTGCTCGGTGTCCGTTCGAACGATCATGCCTTCCGTCGCCACCAGCGTGCACGCCGTCTGCAGCTTCGGCGCCTTTTCCACTTCCACCATGCACATGCGGCACGCCGCCTGCAGCGACAGCCCGGGGTAGTAGCAGAACGACGGAACTTCCGTCCCGATGCGCCGCGTTGCCTCAATCACCAGCGTGCCCGGCGGCACTTGCATTTCGCGTTCGTTAATTTTCAGCTTGATCAGTTTCTGTTCGGCCATGGATTCCTAGCGCGATCCAACCAGCGCTTCCGCGGATTTGGACGCGCAACGTCCCTTCAAATGTTCCTCGAACTCGCCGCGCCACTTCTTCATGATGCTGATCGTCGGCATCGCCGCCGCATCTCCCAGCGGGCAGAACGTCCGGCCCAGCATGTTTTTCGCCAGGTCCGCGATCAAGTCGATGTCTTCCGGATGGCCCATCCCGGCATGAAACCGCTCCAGCGTCTTGCGCAGCCAGGACGTTCCTTCCCGGCAAGGGATGCACCAGCCGCAGGATTCGTGGGCGTAGAAGTGCATGATCCGGCGTGCCATGTCCACCATGCAGGTATCTTCATCCATGATCACCATGCCGCCGGAACCCAGCATCGAGCCCGCTTTCGCCACCGAATCGTAGTCCATCGGAATATCGATCTCGTCGGCGGTCATCAGCGGGCAGGAGCTCCCTCCGGGAATTACGGCTTTCAGCTTTTTTCCTCCCGGGATTCCGCCCGCCACTTCGTAGATAAACTTTTTCATGTTCATGCCCAGAGGCACTTCGTAAATCCCGGGCTTGTTGATGTGTCCCGCGATGCACAGCATGCGCGTGCCGCCATTTTTCGGTGTGCCGCGATTCGCATACGCCTCACCGCCCTCCTTGATAATCGACGGCACGGCGCTAAGAGTTTCCACGTTATTGATGATGGTCGGGCATCCGTACAATCCCACCACGGCAGGGAAGGGCGGTTTGATGCGCGGATACCCGCGCTTGCCTTCCAGCGACTCCATCAGTGCGGACTCTTCGCCGCATTCATAAGCGCCTGCCCCGGTGTGCGCCAGGAGGTCGAAATCAAATCCTGATCCGAGAATATTCTTCCCCAGGTAACCCCGCGCATACGCTTCCGCAATCGCCGCATCCAGAATATCCAGCACATACCGGTATTCACCGCGAATATAAATGAATCCTTGGTGCGAATGGATGGCGCGCCCCGCGATCACCATGCCTTCGATGAGCTGGTGCGGATCCATCTCCATCAGCGGCCGGTCCTTGCAGGTGCCCGGTTCGGATTCATCCGCGTTGCAAATCACATACTTCGGTTTCGGCGAATCCTTCGGTACGAACGACCACTTCATGCCCGTGGGAAAGCCCGCGCCGCCGCGTCCTCGCAGATTCGACTTCTTCACTTCCTCGATGATTCCCTCGGGAGTCATCTCTTTCAGCGCTTTTTCCAGCGCTTGATAGCCGCTCTGCATCAGGTAAATGTCAATCTTGTGCGAGTCTTTCATGCCCCATCGTCGACTGATCAGCGGTGTTTCGGCCGGATGACGTTCGTGGAGCGCGCCGGAAATCACCGGCTCCGGCGTGGGATGTCTGCCCGCATCCAGATCCTCGATGATGCGATCGAACTTGAGTAGTGTAAGGTTTTCGTAGAAGTCGTAGTTGACCTGCATGGCCGGCGCACCCGTGCAGGCGCCGATGCATTCCACTTCCTCGAGGGAGAAAACGCCGTCGTTCGTCGTTTCCTTGTGCCCAATCTCCAGCCGCTTCTTCGCGCGGTCCAGAAGCTCGTTCCCGCCCTTCAGCATGCACGCTACGTTCGTGCAAATCTGTACATGGTGCTTGCCCCACGGCTTCCGGTGCAGCATCGAGTAATACGCCAGCGTCTCTTCGATCTGCACGTTGTTCAGCTCCAGCCGCCGGCCAAGCTCCGCGATCATCTCATCGCTGACGCAACCGTACTCGTCCTGCGCGTACATCAGCATGGGGATCAACGCGCTCCGCTTAACCGGGTAGCTGCTCTGTAGCTTTTCAAACTTCGCTGAAAGTGATGGAGAGAGTTCCATGATTACCTGTCGACTTCTCCGAGAACGATATCAATAGTTCCGATGCAGGCAATCACATCGGAAATCAATTGCCCTTCAATCAGTTTCGGCAGTGCCTGCAAATTGATATACGAAGGGCCACGGAAGTGAACGCGGAGGGGCTTCGGCGAGCCGTCGCTGGCAATGAAACAGCCCAGCTCTCCGCGCGGCGATTCAACGGTAACAAACACTTCGCCCGGAGCAGGCGAGAATCCTTCCGTGAAGATCTTGAAGTGATAGATCAGCGCTTCCATCTCCGTCTTCATCTTTTCGCGCTGCGGCGGGATGATCCCCGGCGCGTCCGCCTGGATTGCCCCCTCATCCTTAATCTTCTCGAATGCCTGCCGGATGATCTTCAGGCTTTCGCGCATCTCCGCTACGCGCACCAGGTACCGCGCGTAGCAATCCGATTCCGTCCGCGTCGGCACGTCAAATTTGAATTCCTCGTAGCTGGAGTACGGAAAGGCCTTGCGATTGTCGTACGCCACGCCAGCCGCGCGCAGCGTCGGCCCCGTCATGCTCAATCCAATCGCATCTTCCGCGGAAATGTACCCGACGCCCTTCGTGCGGCCGATCCAGATGCGGTTTTCCGTCAGTAGCGTTTCGTATTCGTCCACGCGGCTGGGCATCATCTTCAGGAAGCGTTCAACTGCCTGCCGCCAACCGGCAGGCGGATCCAGCGCGAGGCCCCCGATTCGAATGTAACTGGTCATCATCCGCTGGCCGGTGAACAATTCGAAAATCTTCAATATCTCTTCGCGCTCCCGGAAGCAGTAGAGAAAAACGGTCATCGCCCCAAGGTCGATCGCATGCGTGCCGAGCCACACCAAATGCGAAGAAATCCGCTGCAGCTCGACCATCATCACTCGGATGTATTGCGCGCGTTTGGGAATTTCCAGGCCCAACAGCTTTTCCACCGCCAGGCAGTACACCAGGTTATTGCCCAGTGGGTTCAGATAATCCATCCGGTCCGTCAGCGTGATGGCCTGGGAATAAGTTTTGTCCTCGCACGATTTTTCGATTCCGGTATGGAGATAACCCAGATCCGGGACCGCCTTCACCACAGTTTCGCCGTCCAGCTCCAGCAAAATACGCAGCACCCCATGCGTCGAGGGGTGTTGAGGTCCCATATTGAGGACCATTGTCTTCGCTGTTCCCACTGCGGTTTCAACGGTGGTCATGGCGTGCTGCTCTTCCTGAACAGTTCTCCCGTGTTCGGTACGTCCCGGTAACCTTCAACGGGATAATCCCTGCGCAAGGGATGGCCTTCCCAATCATCTGGAAGTAAGATGCGCCGCAAGTCCGGATGGCCCAAAAAACGAATGCCGAAGAGATCATAAATTTCCCGCTCCAGCCAATTGGCGCCCGGCCAGACGGAAACCAGCGAATCCACAACCGGATCGTTACCGCCGAGCCACACCCTCAGGCGCACTTTTTCGCGTCGCGGTATGGAAACCAGGTGATAGTTCAATTCGAATCGCGGCTCAGCCGGGGTGCGGTCCACGCAGGTGGCGTCGGTCAGGAGGTTGTACTGCAGCTTGGCATCTCCGCGGCAGCGTTCTGCCGTGGCTCGGAGGAGTTCGCGCGGCACCACGATCGTGGTCTCGCCCCGGAATTCAATCACTTCCACGACCGCTTTCGGGTTCCACGAACGCAGACATTCGGCTACAACATTAGAGTTTTGGCTGGAAGACTCCGTCACGATTTCGAATCCCACATGCGCCGGCTATTTGTGCCAGTCCAGCGCGCCTTTTTTCCAGAGATACAGATAACCGACCAGCAGGATGGCGATGTACATCATCATTTCCACAAAGCCATACCACCGCAAACTGCGAAAGATGTAGGCCCAGGGATATAGGAAGATGGCTTCGACGTCGAATAGAATGAAAACCATTGCTACGAGGTAGAACTTGACCGAAAACGGTTCGCGTGCGTCCCCGATCGGTTCCATGCCGCACTCGTAGGGCTGCTGCTTGGCCCGGCTCGGTCGCCGCCACCCTACCAGAACGGAAACAGCCGTCATCGCACCGGCAAGCGCCGCGGCGATCAGCAGGTGTAAGAGAAGCGGAGCGTAAGTATGTA
>WNFQ01001119.1_pt1 | contig 18871 bp, 19 predicted proteins | sample 5400171 | NCBI WGS metagenome assembly WNFQ01 (sample SAMN13153356, study PRJNA577476) | soil metagenome | isolation source: 20 cm soil under Madrone tree | place: USA:California | collected 2016-06-14 | reverse complement strand
CGGATTGTTTCAAGTACGCTTGCATCACTCCCACCGATTGGGCGTAAGCTTCGAGGGGTAAGGCATAGCCCATTGATGCCCCGGCCCAATCCGTCCGAAAACCACTCGGCTCAACGATGGTCACTTTGAGCCCGAGAGGTTTGATCTCCTGAGCAAGAGCCTCGCTGAACCCTTCGACGGCAAACTTGGCCGCATGATAGCCCGATAGGCCGGGAACTGCGCGCCGGCCTCCAGTTGAGGTGATTTGGATAATGTGGCCGAAACCTTGTCTGCGGAAGATGGGAACGACGGCCCGCGTCACATGCACGACGCCCCAGAAATTCGTATCTATTTGTCCCTTGAACTCGTCGGTGGACATCTCTTCGAACGCACCGAAGAAACCGTATCCGGCGTTATTCACAACAACATCGATGTGGCCAAAGGCATCCAGCGCGGCGGCAACGGCTCTGGCCACTTCGGCCGGCGAAGTGACGTCCAACTTAACCGCGCGTACCTGGTCCGCATAGCTTTCGCTCAAGTCGGCGAGATCCTCCGGCTTGCGCGCCGTAGCAACGACCTTGTCGCCTGCGACCAGAACGGCCTCGACCAACGCACGCCCAAATCCGCGCGAACTTCCTGTAATAAACCAAATTTTACTCACAATATTTTAAGACCTGTTTCACGGTTCATCCGTGATCAAGATACCCAAACCTTATGCTAAGAACCCCGTCAGGGAAGTAGCGGTAAGCGCCAAATTTATGGCAGAATGCGCCACAATTGATTCCCTCTTTCGTCCGGCGACTCGGACAACGATTGCGGCACTTGAGACAAGAAACGGCCTTCAGCACTTCGAACGACAAAAATAAACCACAAATTAACCTTCAGCCCGCACCAGCCTGATTATGGCCAGCCTCGGATATAGCGCGGATCAACTCACGATCGCAGCGACAGCGATCCCGAATGCGGAGATCCTGGAGTTCATTGGACCCGTGTTAGCAAAACAGGGAGTCGATCTTCAGATCAAGGTTTTTACGGATTATGTGCAGCCGAATGTACAGGTCGCGAAAAAGCGTCTTGATGCCAATCTTTTTGAGCACCTCCCGTTCCTCAATGAGTTTAACAAGAACCGGAACCAGAACCTGGTTCCGATTGTGCCGGTCCACATCGCACCGCTCGGCGCTTACTCGGGCAAGATCAAAGACATTGAAAACCTGCCCGACAACGCCAGGGTGGTCATTCCCAACGATCCGAGTAACGCGGGACGTTCGCTTCAACTGTTAAGCAAAGCCGGTTTGATCAAACTAAAAGATCCGGACAATATTCTGGCCACGACGAGAGACGTCGTTCATAACCCGAAACATTTGAAATTCACCGAAGTGGAGGCGGCGACACTACCGCACATCCTTGGTCAGGTTGATTTGGGTCTCATCACTACCAACTACGCGTTAGCGGCGAAGCTAAATCCGACCAAAGACGCGCTTATTATCGAGGATAGTCATTCGGCGTACGCCAATTATTTGGTTGCCCGACCCGACAACAAGGATCGATCCGCCATTAAGAATCTGGCAGCAGCGCTCAACAGCCAGGAAGTCAAAAAGTTTATCAAGACGAAATATAACGGCGCCGTCGTACCTGCTTTCTGACGAAAAGGAATGGGGCGCGAAAAGCACCAACATTCCATGTTTACTTTTTCACCTGAGCGTCGCGGTAGCTCAGATAAGCGTCGCGCATCGCGACGTACGGATCGACAGCCTCGGCTTTCAGCTGGTCGTAGGATTCGACGGATTTAGGGAGCCCGTTGACAGACTTTGTCCCCGAAAGAGCGATGCTGGCAGCATTAGGTATGAACGCGTGGGGAATGATGCCAAGAGTGTGCCAGTTGAGCGGGTTCATGGCATAGTCGCCGCCGAAACCGACCAAATCACGGCAATCCGAGGGGCCAAGGACCGGGATGACAAGGTAAGGCCCGGGACAAATACCCCAGACGCCGAGAGTTTGCCCAAAGTCTTCCGCCGGGACATCCGCGAGACTTGGTATGTGGTCGGAAACACGGATCAAACCTCCGACCCCCGCAGTGCTGTTGACGACGAACTTCTCGGTTTCTTGAGCCGACCGGGTGATTTTGCCCTGGAGAACCGAATTAATGAAACGCACCGGATAATTCAGGTTATCGAAGAAGTTGGTAAGCCCGGTGCGGACACGTACAGGCACAATCGTTGCGTATCCGTGCGCCACCGGACGCAACGCGTAGGTGGTGAGCCCGTCGTTGAAACGGAAAGTGGTCCGGTTCAAACGTTGCCAGGGATCGTTCGTCTTCGGCACGGGAACATTGGTAAGATCGGAGTCCGAAGTATGAATGTCTTTGGCGGCGGAATGGTTATCTGCAACTGCGCGCACCGAAAGGCAAAGGAAGAGTACAAGGATGTTAAATATCGAATGATTCACGAGTTGGAAGGTACGGGTTGAGCGAGCTTTGCTTCGAGGGTCCGGATGGCGGCGACAGCGCCGCCTTTTTGAATGAGTTCGTCAAATTGGGCACGGTAGTTGGCGACAAAACTGACGCCTTCGATCAGGACGTCGTAAATTCGCCAGCCAGCCGGAAGTTTTATCATACGATAGACCACCGCGATCGGGTCGTTGCTGGAGGAGGTAGTGACGCGGGTGGGAATTTCGCAACGGTCAGACGCAGTTGCGACCGGTGAACCAAAGACAATTTTTGGTCGCTGCGTGCCGACCACGCGACCGGAGTAGGTCCGGATCATCAGTTCACTGAAAAGATCAGTCACACGTTTTTGCTCAGCTGCGGAAAATTGGCGCCATCCGGGGCCCATGGCCTGGCGGGTGACGATGTCAAAGGCAAAGCATTTTTCCAATGCTGGTCGCACTCGCGTGGCCAGGGTTTCGTTCGTGTGGCCGGAGTAAGCGATCGAGAGAACTTCCTCAACAGAGCTGCGGAGCATGGTCGCGGCGTCGTCGCTTGACGCCGCGCCGGAAAGTTGCACAGCCCCAAGGAACATCAGCACAAGAGCGGATCTCAGAATGAAACGGTGGAGAAGCATGATTTTTATTTTGGCACGGATGGAGAGGGCGAGGGCGAAACATTGCCGAACGCGAAACGGCTGATGAGCGATTCCAGATCCATGGCCGATTCGGTGTCAGTAATCATACCACCAGGTGCCAGATTTCTGCTGTCGGCGCCTGGGGCGAGCGCGATGAACTTATCGCCGATCAGCCCGCTGGTTTTGACCGACGCGATGGTGTCAGAGGGCAGGCGCACATCTTCCCTCACGTTCATATGGACGATGGCGGCGTATTGGGAATTGAGGTCGATCTTTTCTACGCGTCCGACCGGCACACCCGCTATGAACACCTGGTTTCCGGGTCTGAGTCCACCGACGTTCGTGAATCTTGCGTTCACTTCGTAGGTGGAGTCACCGATAGCCACGCCTGCACCTGCCTGCACGGCAAACCAGACAATGGCAGCGATGCCCAGGAGAACAAAGGCGCCAACCGACAGTTCGATGTTGGATTGCTTCATTTAGGAACGGGCGATTGGTTGAGGCTGGTCCGGACCGCGAGAATATTGTTGCCAGCTTCGCACAATGCAATCGCTGGAGGCGAGGAACTCGGCCGGCGTTCCCTCAAAACAGATCCGGCCATCTTCGAGTAAGGCGACGCGATCACTGGCTGAGAGCGATTCGGGGACATCATGCGTCACTACGACCGCGGTGAAGTCAAATTGCTGTCTGTATTGGACGATCATTCCGAAAACCGCGTTGCGTGCGAGCGGATCGAGCCCAGCTGTCGGTTCATCGAAAAGCACTAGTTCGGGACGCATGACCAGCGCGCGAGCAAGCGCGAGACGCTTTTGCATTCCTCCGGACAACTGTGCAGGAAAATGATCCGCAAATTTTTCTAAGCCGAGGTTCTTTAATGCATCGCGGGCGGCATGCGCGATTTCCCGTCTGCCTAACCGACTTGTTTGCTCCAGGGGTAGTGCGACGTTTTCGAACGCTGTCATCGAGTCGAATAGAGCGTTGGCTTGAAACAAATAGCTGCAGCGCCGACCAACTCCATGCTGCAATCCATTCTCAAAGCGCACCTCGCCGGCATCGGGCGTCAGCAGACCAGCGAGACATTTCAGAAGAACTGATTTCCCTGCCCCACTCCTTCCGAACACGGAAACAACGCTGCCCCGAGGGACCAGCAGGTTCACGGAGTCTAATACCAGGTGCTCGCCAAAAAGTTTACGGAGACCGTGGACCTCCAGGATGGGTGGAAGCGGCGGGCGAATCATACAAGAAAAGAGGTGATCAAGTAATCGGCCGCTAACGTGGCAACACTCGCCAAGACGACTGCCCTGGTGGTCGAGACACTCACCGCTCGCGACCCACCAACTCCGGCGCGACGGTGGGTGGTGAAGCCGCTATGGCAGCAGATCGTCATCGTGACCAAGCCAAAAATGAGCGCCTTTAAGATGCACTCGCGAACGTCTGCGGGGCGAATGGCCGAATGAACCGCCGACCAGTAAACACCGCCATCCAACCCGAGCAATGCCGAGCCCGAGAGATATCCGCCGGCCAATCCGACCATGGTAAAAGCCACTGTCAGAATCGGAAAGACGATTAACGCAGCGAATAAGCGGGGGGCGATCAGATAGCCGAGCGGATCGATCCCCATTGTGACGAGTGCGTCGATTTGTTCGCTATTGCGATGAATACCGATTTCCGCTGCCATGGCAGAACCGGCTTGGCCGACGATCACTAGGGCGGCAAGCACCGGAGCCAACTCCCGCGTTAACGTCAGCGAGACAAATGTTCCCAGCAGTCCCGCCGATCCGAAGCGAGTGAGAACGTAATAACCTTGAAGCCCGAGCACGAGCCCCGCAAACAATCCAACTATAGTCACTACCGGTATGCAGCGAACGCCCTGTTCATGGACTGCGTGCGTCCAACGCCGTCCCAATTGGCGTGTAACGAATGCCCCGGTAACCGCACGTGACAGGAACAGGGCAAAGTCGCCAAAACCAGCGACGGCCGCCAGACCATCTCGGCCGACCGCTTGTAGCAGACGCTTCATTTGGACGACTCCATAGTTGAGGCTCCGGATTATTGCAAGGGGTGTACGGCGCAAACAAACGGAATCAAACGGCTTTGGGAGCAGAAACGCTTCACCGTCCCTGAGATCACTATTGTTATGCGAATTGACAGGCTGCTAATGCTCAGAATCGCATCGTTGCATCAACCAGAGGCGCGACATAGCCACCTACCTCGATACTATCGTCATTAATTTGCACATGCAAAATGCTGCGCCGGCCCATTTTTGTACCCTGCTCACTGATGAAGCGCGTTCCGGGTTTATCGGAAACCAGCCCGTGCTTCATCAGGAAAGCCGCTAATGGACCGGTCGCACTCCCGGTGGCCGGATCCTCGACGACGCCATGTTCCGGCGCGAACATCCGCGAATAGACGCCCTCGGGAGCGGGAGCAAATACGAAAACACAGAGCAGCTCGGCCGGTTCAGCCTTTAGCGGCCGTAATGAACTAAGCCAAGCACGATCCACCGCAGCCATATCTTTGAGGGCGATATAGAGGTGCGGATTGCCGGCACTCAAAATTTGCGGCGGAACATTCAAAAGATCACTGGGAGATAGTCCTAGTGATTGCGCGCAAATCTTTGGGTCGACCGTTCTTCCTTCCACGACGGACGGAGTCCGGAGCCAGATCAACCGTCTCGCTCCTGGTTCTATCCGAATCGGGACTGGCGCGATCAATTCCTCCAAAAGGAAATTGTCCAGCGGGGCCAGTCCTTCGTCGCGCAAAACGTAACTCGCGCCGATCGTCGGATGGCCGGCAAAAGGCATCTCACGCGCCGGCGTGAAAATTCGCAAGCGGGCGGCGCAATCAGAGCGGGTCGATGGCAGCACGAATACGGTCTCCGACAGGTTCAACTCTTTGGCAATGCGCTGCATCGTAAGCGCGTCGAGATCGCGAGCATCCGGAAAAACTGCGAGTGGATTGCCTTCAAGCGGATATTCGGTAAAGACATCGACCACGCGGTAGCGATAAACTTTCAGCGGCTGCATGGCATCTCCTTAACTCAGGAGTTAGCGGTGTCGAGGTCCGTTTCGCTCAGCAGACGTTGTAGAAAAACAAGATCGAGCCAGCGCTCAAATTTGCGTCCCACCTCGCGCAGATGGGCTACCGTCTCGAACCCAAGTTTGCGATGAAGATGAATCGAGGCTGCATTGTCCGCATCGATGCCTCCGATCATCATGTGTTTACCGAGCGTCACAGCACGCGGAAAAAGAGCTTTGATCAACGCCGTTCCGATACCGCGGCTTCGAGCGTCTGCTCTTACATGAACCGAATGCTCGATTGTGTAGCGATAACAGGGCCAGGGTCGAAAATCGCCAAAAGATGCGAACCCAAGCACTTGGCTGTCTGCTAATGCGACTAACACGGGATAATGCAGCGCGGTCCGGATTTTCCACCATTCCACCCGACTTTCCAAGGTAACAGGTTCTTCGCTGTAGACCGCCGTCGTGGTAGCGATGACGTGATTATAAATTTCGAGGATCTCGGGTAGATGGCGTTCCTCGGCATCAGTAATGAGCATGCGGCGAGATTAGCGAATTCGGAAGCTAGAATCCAGAAGCTAGAAGCTAGAATTTCGAGGGACCGACACCAACGAGACCGACGTCCCGCCGGCCCTTTAATTCCAGCTTTCTAACTTCCAAATTCTAGATTCTAAATTCTGGCTTCCGGCTTCTGGCTTCGTGCCCTAAATGGCCTTGCTCCCCTGCTCGCTTTGTGCCACAAAGTATGGTAATCATGGATTCCCGATCGGCTGAGGATCATCTGCGTGTCATTCGCGAATTGATGGAACGTGCCACCATCTACCGTACGATCTCGGCCCCAGCGGCGCTCTTTTGCGGTTTGCTGGCTCTGGTCGTAGCGTTCGCCGCGCTGATACCCGGACCGCTGCAGCCGATTTTGCGGCACTATTTCGTGCAAGTCTGGATCATTGTTTTCCTGCTTAGCGCGCTGGCAAATACTCTCTTTTTGCTCCGTTCGAGCAAAGAGAGAGAGGAAGCATTTCCATCTCGACGGCTGCGAACGGCGCTGGTGGCGATCGCTCCGGCGTTTCTGGTCGCAGGAGCGCTAACGATCTCGCTCGCACGCAGCCGGGGATCGGAGATTTTCGTCGCGGTTTGTTGGATCGGGCTCTACGGGATGGCTCTTTTATCGACGGTGACTTTTGCCCCGCGCTCGATCGCGGTGCTCGGATGGGCGTTTGTGCTCACAAGCTGTCTTTGCCTTGGCTTACTGACTCAAGACTACCTCTTTGCCTTTACGGCTGGCCGTCAGGCGACTTTGCAAGGGCTAGGCTACTTTGCTATGGCCGGCACTTTTGGTTTTTACCATATCGTCTACGGAGTTGCGGTGATGGCTCGCCGGCACGGGAATGGTTGATTTCAACAAACTCGATCGAACGATTCACGAGAAAGGACGGCTTGCAATTATGACGTTATTAGCGACCCGACCGCGCTGGGCATTTCCGGAATTGAAAATCGAACTGCAGATGAGTGACGGGAACTTAGTCACCCATTTGCGAACGCTACATCAGGCCGGCTATGTCGCGGTAACGAAGGAAGTCCTGGATCGACCGCAAACCAGCTATTCGATGACGGAACGCGGACGCGCGGCGTTCAAAACCTACATCGAGACTTTGGAAGAAATCGTCAAACTCGGCCGCCGCTAAAAAAATCAACTCCGGACTTTGCCTGACAAAGCCAACGGAAACCCACCCAATCAAGACAAGGAAGAAGGTCCGAATCAAGCTCATGAAAGTTATCTTAGCCAAACATTTCGGCGTCTGTTTTGGAGTACGTGATGCTCTTCAACAGGCGGAAGAATCCGCGCAGCGCGGCGAACTCACTATTTTAGGGGAGATGGTCCACAATCCGATCGCGAAAGAGCGGCTGGCCGCTCTCGGGGCGATCGAATCGTCACTCGATGCTCCCGCAGCGAAAACGAAACAAGTAATGATCACAGCGCATGGAGCTTCGGATCGCGCGGTCGCTGCTTGGCGAGATCGGGGCCATGAGATCATTGACGGCACTTGCCCGCTAGTCCGCCATGCCCACGAGGCGTTGCGCGAACTGGTGGAACAGGGCGATCACCCGATCGTGATCGGTAAGCGCGACCACGTAGAAGTCCGAGGTCTCATCGGCGATTTTCCCGACGCGAGTGTGATCGAAGAGACACCGGATATCGAATCACTGCCGTCAGTTTCAGCCTTCGGTGTCGTTGCCCAGACGACCCAACCGATCGATCGAGTGCGCCGGCTGGTCGATGAGCTGAAAACAAATCGACCCGAAGCGGTTGTTCATTTCCGCGATACCGTTTGTCAGCCGACAAAGAATCGGCAAGAAGCGTTGCGCGCTCTTTTGTCTGAAGTCGATGCGGTGGTGGTGGTTGGCGGAAAGAATAGCAACAATACGCTGCAGCTTTTGAGCACGTGTCGAAAAGCGGGCACACCGAGCTTTCATATCGAACGGGTCGAAGAGCTCACGCCCAGTTGGTTCAAAGGCTTTGAAACCGTAGGATTGACGGCCGGCACCTCGACTATACGCGAGACGGTTGAAGCGGTACGAGCTTGGCTGAATCGCCTGTAAAGCAGCCACGAATGGAATCTGTTTCTCGTCTGGCAGTTGGTCGCTTTCGTAGATTTCGCGGGTTTGAGCCGCAACGCTCATTCTTATTTCCCCTGAAGCTGGGACGAACTGATTTCTTTGTAATCGGCCGGAACCGCAAACTCGTCGTCGGGAAGACTGATTTCTTCCGCGGAATCCAGCGTGGTCGTAAGCTTTTGTCCCTTGATCTCAACTTGGGTGCGCAGAGGCATACCGGGATATTTCTCTGGCGGTATCGTCAAGCTCGATTGCAGAGCAGAAGCTTTCTGGACGGTGTTAAGCGCTTCCAAGAATTTTTGGTAGTTTGGATAGCTCTTGGCAATGAACATGGTCGTCGGTACGCCACCGACCGTAGTCGTGTACTCTTCGGCGTCATATCCTTGGATTGTCTGTTTATTGCCCGTAGGTTTCAGCTCGATATTGGCAGAATTCTCATCGGTGAGCTTGAGTGAGCGCTTGATTGCTTCGGCGCGCGATTTCAGCTGTTCTCCACTGACTTTCACAAAAGCCTTTTGCTGATGAAAGAGTATGGTTTCTTCGCCGGTTTTTGAATCAAACAGCGCACTGTTTTGGTTCGGCGAATTAACGCGAACCTTAGTGTCCTTGATCTTGATCTCGACCTCACGCGTCTTCCCCGCGTTTTCAATCGTTTGCTTGATGACATAATCGGCCTTCGCGGCGAAAGCGCAGGCCAGGCTAGCGACAACAATTATGGTCTTTCTCATCGGCGTTCCTATCTGGCATTCAGCTGAAAATGCAACTACGACTTCACAAACGCTTACGATGGTCGTTCGTCCAGATCGCGGTCGCCGATCCCAGAGGGACAAATGATAGAATCCTCTCTTGCCGTTGCCGAACGCTCATGCCAAGGTCGTCCGCGACATGAGAATTCACAGGTTTTCGGGTGTTGTGCTCGTGCTGTCCTGCCTTGCACTCTCCGACTCAGTTTTGGCGGAAGAGTTCCTATCCTTTCCGGAAAAAAGTTCGATCGTCTTGGCGGCCGTCGCAGACGGAGTTCAGATCTATGAGAGCAAACCGAATCCGGCGGGGGGTTTCCAGTGGTCTCTGAAAGCTCCGGAAGCAGAACTGAAAAACTTGTCTGGCGAAGTCCTGGGTAAGCATGGTGCTGGACCAAGCTGGACGCTCAACGATGGCAGTAGCGTCGTGGGTAGTGTTCCTGCCTTAAAGAACTTGGCCGCTCCAAAAAGTATTCCCTGGCTATTGATCGCAGTGAAGTCAAGGAGCGGCTCAGGAATTCTCGATAAGGTCGATTATGTCATGCGTGTCGCGACCGAAGACGGAGCCCCGCCGGCCGACCCGCCGAAAGCGGAAGGCGAGACCGTGAGGGTGAAATACCACGCCCTTTATATGTTTTTGCACAAGGGCTAAGGATACGGGAAGACGGCCAGGCGGCTAAACTGAGAGAACGGCTATTGGTTTTGTCAGGAAGGAGTTTAATGAAAGAACAATGGTTAAGTTAGTTTTATTTGACGTAGGTGGTGTGCTCATTGATCTGCAATCGAAACAAGCTCGCAGGTCGCTGGAATCTGAATATGGAATGGCAACCGCAGCCTACGAAGCGCTTACCAGATGTACCTATGAAAAGGAACCGTTTTCGATCACAGAAACAGCAACGATCGGCGCGGCGGGATCCGAGGAATATATTGACGCGTTTTGCGAGGCTTGCGGACGTTTTGTCTCGCCCTTAGCAATGAAACAAAATCGCGAAAGCATCATAGGGGACGAGAGATTGCCAATAATAGAGCTGGTTTCTGTCCTAAAAGAAACGGTGAGAGTCGCTGCGTTTACGAACACCATCGAAATGCACTGGGAAGTGCTGCAAAATCGTGATCGCTTTTCTTTTCCGACTATCGTTGAACAGACAATCGCATCTCATGTAATCGGCGTAGCAAAGCCGACCCGGGCTGCGTATCAGGAGGTCGCTCGGAAATTGGAAGTTGATCCCGCCGAAGTGCTGTTTATCGACGATTCAGGAATCAATGTGTCGGCGGCCAATGAGTACGGAATGCGCGGCATGATCTTCAGCAGTTATCGCGACCTAGTTGAGGCTCTGCGCAGGGAAAAGCTGCTGCGCTGAGTTAGCTTCAGATTTAACGAGCTTCACGGCGAAATGGCGAAGATATGCATGGCCGCCTGGTACCCGGCAACGCTTCCGTTTATTTTCGGGAGAACAACTGCTTGTACGGTTTTCGTTGGATCAAGGGGAACTGAAATACTGAACACATAGATCGTATGACCGGACGAGCCAGTAGGATAGTTCGCGTAGTTCACGGCGGCAACCTGCGTGTTAGTCGGATTCCCATTTTGTCCAGCTGGGGACCAGAAGTTACCAACTGATAGTTCAAACGGGGAGTTCGTTCCATCGGCGTAATATATAGTTCCGGTCCCTGAGAGTGGCGCGTTGTTGGAAGCGGCTAAAAATCCGAACTGATTGCCCTGCCCGGACACCAGAATAGCTTGGCCGTCGGCTAAGATATTATCGGGTTGAGCCGGTGGTACGTTGGGCCATAGGTAACTCAGGGTTCCAACATTCACGGTTGCGCCTGGCGATAGCCCGGCGGCAGTTAGTCCCTCTGCCGAATAGGTCGTGCCGATTCCGTCGAAACCCAGAAAGCCGGGAGACGGATTGGCATTGGAGTTGCTGGTGATTCCGACGTTGTCAAAGGCTGCGCTGACCGACGGGTACGGCACCTGGAGAGCCGCGGTACCAGCCGTGCTCGCATTGACCCCGCTTTCCACGTAGTTGGCAACGACAGCTAACTGATATTGGCCAGGAGCCAGCCCAGATGGAATCTGAACATCCCAACTTAGCGACACCGATTGCCCGGGAGGAATAGCCGGAACATCGATGGCCTGACTCGGCGTTACGGTCCACCCGGCAGCCACGCTCAAGCCCACTTTGACCTTCTCGGCCGACGCGCTTCCCGCATTGGTCACGTGGCCGGACAACTTCACGGTCTGTCCGCCGACGATAACGGATTTATCGACGGCCAGCGAGACGGCCAGATCGTTTGCTAATCCGGGCGCACCCCAGATCCCGGTCCATCCGGGAGCATTGACCGGCGCCACCGGCACACCGCCCTCGTACGCTCCGTACTCATAGAGGCTTACCTCGCCCAGACCGGCAGTAGAGCTGTCCTCTCCCCAGACTGCGATTGCCAATGTATTGGTCCCATTGGGATTCAGAATACCGTTGGGCAAAGCAAAGATGTGCTGTGGACCCAGGTCGTTCGCGTAAATTCCCAGCATCCATCCATTCAGGAAGACCAAGGCCCGATAATGGCGCGCGGGGTCGTCGATTATCTTAAGCCCGAGCGGCACGTCGCTGTGGGATGGAAGATTAAGATTGAACTCCGTCCGGTACCAGCCGATACCAGCTGGCAAGCCGCTGGCGTTCCATTCGTGCGGAAGGGAGACCTTGCTCCAACTGCGATCGGGATATCCGGAAAGAAACCATCCGTGACGTTCCCCATACAGACCCCCGATATTCATCGGTCCGCGCGTCGGGTCGACCAAATTCTCACCTCCAGGACTTCCCTGAATCTTCCACTGAATAGCGGTATTGGCGCCGGTGAGCGTTGCGGTGCGGATCCCGCGAGGCGACTTATAGCTGTCATTCGCCGAGTAATCCTCGTCATGGCCTATGTTCATGACCAGCACAGCGATGACGTTGTCGCGTCCTGGCCGAAGGATACCGGCCGGAAAGGTGAAATTGTTGGATCCGCCGGATTGTGTTCCAAGCAATGCACCATTCAGCCACACGGAATAGAGACCGTTGCTACCGCCTTCGGCATCGATCGTGATGCTCGATTCGCTGCCGGTCGCAACAAAATGCCCGCGGTACCAGACATTTCCGTGATGAAATCCGTAATCATCTTCGTACAGAACCGGTAGGCTGCCTGGAGGGTTCGGATTGTTGGTGGTAGTATGGTCGGCAACCGTCCAATCGGAGTCGTCAAAGACGGGATTCCGTTCCGGCGACTCAAACTGAAATTTCCAACTTTTCAAAGCAGGCAGGCTAACCTGGGGCGACTCGTTCAGGGACCCTTGCCAAATCGTACGATGAATCGATTCCGGGAATAGGGCGGCAAGCTGGGTAGGCCCATTGGTATCGCCGGACAACAACAACGTATTACCCGTCAATTGCGCGGAGCGAATCAAATAGCCACCGCGCACCAGTACTGGCCGTCCCTGCACCTGGAGGGGCCACAACTGTTCAGCAGTTCCGGTGTCCGCCAGGAAAAGGAATAGGGTGGCATTACCATTGCGGATCAGCACTCGAGCCAACCCGTTATGCACATAGTTGAGCCGAAGATCGCCGCGAGTCTGGTCCCAGGTCGTACTGACGTTGCCGGCCAGAACCTGCACCTGCGGTTTGCTCGCGTAACGAAGCACCGTCTCTCCATCATTACCTTGATTATCGTATAACACGACAAAATCGTCGTTATTGTCATGGCCGTTGGTCATCAACTGGGAGGTCGAATAGATCAACTGCTGAGCCCCAAACCGGTAATTAGCCAACAGCAATTTGGCATCACGACCATTCACCGTGATCGCCGTATTAGTTTTTTGCGGAACAGTACTGTAGAAATTGGTTGGCGTACTCGAGGGCAGGTCAAACGCATCAATACTGATGAAAGAACCGCTTGCTGCCGGGTTCTGCCGGCCGCTCACCGTCACGGTCAAAGTGTGACTGCCGGCCGATAACCCATAAACATCGTAGAGGACGGTTTGGAATTGTTTGCTGGGAGCATAGGTGTCGATTGAACCAGCCAGGGTACCATCCAGATAAACATCCGCGATGCCGTGATTAGAATCTCTGGAGGTGACCCAGCGAACCGCGGTTCCGGTGAAGGTTAACGACACTGAATCGCCCGCGGTATTACTAAACGACTCGGTGCCATCGAAGTCTCCGGTCGTATAAACTTGGTTCGCGGCATGCGTCCAATTGCCTTGATAGATTAAAACCGAAGCGCTGTCGTCGTAACTGAAGCCCGTTTTCGCGGATAGATCGACCGTGATATGAGTTTGTTCGGTGGTTGTCGACGTCGTATCGTTGTGCACCAACAAATAGACCTCGGTCTGATTATCGGGATTGAATCGCTCCGTCAGCGAAAGGTTCAAATTGGTCGGCGGGTTGGGCGATGTTGCTACTGTTTTCGTGAGTGGCACCACGGCCTGCGTAAAGGAAGCGATTAACTTCTGTTGGCTATGTTTGTCGGTCAGTTGACGGGCTTCATTGATAGCCGCGCCGTAGTCATAAGAAGAGTATACACCGGGTTCCGGGAGCCAGCCCCAACTGGTGCCACCATAGGTCATGTAATAGCTGATCATGGTCGTTCCTTGAGCGATCATCGACTTATAGAAGACGTTCTCGAAATCAGGCCCGGTCAGCGTATAGCACCCCGCGTAACCCGGACCTCCCCAGGGATCAAACGATCCACCCTGGAACTCCGGAAAATAGAGCGGTTTGTCGGGCGGAAGGCCGGCGTGTGCCCCTTCATATCCACCAGGAACAGGATTCCAGTGCGTCGGGTTCGACGCGTCGAATCCCTGGGGGTAACTGTCGAAACCTGGAATATCGGTTGCACCCAGGCCGGTCAAAAAGGTGGAATTATGATTGCCGGTGAGAGGGACGGTGAGACCGTCTGCCCGCATCTTATTTTCCAGGTCTTGCATGTACTGCTGACCGACCGAAGAGCTATCGTAGAATTCGTTCTCGACCTGGCAGGCGATCACACTCCCGGTTCCGTTGGTCAGTTGGTGGCGGCCGATGATCGGATCCACCTGGCTTAACCATTCGTAGGCCGCGGCGAGATAATCGGCCGCCGTCGATCGAGCTCGACCCTTGATGGTGGTAAGCCATCCCGGAAACCCGCCGCTATCGGTCTCGGCGTTAATATATGGTCCTGGCCGGACAATGACATACAGCCCCGCTTCCGCCGCAAGGCTCAGAAATTTGTCCAGGTCACGAATGCCGGTGAAATCATAGACACCGGCCTTGGGCGAATGATAATCCCAATCGAAATAACAGCAGATCGTATTGAACCCGCCGGCCTTCATCTTTTCGAACACATCACGCCAGAGATCCGGGCTGGGTAGACGAAACGGATGGAATTCGCCCGAGTAAATGAATACACGCTGACCGTCGATCAGCAGAGAGTAATGATCATAAGTGATTGTGTGTGGTTGACTGGAAGGCTGGGCATGAGCGGTGCTCGGGAGCAAAGCGGCGCAAAAGAGGAAAAAGCCGATCCAGGCTTTCTGGATCGAGGCCGTCATCGATTGGAACGCATCGTGGGCGTTGGATGCGACAGCAGAAGCATTCGGATAGGATCCGGCGGTCGGAGGGAACATAGATGCAATCCTTTGTCAGATTGAACTAAAAATCGGGTCCGTGAGCGTTCACAGCCTGCTGATTTTTTCTGACGCGAGCAAGCAAAAAGGGCTAGGGATGAAATGCGGATTGCGGAATGCGGAATTTAAACGGAGAGCGAACCCCGACGCGGAGGGTGCGTCGGGCAGCTTGCCCACGCGGCGTCCACATAAGTGGCGGTCTAGCGACCGCGCGGGTAGGGCGCGTCTCTCCGAGATCGCGGAATCACCGGCAAACCATCGCCCCGTTAGGCCCAATGCTTTTTTGCCTCTAGCAACGGTTCTGGGCCTAACTAGGCGCAGCTACGTCCCCGATCCGGCGGTCTCGGAGAGACGCGCCTTACCTGCACCCTCAACTCCTAGTTGTTCTCCTCTACATATGTTTGCAGCCAAGCCAGGACTTGAGGCCAGCCTCGATGGTGAGCGCGCGAACTCTCGCTAGTCAAGCCGGAGTGCGTCAACCGGACCGTTGTGACGCCGTCTTTCTCGCTCAGATCGAAGCGCACAAGCGTCTCCGACGCATTCATTTCCCAGTCAGGCAGCCACGTGAACACGAGCAAGTTCGGACGCTCGATCTGCCGGTACTCTCCACGCACGGTGAAGGGCTTGCCGCCTTTGCCGACGCCGCGTGTCATCCATTTGCCGCCCGGGCGCAGGTCGGACTCCATCTGCGTTCCCCGATATTGCCCTTCAGCGCCCCACCATTTCAAACGCTGGTCAGGATTGGTCAACGCTTCAAAGATCCGTTCCACCGGAGCCTTGATCGTGATTTCCTGGACGATTGTGTCGCTTGCATCTGTCGGATTCATCGATTCTCCTCAACATAATTTTTGAGACTACGCAGATTCTTGTTCCAAAACACTTCATAATCCTGAAGCCAATCGTTGATGGCCCGCAGCGGTTTCGCGTTCAGCTCGCAAATGCGGGCAGTGCCGTCCTGGTCGGTGACGACCAAGCCCGCAGATCGGAGTAAACGAAGGTGCTTCGAGATCGCGGGGCGGCTGGTGGAAAAATTCTGGGCGATCTCGCCGACGGTCTGCCGGCGGGTGCGCAGCAGGCTCAGGATCTCGCGGCGGGTCGGATCGGCGATCACCCGGAAGACCGCGTCACGTTGCTTCCGTCCTTTCGTAACCATTTGGTTACCGAAATCGTAACCGAATGGTTACAAAAGTCAAGAAACCTGACCCTCACACCGGTCCGGCGGCAAAGAAATTACATTGGCAGGTCAATTTACCCGTTTGAAACAACGAAAGGCCACAAATCTTGACAGCGGCCGTTCGATTGAGTTGTTCTATTCGCAAACCTTTGCGCCCAATGGCCAATACGTCATTTGCCGTATTGGCCGATTCCTTACGCATCGATAACAAACTCAGAATGCAAAACGGCATGGGACAATTTCGGTTTTCTTCGCTAATTCACACTGGTTCAGCGCCTGATTATCTGGTTCTTTCAGTAAAGATCTTTTCTCTGAACATTCGTGGGAAAACATGCGCCTTCAGGTCACAGCGACTTCCGGCTGGGCAAGTATCCATATGAAACCGATTGCTTTGCTCGGCAGCATCTGCTTGGGGATAGCCTTAGCCAGCTCCGATGGCCACAGCGCCGAGGAACCGTTCTTTGAAGGATTAGGTTCCTACCCGCGCCAGATCACGACAGAGTCCCCTGAGGCACAGAAATACTTTAACCAAGGACTTAACTTCTACTTTGGCTTTAATCACGGGGCTGCGATTCGCGCGTTCCAAGCGGCCGAGACGATAGATCCGGACTGTGCCATGGCTCATTGGGGGGTAGCTCTCGCGTGCGGACCGCATATCAACTTCCCGCTGGTGCCGCCGGCTGCAGCTGAGTTGGCTTGGAAGGAACTCGGTCTTGCTCAAGAGCACGCGACACACGCTTCGGCGGTAGAACAAGCACTGATCGAGGCGCTCGGCCATCGTTATGCTAACCCGCAACCGGAGGATCGCGGTCCGCTCGATCAAGCCTACGCCGATGCGATGCGTACGGTTTGGAAAGAGCACTCGGATGATCCCGATGCCGGCGCGCTTTTTGCCGAAGCTATGATGGATCTGCGCCCGTGGGACCAATGGACCCACGAAGGCCAACCGCAACCCGGCACTGAGGAGATTCTGGCGACACTTGATGAAGTCTTGAAGCTCGATCTGAATCATCCATTTGCCAACCACCTCTACATTCATGCTCTGGAAGCGTCGCCGCATCCGGAGCGGGCACTGGCCGCCGCTGACCGCTTACGCGACCTGCAACCGGGACTCGCTCACAATGTGCATATGCCTTCACATATCGATATTCATATCGGTCACTGGTCTGAGGCCATCACCGCCAACTTGAAAGCAGTCGAGGCCGATCGCCGCTATCGCGCGGTCTTCGGTGAGCCGAAGGGTCTCATCGTTTTCTACGCGGCTCACAATCAGCATATGCTCGCTTACGCCGCCATGATGGCCGGCCAACGGGATCTCGCCGTCGAACACATTCGCGCGATGGTGAAGGGAATGCCGGAGGAAGAGGTCAAAGAGCACGCGACGGTGGCGGAGGCGTATATAGCTGTGCCTTATGAAGCACTCGTCCGTTTCGGGCGGTGGGACGAGATTCTGGCTGAGCCCGATCACCCGGAGTTCATGGTATTCACGCGCGCGTTTCGCCATGCGGCCCGGGGCATTGCGTATGCAGCAAAGAACGACGTCAAGTCGGCGCGCGCGGAACAGACTGCTTTTCTTGAGGCCAGCAAGCTAGTGCCGGTGGAGGAAACCTTTGGCAACAACCCGTGTCGGGCCATACTCGCGATAGCGAATTCCATGCTCGAAGGCGAGATATTGATTCGTGACGGCAAGCTCGACCAGGGCTTGGCGGAACTGCGCACCGCGGTAGACGCGGAAGACGCGCTGCATTACGATGAGCCGCCGGGATGGATTCTGCCGGTGCGGCATTCGCTGGGGGCGAACTTGATGCAAGCCGGCCGCTTGGCAGAAGCGGAACAGGTTTATCGCGATGATCTTGCGCGCTTGCCCGAGAACGGCTGGTCGCTCTTTGGCCTGGCCCGCAGCTTAGAGCTGCAACAGAAAAGCGACGAAGCGGCGGCAGTAGAGGCTCGCTTTCAGAAAATCTGGTCCGGGGCTGATGTGCAGCTTACCAGCTCCTGCCTGTGCCAGCCGGGAAGCTGAGGTCTCCCAATGGCGGTATGTCCTCCGACTTATCCTCCGACTTGTCCTCCGAAGCTTTAGCGAAGGAGGAAGCTTTAGCTGCGTCTTTTCATTTCAGTTCTGCAATTTCCTCGAGCAATCGTTGGTTCAAACGGATGCCGTGCTCAAAATTCTCGACCGGAAAATTTTCGTTGGGTGAATGGGCCTTAGCGTCCGGCAACATCAAGCCGAGCAATAGCGTATCTAAGTTCAAAACGTCTTTAAAGCTTTGCGTGATCGGAATGCTCCCTCCCTCACGATTAAAAGCGACCGGTTGGCCGAAAGTTTTTTCCAAGGCTCGTTGGGCTGCTTGTCCGAACAATGATCCTGGCTCCACCAGATAGGGTTTTCCCTGGTGCTGGAAAATGACATCGACAGCCACTGTAGGTGGGCAATTCTGAGTGAGAAACTTGGTGATTATTCCGCGAAGTTCGGTCGGATCTTGGTCGGGAACGAGCCGAAAGGAGAGCTTGGCCGTTGCCTGGCTCGGCACGATCGTCTTGGGTCCTTCTCCCTGATATCCGCTTCCGAGACCGTTAATCTCCGCGGTCGGTCGAGCCCAAACCCGTTCCAAATTGCTGAAACCTTCTTCGCCATAAAGAGC
>WNFQ01002067.1_pt1 | contig 18876 bp, 19 predicted proteins | sample 5400171 | NCBI WGS metagenome assembly WNFQ01 (sample SAMN13153356, study PRJNA577476) | soil metagenome | isolation source: 20 cm soil under Madrone tree | place: USA:California | collected 2016-06-14 | reverse complement strand
CCGGTGGCTCTCAGTGGTACGGGCGTGGCTGCAACAGTAAGTGCGAGCCTAACCCCACCCACGTGGAACGCGACATGTACCGGTGCAGCCTGTACCGGCTTGCTCACTGCCCCGACTCAGATCTTGACACTGACCAACACGGGCAACGCCACCTTGACGGGCATTACGCAAGGAGTGCTGGGAGGCACCAACGCGAATCAGTGGACGATCACCCGTCCGTTGTCGACGTGCGGTCCGGCTGGTGGCGGGCAAATGCTGGGCCAAACCACTTTGGCTCCAGGCGCCTCTTGTATAGTCACGGTTCGGTTTATGCCGACAACGGCCGGAGCGAAGGGTCCGGCTACCGTTTCAGTCACCGACGCTGCTGGTACGCAGTCGTCAACCCTGACTGGCACGCGAAACTAGAGCGATGCCGAGCAGGACAACTAAGGTCTAAACTCGATGCTGCTCGCGGGGAACCGCGAGCAGCATCGGTCACGTAGAGGGTAGGGGACAGCATGAGAATTTACAGAATGTTGTGTCTAGGAGCAGCTCTCGTCATGGCTCCAGTCGCCCTGGCCAAGCTGGCTTTCTCAAACGACGCTTTCGGAAGGGTAGAAGGAACGCTCGATTTCTGCGCTCAAACGGATGCCGCATCAGCTCCTAAGTATCAGGAACGAAAAAAGATACTTGTTAGGGACCTTCCTGAGAAAGAAGTGGCGGAAGCGCGCGCCTCGCAAGAATACTTGGACGCTCATCAGGAAATCACAACCGAACTGGCCAAGCTGCCAAAAGAGAAGGTAGTCGAGGCCTGCACCGCGTACCTGAAAAGCGACAAATAGGTAACTTCCGTTAGTAACATCCGTCTTTTTGACGGGCCGCGCGGAACTCATTGACGTCAGGACGGAACCATAGCAAGATATGAGGGACGTACGAGTCGAAGGTGGGGACCGTTATCACGATGTTTGAAACTGTGTTTAAGGGCACCAAGCGAATGCTCCTGGTGCCTGTTCTCCTTAGCAGCCTCCCCCTTTGCACCGCTCAAGCGCCATCACCGCAGGCTGCCGATCAGGCCCCAGCGCCGGCAGGAAAGTCTCCGTCGACTGTAGTTCCGCGCCGCTATCGTCCGCAACCGGTGCCGAAGCGAGCGCGTCAGTACTACTCCCTCATTTGGGGTGTCGACGCTCTCTCCGTCAGGTCGGTAGAGTCAGGAGAGATCATTCGGTTCAGCTACCGGGTGCTCGACGCGAAGAAGGCCCTAGCGCTCAACGATAAAAAGAACGAGCCTTCCTTGGTCGACCCCCAGGCTGGCGTCAAACTGGTAGTCCCGTCCTTGGAGAAGGTTGGGAAATTGCGCCAGAGCAGCACACCTGAGAGTGGCAAAGTGTACTGGATGGCTTTCTCGAATAAGGGCAGGTATGTGAAGCCGGGACACCGCGTCAGCGTGGAGATTGGCACGTTTCGCGCCGACGGTCTCATCGTGGAGTAGAATCCCCCTTCCCCCAAGAACCTGGTCGATCGTTATCGATTGAACATGCTACATACTTCCCACAACAGACTTGATTGCATGAGATCCGTCGCGTTACCCAAGTATTGTGTCAGAGCACTCTTGCTTCTGACTTTGGGGGGGCCGTTCCTGTTGCCGCCCACAAGTGTATGTGCGCAGGCTGCGAAGGTTGAAAACCCTGAGCCACAAAAGCTGCGCCACTATAAGACGTCAAGTATTGATAGCCGTGTCAATACATTTGCCAAGAACCTGGACCTGACCGAGACGCAAAAATCGGCCGTGAAAAGGATCCTGGAGGAGCGGCAGCAGCAGTCGTTCCGCATCCGGCAAGACTCGTCAATCTCGGGGGCGGACCGGATCGAGAAGTTCCGACTCCTCCAAGTGAGTACGGTCGCTCGAATTCGCGCTGTACTGAACGAAGAGCAGCGTAAAAAGTACGAGCCCTTTGCTACGGAAAAACTAAAGCAGCAGCCGCCCGAGCGCAGTGTTGAGGATTGGCTTAAGCTCACTACACCGCATTAGCGCTTCGCGCGTGGGTAATCCTGTTTTGGCTTGGGTTCGCGGTGGGCACGCCTGTTTGGCTCCGTGGCGGTGGCAATTCTGCAACGACTTTTGACGTAATGGTGAGGAAACGACGAATGAAGGTCATGGCAACTAATCTGGTGGCGGCACTTCTACTAGCTCTGATTCCGGCGATGGCTCATGCACAAGACTTTGCCGCTGACGTAGTCTACATGGCCACCACAAGTTCGGATGCGTCTTCTGGAGGAACCGCGACGCCACCTCGCCATTCCTCGAAGCTCTACGTCAGCAAGAACAAGATGCGTTTGGAGACGCGTGGTGTGACTGGCACCATCCTACTGGTGAACGGAGATGAGCATTCTGCTATCGCGCTGTTCCCCGCGCAAAAGGCGTACCAGCAGTTGACCGGCGCTCCCTCGGAATACTTTCGAGTGGAGGATGCCGAGAACGCATGTCCGGACTGGGCAAAGGCATCGGACCAGAAGATTGTCTGCGAAAAGGTGGGCCACGAGGTGGTGGATGGGCGTCCGGCCGTGAAGTACCTGAACAAGAGCGCCGCTAACGATGCGACCAATACCGTCTGGATCGATGCGACCCTCAAATTTGTAACTAAGTGGGAGGGTGCCAGCACGGGCGCTGAGCTCCGCAACATTACCGAAGCGCCACAAGCGGCAGATTTGTTTACCGTGCCCTCAGCCTACGATGTCCTCAGGCCCCAAAAGCCCTCCAAAGGCTTCTCGAAGCGAGCTCGGTAGACGACCACCAGGGCACAGATTGGTTTGATATGCGCAGCTTTTGCCGACGTGTGTCAAGGACTGTGGATTGCTATAGATATGGCACGAAGGTGACACCGACGAGCTGAGCGTTTTCCCCCGCTATCCTTTAGCTGCACTTTCTTGCGGTAACGGTTACCACGGGAATCTCCCGTGATGCTCCTAAGTTATTGATCTGGTGATTTCTTTTTTTCACAACCCATGGCGCCTGACTTGCCCTTGTAAATACAGATCGTTTCCTCCTCCCACACGGCGAATCAGCTGACTGATTCCCACCGTGATGATCCGGTCGACCAGCACAAAAGCACCCGGTGCAATTTGAACGCAGGAGATTGTCGATGAAGTCCGTTCTCGCGATATGTGGGTTATTCCTGGCGTTGAGCGCAACGCCCGCACTTGCAGACACAATCGATTTCAGCAATCAAGGTTTTATTGCTGCCTCTGGAAGCGGAGGAGTTACCGCTCTTTCTAACGGCAACGTCAATGGGAACAGTTTCAATGGGATTCCGGTCATTGCCGGCTCGGTGGGAACTCTAGTATTCAGCACTGGATCACTACTCGGTAGCTTCGAGGACGGGGGCGAATTCTCGGAAGGCGCTCTCGCGATTCAAGTAACCGGCTTTCCAGATGCGATCTTTGCGGGCAACTTCACCGGCACCTGGTCCCATATAAGCGGGGACCTGTTTGAGCTTCTTGGCACGTTCTCAGGTAACTTTGAAGGTGCTCAATTCCACGGATCCAGCGACCAGCTTTTCCAAATCAATTTCTCCCAGGGCGAAGGTTGCTTCCGTGATTTAAACGGCACAACCACCATTACGACTGTCCCGGAGCCGGGAACACTCGCGCTTTTGGGGACTGGTTTGGTTGGCCTCGCAGGCGTCATTCGTCGTAAATTCCGAGCGATCACGAATTAGGGTGTCTGATGTAGTCGGAGTGCCAACTCGGTCGTGTGAATAGGAAACTAGAAGGGAACCAGCGTCCGGATGATGTGAGTCGTCCGGACGCTTGGTTGTGTCGCGTTTCTATCCGCACGCGGTTGAAGCCGCAATAACTTGTTTTCTGAAGTAGCCATCCCAGTGAATTAGACGCGCCGCTTGCAGAATCGCGCGCAACGCTTCCCGAGTTCTACCTGTCGCCGTCCCCTTTCTGTGAACAGCACGTTAAATCAATTAGGAGAACGTATCGTTTTTCGTTACCAAGCTTCCGTTTCTGAGCCATCAGTGTTAGCTTTTTGCGGTTTACTTTTCACCGGAATACGTTTCTCGATTCATCGTCATGGAAGCCAACGAGTACGATCTGGTAGTCATCGGGAGCGGTCCCGCCGGACAAAAGGGGGCAATCTGCGCGGCCAAGCTGGGCAAGAAAGTCGCGATCATTGACCGGGAGCGGACCATCGGCGGGGATGTGCGTGCATACTGGAATCATTCCCAGCAAAACCCTACGGCGGCCGTCCTCTACCTCAGTGGTTTTCGGCAGCGTTCGTTCTACGGCCGCGGTTTCGTGCTGAAAGATCGCATTGCGATGTCGGACCTGATCTTCCGCGCGCAAGCCGTGATGAGCCGCGAGATCGAGGTCATCAAGGCGCAATTGTGGCGCAACTGCGTGATCACACTCGAGGGCGAAGCCCGCTTCATCGAATCCATGAATACACGTCTATGTTTGCCACGCTCGGAGTGAAGGTCACGTTGCTCGGCCAGCGCCCCGTGCTGCTGGATTTTGTGGACCATGAAATTATCGAGAGCCTCTGCTTCCAGTTACGCCAACTCGGAACCGTGTTCGGCTGGGCGATAAGGTAGTCTCGGTGGGATTCGATGGGCCACGAGATCGTGTATTTGCCAAGCTCGAGAGCGGAGAGAATGTGCATGGGCAAGGGCTGCTTTACACCATCGGACGGCAGGGAAATAGTGATCAGATGAACATCGAGGTGGCAGTCCTGAAACCCGATGTCCGATTGAAAGATTTCCGTAAACGAAAACTTCCAGACGACGATGCCGCATATCTACGCTGCGGGAGATGTGATCGGGTTTCCCGCTCTGGCGAGCACTTCGATGGAGCTAGGGCTGCCTGGCAAGTTGCCACATGTTCAGCAAGCCCGGCAAGATGCCGCCGAATCTCATCCCCGATGGGATCTACACCATCCCCGAGATATCGATGGTGGGGCAAACGGAAGAACAGCTAACCAGAGACAAGATCGCGTATGAGACTGGGTCTTGCCCGTTATGCGGAATTGGCCAAGAGCCAAATGCTCGGGGATAAGCAAGGTCTGCTGAAATTGCCGTTCGACCCTAATTCTTTGAAAGCTGTTTGGGGTGCACACTATCGGGGATCGGGCGGCCGAGACTGTGCATATTGAGCAGGCCGTGCTCACCATGGGCGGGACCATTGAATACTCCGCGACACCGTGTTCAACTACCCGACTCTGGCAAAGGCGTACAAGGTCGCCGCGCTGGATGGGCTCAACAAGCTATAAATGCAGGGACGCCGACGGTGTGAATCAGCGGACCGGTATCCCGACGTCCACTTTGAAAGCCCACACCAACGCAATAATCCACCCGATTAAAGTCCAACCGAGGAAGAAATTCAGCAGGCAAATCGATAGCGTGTCCCGTTTTCCTCGAACGAGCGCCACGATTGAAGGCAGAAAATAAAAGACGAAGCCAAATCCGAAAAATGGAAACAGAATGAGAGTCGCGAGTTCCATGCGAGGATCCCTCCCGTCATCAAAAGCAGTTTAGCACCGTGACTTCGGGCTTGCAGTGAGTAGCCCGTCCGTGCTATTCCCAAGTTTTGGCCTCAGACGTAGCCTTGGAATCGAGCAGCACTTGGGGGAGGGCTGTTCAGGCGAGCGTCCCACGACTCTTTGAGTCTGGGACGTTTCGTTTTGTGTTTTCTGCACACGGGCAGTTACGGTGAAGCAGACTGGCTCGGCCGTGGAACACGAAGGAGTCCCATGGATAAGAAGCGTATCGAAAAGTTCAAGAAACTCCTCCTGGCACGCCGTCAGGAACTGCTGCGCAGCATCGCGCAGACCCAGGAGGAAGGCCGCGCCATGCAGCATTCCTACGGTCCGGATGAAGGCGATCGTGCCAACAGTTCCCTCGACAAGGAATTGCTGTTTCATCAGACCACGCATTCGCGGGGCCTGCTGGGAGCCATTGATGCGGCTCTGGCTCGCATTGCTGACGGAACGTTCGGTCAGTGCATGGTCTGCGAGGAGGAAATTGGAGCTAAGCGACTGGAGGCTCTGCCATGGACTCGGTACTGCATTGCCTGCCAGGAGAGTTCGGAGAAGAACCGCTAGAAGGAAAAACGTGGAAAAAATTTAAAGGGCCGTGACATTGGTTATGCTCTAGCCGCCCGCTCCTGCGAGGGAGCAAAGCTGCGTGGAGGCATGTACCGTCACAGCCCCTGATGCGATCACTGCTTTCACAGTCCCAAACCCCAACTGCCCCTCGCAGAGCCGTCGGTTTTTTCAGGTCTGGTCGCTCTCCGGGTTGCCCCGGCTAGCTGATCACCCAGCCTACTTCGGAGTGGCCAAGTTTTATTTTGGGCCAACCCTTTCAGCCGTCGACGCACGCGAAAGTAAACGCTAGGTCAATAAATGTCAATGCCGCATTTCGGTGCAGCCTGTGAGTATTCTGTGCGATCTCTGCACTGCCGCAAACGGTTGATCAGTTGAGCCTTAGCTTAGCGAGAATCAGTTTCTGCCACCTTTTCCACATTCGATTCACAATGCCGCAATGATCTGCCCGAACACTTTTTTCGATGGAACCACGTAAGATGCTTGACCAAAGGCCTTTTCTTGAGCATCTTAGAGGCATACAGATGTCGGATTTGGTGGCTTACGTCGATGGTGGGTCTCTGGGGAATCCGGGGTCCGCTGGTATTGGCGTCATTATTGACGATTCCCAAGGCGGCAAAATCAGAATCGCCAAGTGGATCGGGTGCCAGGACAACAACGTCGCCGAATATTTCGCTCTTCTGGAAGCTCTGCAATGCGCCGTCGCCCTGAAGGCCAAAGCGATTCATGTTTACTCTGATTCAGAAGTAGTCGTCCGGCAGATGACGGGCGAGTATCGCTGCCGGAGCCCGCGCCTCTATTCCTTGCACTGGATCTGCCGAAAATTGACCCGCTCTCTCATCTTCACGATCTCGCACGTGCGCCGCGAGTACAACCGAGAGGCCAACCATCTCGCCAGCACGGCCGCCCGAAAACGCACCATCTAGCAGCGGGGCCAAGAAGCGGGCTTCTGCAAATTTCGTTCCTGCCTAGACATCACTTTCGTTTCGCGTCTTGGCCTCCAGCGCGCCACACCCTATAATCGGCGCCGCATCTGCCCCGCGGACTTGACTCAGGGATGACTTCAAGGAACACCGACCGTGAGCTCGGAATGGATCGCAAGATCTCCCGCAGGGATTTCCTGAACGGCGTGGCACTTGGTGCCGGTGGTTGGATGGCCTCCCTTCCCCTGGTGGAGGCGCTGACATCCGCGGACGGCGCGCCCGAGAACGCTCCGGACTACTACCCGCCTGCACTGACCGGAATGCGCGGGAATCATGATGGGACCTATGCCTTCGCGCATCGGCTTCGCGATGGAGAATCCTGGGATTCTGACGGTGCGCCAGCGAGGACCGACGAGACCTACGACTTGGTGGTAGTCGGCGGAGGCATCAGCGGTCTGGCAGCTGCCTACTTCTATCGAAAAAGCGCCGGAGACAAGGCTCGCATCCTGGTGCTGGATAACCATGACGATTTCGGCGGGCACGCCAAGCGCAATGAATTCCGCTCAGGAAACCGAATGCTGCTCAGCTACGGTGGTACCCAGTCCATTGAAAGTCCGGGTCGCTACAGCAAAGAGGCGCTCGGTCTGCTGACGGAGTTGGGTATCGACACCGAACGCTTCTACAAGGCTTACGACCAGAAGCTCTACCAGAAGCTCGGAACGGCCGTATTCTTCGATCGTGAGACATTTGGTGAGGACCGGCTGGTTCCGGGCCTTGGCACCACCCCATGGCCAGAGTTCCTGGCGAAGAGTCCCCTAAGCGATGACGTTCGCCGGGATATTGCGCGCGTCTATACCGCCAAAGTGGACTACTTGCCGGATCTGCCCCCCGATCAGAAGCGGGCAAAGCTGAACAAGGTCAGCTACGCGGACTTCCTGACGAAAATCTGCAAGGTCCATCCCGACGCGCTGAAGTTTTTCCAGAGCTACACCAACGATCTATTTGCCGTCGGCATTGACGCGGTACCCGCACTGGCCTGTTATGAAGCCGGCGACGACTATGGCGGGTTTACCTACGCAGGCTTTGCCGGAATGGACCTGGGCGGATCGCACGGGAAGGAAGAACCGTATATCTTTCATTTTCCCGACGGCAATGCGTCGATCGCGCGTCTGTTGGTGCGGTCGCTGATTCCAGGCTCCATTCCCGGAAAGACAATGGAAGACGTGGTGACGGCGCGAGCGGACTACAGCCGTCTCGACCGGGAAGCCTCACCGGTTCGTATTCGGTTGAACAGCACGGTCGTCCAGGTCGCGCATGTTGGCGCCACAGGCGCCTCCAAGGAAGTGGAAGTCGCCTACGCGCGGGGCAAGCAGCTGGCGAGTGTTCGAGCGAAGAATTGCGTGCTCGCTTGTTACAACGGCATGATCCCCTACATCTGCCCGGAACTGCCCGAGAAACAGAAGGAAGGGCTCGCCTATCTGGTGAAGGCCCCTCTGGTCTACACCCACGTCGCAATCAAGAACTGGCTGCCATTCCAGACGCTGGGCATTCATCAGATGGAAGCTCCGGGAAGCTACCACACCTATATCGCACTCGACTTCCCGGTCAATTTGGGTGAGTACAAGTTCCCGAGTAAACCAGAAGAACCGATGGTCCTGTTCATGATGCGCACGCCTTGCAAGCCCGGATTGCCTCAGCGGGAGCAGCATCGGGCCGGACGCGCCGAACTGATGCGCACTCCCTTCTCAACCTTTGAGCGCAACATCCGAGAGCAATTAGCTCGAATGCTGGGTCCCGCGGGATTCGATTCGGCGCGCGATATTGCCGGCATCACAGTGAACCGCTGGGCGCATGGATACGCCTACAGCTACAATTCGCTGTTTGATCCGGACTGGTCCGACGAAGAAACGCCCTGGGTCGCTGGAAGAAAGCCTTTCGGACGCATTACGATCGCGAACTCCGATGCTGGAGGACAGGCTTATACGGACACGGCCATCGACCAGGCTTACCGCGCCGTCTCGGAGCTTTTCGAAGGGCACGGATAAAGTACACTTACCTCCGCAGTTTCGGACTGCCCCGGTGTGAACCTCTACTTCGGCGGGCGGTTGGATGAGGAACAAGCCCCACGGATATGGAACTGCTCGATCCACTCTTCGGTTCGGATGCTGTAAACGAGATTTTCACCGACCGCTCGCGGCTGCAACGGATGCTCGACTTTGAAGCCGCATTGGCACGCGCCGAAGCTCGGGTGGACGTGATCCCGAAATCCGCTGCCGGTCCGATCGCAGCGCAGTGCCGCGCTGACCTTTTCGATCTGGCTGCTCTTGGCCGGGCTACCGTGAAAACCGGGAACCACGCCATCCCCATGATCAAAGAGTTGACGGCGCTCGTCGGCCAGCAGGATGAGCAAGCAATGCGGTACGTGCATTGGGGCGCCACGAGCCAGGATGTGGTCGACACAGGGCTGATCCTGCAATTGCGCGACGCTTTGTCTGCGATCCGGGCAGACCTCGACCGGTTGTGCGACAGTCTGACCAGTCTTGCTGGCCAATATCGCTCGACTCCAGTGGTCGCTCGCACCCTGATGCAGCAAGCCGTGCCGACCGTCTTCGGGCTAAAAGGCGCCGGTTGGTTGGACGCAATTGCCCGTCATCGAAGCAGAGTTCAGGAACTGCAGACGCGCGTGCTGGTCATTCAGTTTGGTGGCGCGGCGGGTACTCTGGCGATGCTGGGCGACCGCGGTTTGGATGTGGCCACCGCGCTGGCCGAAGAACTGCAGCTGGCGCTTCCTGCTGTTCCCTGGCACGGACATCGCGATCGGGTCGTGGAAGTCGCCACGACTCTGGCGCTTCTCACTGGAACGTTGGGCAAGATTGCTCGCGACATCTCACTGCAGATGCAGACGGAAGTCGGTGAAGTCTTCGAGCCATCAGGAGCAGGGCGCGGCGGATCTTCGACCATGCCTCACAAACGGAATCCCATTACTTGTGCGGTCGTGCTGGCAGCGGCGAACCGCCTCCCCGGCTTGGCCGGCATCATGCTCGCAGCCATGCCGCAGGAGCATGAACGCAGCCTTGGGGGCTGGCATGCGGAATGGGAAACCTTGCCGGAGATCGTTCGGCTAAGCGCGGGCGCTTTACATCATATGGCGGAGGCGGTGGCCGGACTGGAAATTGATCCGGGACGAATGCAACAGAATCTGGAATTGACCCACGGACTGATTTTCGCCGAAGCCGTGACCGCCGTGCTTGCAAAAAAGACCGGCAAGATGAAAGCGCATCAGATTCTGGAAGCTGCCTCGCGAAAAGCGATGGGAGAGAACAAGCATTTACGAGACGTGCTCGCGGCTGATCCTGAAGTGTTAACCCATCTCAACAAGAGTGAAATCGAGAAGCTGTTCGAGCCCCTCGACTACACGGGTGTTGCCGGACAATTCATCGATCGAGCCATCGCGGCCAGCAGGGGCAATTCAGAGGAGGGGGACTGAACTCATGCCCTTTCTCGAACTGAGCAATGGCTCGATCCACTACGAACTGTCTGGTCCTGAGCAGGCGCCGGCTCTGCTGTTCTCGAATTCGCTGGGGACGGACCTCGCGATGTGGGATCCGCAGGCGTCAGTTCTCTCGCAACAATTTCGTGTGGTGCGATACGATACGCGCGGACATGGCCAGTCTGCTGTCACGGCGGGTCCGTATGCGATTGACCAACTGGTCGTCGATGTTATCGAGCTGCTCGATTTTCTGAAACTCCGCCAGGTTTATTTCTGTGGCCTGTCGATAGGTGGAATGATCGGCATGACGCTGGCGTTGCGTTCGGCCGACCGCCTTCACAAGATTGTCCTCTGCAGCACAGCGCCCAAGATCGGGACCACAGAGACCTGGAACACGAGAATCGAAACCGTTCGCAAGGGCGGCATGGCTGCCGTTGTGGACGGAGTTCTGCAACGTTGGTACACGGCGGACTTTCGTTCAAAGTCACCGCAGACGATCGAGTCGACGAGACAGTCGCTGTTGAAGACGCCGGTGGAAGGCTACGTAGCTGGCTGTGCGGCCGTGCGCGACGCGGATATGCGCGAGGCAATTTCAGGAATTCGTGTGCCGACCCTGATCATCACAGGCGCACACGATCCCGTGACAACCCCTGCCGACGGACGCTTCATGGAGAGCCAGATTGCTGGGGCCAAATCCCGGGAGTTGCCGGCGGCTCATTTGTGCAATATCGAAGCCGCTGCAGCGTTTACGGGGGAGCTGTGCTCCTTCCTCAAGGGGTGAGGAGTCTCAATGGATGATCGCGAGCGATACGAAAAGGGAATGTCGGTGCGCCGCGCAGTCTTGGGTGACGCGCACGTGGATCGAGCTCTGAAAAACAAGAATGATTTCAACCAGGATTTTCACGATCTGATTACTCGTTATGCTTGGGGCGAGGTCTGGACACGCCCGGGCCTGCCCAGGCACACACGCAGCTTGCTCACGTTGGCGATGATGGTGGCGTTGAACCGGAGCGATGAACTGCGCATGCATCTCCGCGCCGCGTTCAACAATGGTGTGGACCGCGACGAAATCAAGGAAGTCCTTCTGCAGACGGCCATCTACTGCGGCGTGCCCGCCGCCAATTCGGCTTTTCATGTTGCGGAAGAAGTGTTTGCGGAAATGGATGGGAAACGCTAGGCCGCTACCGTCACTCATGCTCACTAACAAGAAGAAGATTCACATCGAATGGGGCGATTGCGATCCAGCCGGAATTGTCTATTACCCTCGCTACTTTGCTTACTTCGACAATTGCACGGCAGCTTTGTTCGAGGCGGCGGGTCTGCCCAAGCACGAAATGTTGAAGACCTACGGGATAGTGGGCATCCCCATGGTGGATACGCGTGCCCGATTCATTGCTCCTTCTCGATTTGGAGATGATGTGGTTGTGGAGTCCTCCATCTCCAAGTGGCATCGCAGCAGTTTTGACGTGCAGCACAAGCTCTTTAAGGGCGATGTGCTGGCCGCGGAGTGCTTTGAAACGCGAGTCTGGGCAGTACGATGCGAGACTGACGCCGAGAAAATCGAGAGCCGGGCAATCCCTCAGGAAGTTACTGGCAGATTCGAGCCGTGATCTTGATCAGGTCGGGTGCGCAAGGGTAGCCGACGCCCGTCACTCCAGAAACGCATTGAGTTGAATTCTTCATCAATTTTCCTCCCGATTTGACCCTTCGCACCTGCGTTTCGTGATCTTCAACGCGTTTTCGGGCAGTTTCTAAGGCAGTTGGCTGTGCCCCGAGTGACAGCCTCTCTACCCCATTTCGCTTTATAAAGGAGTGGACTCCCAAGAATTTCAGGCGCGTCCTCATGCGCAGGCCGAGATGGTGTGGGTATCTGGGTCGTGGCTGATTTCGTAGAAGCACGGGCCCAGGTGGTCATGGTGAGAAGGGAAGGGAACACTGAGAACGGAACGTCTTTCAAACACAAAGGCCCTGAAGGATACACATCGCAAGCATGAATGGCGGTGAATGTGCTCGATCTGCGCGAAACCGGCTACACAATTAGTCGACGGCGATCCCAGTTGTGACGAAGCACATCGAGCGGGTGTATGAGCACCAAGTAGCGGACTACATGGTTCAGCACCTGGTCGATAACGAGTGGCGAAAAGTCTGAAGAACTGCCGTAAACGCCAGTCCAACGGCCCGTCACGCGACGGCTAGCATATTGCCTATCCGAACCCTACCCCTTATACTTTCCCATGGGTTCGGCTGAACTCCGTCGTTTCGATTCATTCGCGTTACCCAACTACCTGATCGACGGCGCCTACGATGAGATGTTCGAGGCGATCGGCCAAGCGCGCGAGCATTACGTTCCCCTCCTCGAAACTCTTACAGCTCTTCCGGCCGACGAGATTCGCCGTCGAAAGCACGCCGCCGATCTCTCACTCCTCAATCAGGGCATCACCTTCACGGTTTACGGACGCGAGGAAGGCACCGAACGGATTTTTCCCTACGATCTTCTACCCCGCATCATCCCAAGCGAGGAATGGAACCACGTCGAACGCGGCCTGACCCAGCGCATCACGGCTCTCAATCTTTTCCTGCGCGACATTTACAACGAAGGCCGCATTCTGGCCGACGGCATTGTCCCTCGCGAGATCGTATACAGCTGCAAGCATTTCCGCCGGCAGATGCGCGGACTGCAAGTGCCGCGCAATGTATATATCGCCGTGGTGGGCTCCGATTTGATCCGCCTGCCCAGCGGCGAGTTCGTGGTCCTCGAAGATAACCTGCGAGTGCCGAGCGGCGTCTCCTACATGCTCACCAACCGTCGCGTGATGAAGCGGATCTTCCCGCAATTGTTCCAGCGATACGGCGTGCGTCCGATCGAGCACTACACCCAGGCCCTTCTGAGCACTCTGCGCTCGCTCGCGCCCGAGGGCAGGGCCGAGCCCACCATTGTGCTGTTGAGTCCTGGGGTCTTCAACTCTGCCTACTTCGAGCACGCTTACCTGGCCCGCCAGATGGGAATTGAACTGGTGGAAGGGCGCGATCTGGTCACGCACGACAACATCGTCTACATGCGTACGACCACTGGTTTGCGACGGGTGGACGTGATCTACCGTCGCGTGGATGACGATTTCATCGATCCATTGGCATTTCGCGCAGACTCGGTTCTCGGGGTAGCTGGGCTCTTTAACGCTTATCGCGCGGGGAATGTGACCCTCGCCAATGCCTTTGGCACCGGCGTCGCCGACGACAAAGCCTTGTACTCCTACGTGCCGAAGATCGTGAAGTACTACCTGGAACAAGATCCGATCCTGAACAATCTCGAGACCTATCTGCTGAATGATCCGGCGCAACGCGACCACGTTCTCGAGAATCTGGGGAGCCTGGTGGTGAAAGCCGTAGGCGAGTCGGGGGGCTATGGAATGTTGATCGGACCTCACAGCACGGCGGAGCAGCGCGAGGAATTCCGCCGGCGCATCATCGCCGACCCTCGTAACTACATCGCCCAGCCGACGATCTCGTTCTCGCGGGCTCCGTGCTTTATTGATGATGGCTTGGCGCCGCGCCACGTGGATCTGCGTCCCTATGTGCTATTCGGCGACAAGGTCACAATTGTTCCTGGAGGTCTTACCCGTGTGGCGCTTCGCAGAGGATCGCTGGTAGTCAATTCGTCCCAGGGCGGGGGCAGTAAGGACACCTGGGTGCTGAACCGATAGCCATGCTCTCACGAGTCGCAGACAACTTGTACTGGATGAGCCGCTACCTCGAGAGGGCCGAACATACTGCGCGCATCCTCGATGTGAATTTGAATTTAATGCTTGATGAGTCGTCCTCGAGCGTTGACCGGCGTTGGCAACGAGTGCTGGCTGCTCTTGGCAATCCTCTCGATCTGGCGTGGAGCGGGGATGCTTACCAGGTCGCGCACGTCCTGACCTTCGATTCCAGCAACCGGTCGTCGATCACCTCTTGTATTACATCGGCTCGCGAGAATGCTCGGCAGGTGCGCGAGGAAATCAGTTCAGAGCAATGGCAGCGTGTGAATCGTCTCTTTCATCAAGTCGCCCATTACAACTTGACCGAGAGTCTCGATGTTCTGCCGTCAGAATTTCTGCTGAGTGTGATCGAAGGGATTCACCTGTTCCAGGGGGTTACCGACTCAACCATGGGTCACGGGGAAGGATGGCAATTCATCCAGGTGGGACGCTACATCGAGCGCGCTTCCGCCACGGCGAGTCTATTGAATCTCTATCACCGGGAATTCTGGGGGCAAGCCGGCAACCCGGCCGAAGGCAGCGAGTACCTGGAGTGGATCGGCTTACTGCGGTCCTGTACCGCATTTGAAGCCTACTGCAAGACCTACACTGCCGACTTGAATCCCGATCGGATTCTCGAGTTTCTCCTCCTGAACCCCGAATTTCCCCACGCAGTTCGCTACTCCATCGATTGCCTGCAGACCGCGCTCGATGCCATTCATGGAGAGGGAGGGAAGCGGCGCGCCTCGCCTCTGACGCGGCTGGCGGGCAGACTCCGGGCTTCGCTCGGATTTGGACAGATTTCGGAGATTCTGTCGGAGGACGTCGGTTCCTACCTGCAGGGCATTCTCTATCAGTGCCGCGATATCCACGAGATGATCTACCAGATCTATATCAACTACTCGATTCAGACGGCCCTGGCCGGATAACAGACATGTTCTATTCCATCCGACACCTCACGAAGTTCCGCTACGCAAATCCGGTCAGTGAAAGTGTGATGGAGACCCGCATGCATCCGCGCGGTGATGGCAGCCAACGTTGCCTGACTTTTCATCTCGCGGTCAGTCCGCGCTGCCGAGCGTTTTCGTATCGCGACCATCTAGGCAACCAGGTGCACCATTTCGACATTCCCGGCCAACACTTGCAATTGGTCGTGATTGCCGAGGCGCTGGTCGATCTGCAGCATCCTGCCGAGATCCCACCTTCCTTACCCCCACAAGCTTGGGACGAACTGGACGCCCTGGTCCGAAACGGCGACTTTTGGGAGATGCTGCTTCCCAGCGAGTTCGCGACTCCTACGCAGTCGCTGCTGGACCTTGCCAAGAAGTTGGACGTGCGTCGCCGCGATGATCCGTTGCAATTGCTTCGTGAACTGAACTCAGCTCTGTACGAGTCGTTCGACTACGTACCGAAGAGCACCAAGGTGGATTCTCCGATTGACGAAGCGATTCGCAATCAACACGGAGTGTGCCAGGACTTTGCCCACATCATGATCGCGCTGGTGCGGACGCTGCGCATCCCGTGCCGTTACGTGAGCGGCTATCTGCATCGCAGGATGCAAGACCATGATCGCTCGACCGACGGCGCCACCCATGCCTGGGTCGAGGCGCTCCTGCCCCAGTTCGGTTGGGTGGGCTTTGATCCGACCAACAATCTGGTCGCAGGAGATCGGCACATCCGGACGGCGATCGGCCGCGACTATGCCGACGTACCGCCGACGAAGGGAGTGTTCCGTGGCGAGACTCTGAGCGAACTCTCGGTCGCGGTTCGTGTGACCGCATCCGAAGTTGCTCCAGAGATCGACCAGGGACTGCCGGTTCCGGAAGATTGGTCCGTGCTGGTCGAAAAAACACAGGAACCGCCGGCCAAACCCCCGGCGCCTCCGCAACTCGCGCAACAGCAACAGCAGCAACAATAGCAGGCCGTCTACCGCCAGTTACGTTAACCGGACAAGTGTCGGGCTGCGTCGGCAGCTATCGGTTAGACCGTTACAATCAATCAGGTTATATAATTGAGCTGCCCGCCGGAGTCCTTCGGATGTGGCGTCCAGCTCAGTTGTTGGCGTTCGGTACAAAGGTTTCGAGAGTTCGTGGAAATGCCACAAAGGGCGGCGAAGAGCCGTTTGTAAATCCCCTCCAGCGAGGCGTAATGGAGATTCGGCCAGGAATTGAGATGGCCAGCCTGTCGGACGTCGGCTGTCAGCGTGCCAACAATGAGGACGCGACCTCCTACTGGGAGCCCAAAACTGACGAGGAGTTTCAGCGGAAGGGAAGACTCGCCGTGGTTGCTGACGGCATGGGTGGCTACGAAGGCGGACAAGAAGCCAGCCGGCTCGCGGTAGAGACGATCGAGGACATCTACGATCAGGAGTCGGCCAACGATCCCCGAGACGCGCTCCTGAAGGGATTTCGAGCGGCGCACGAGCGCATCCGCGAGTACGCCGACGCTCATCCTGAATTTCAGGGCATGGGCACCACCTGCACCGCGCTCGCCCTCAATGATCTTCATCTTTACTTTGCCCATGTGGGTGACAGTCGCCTTTACTTGGTGCGCGGCGATACGATTCTCCGGCTGACTCGCGACCATTCCTATGTCGGAAGACTGGTGGAGTCCGGTGTTCTGCGTTCTGAGGAAGCCGAACGCCATCCCCAGCGCCACATACTGACCGCTGCCCTGGGTGCCGGAGCCGACGTTGCTGCCGACTCTCCCACGAGTCCGCTCGCGCTCGAGAATGGCGACGTCCTGATCCTGTGCACCGACGGCCTTTGGAGCCTGGTGCAAGAACCGGAAATTCTCTCGGTCGTCAGCTCACGCGATGCTTCTTCCGCTTGCGCAGAACTGGTGAAGTTGGCGCGACAGCGTAGTGGCCCGGACAACATCACCGTGCAAATCCTGCGTGTGGCGACCAACGGAACCGCAAGACACTAGGTTCGACCAAGCTTCACCGATCGCCCCCCCGTCCCAAGCCTCGCAGCTGGAAACCCCAGGCCCATCTAACATACTTTAAAACCAACGAAATGCCAGTAAGGTTGTGGATCGGTCTTGGCATTTCCCGTCAAATTCGATAAACTCCATTAGACCCATAGACATTTATGGGATAACGACTATGAAGATCTCACAAAAGGGTCTGTACGCGCTGCAGGCCATGATGATGCTGGCGCGTCGCCACAACCAGGGCGCGATCAAGATTCGAGACATCGCCTACGAAGAAGACCTGCCAGAAAAATTCCTCGAACTCATTCTGCTGGAAATGAAAAACGCGCGCATGGTGGAGAGCGTCCGCGGAGCAAAAGGTGGCTACGCGTTGCGGCGTCCCCCGTCGGAGATTCATTTGAGCGAAATCATCCGCTTGATCGACGGTCCCCTCGCTCCCTTTGGAGATGCCGAACAACTGAGAGCTCTCATCGACAAGGATCCCGCTCATCGCGCCCTCTACCAGGTATTTCTGGACGTGCGCGATGCTGCCGCCAACATCCTGGAGAACACGACGTTGGCCGATATTGTGACTCCGCGGTCGGGAGCGACCAAAGGCAGAAAGCGCCAGCGAAAAAAGAAGGAGAAAGAAATGCCTGCCGTTCTGCCGATGGTGGTTCATGGAACGGGTGGCAAAAACTAGTCCGGCGCACTGCAGGCACCGGCGCGGCAGGCCTCGTCCACGAGCACCCCTGCAATTGAAAAGTACGAGGTTCGGTCGGCCGTACCTTCCGGGAAAGCCTCAGGCATTACCGGTGAGGATGAGATGAAAAAAGGAGATCGGATGAAGTCCTCTCTTCGGCTGTGGGTGTTGGTTGCAATGTTCAGCTTGATCCTGGGAACTGTGACACCCACACGCGCATATCAGGGTGAAACTACTTTACTAAACGTCTCTTACGATCCTACCCGCGAACTTTATCAGGACTACAACGCAGCTTTTGCAAAATACTGGAAAGCCAAGACGGGCAAGTCGGTCACGATCCAGCAATCGCATGGCGGATCCGGCAAGCAGGCACGCGCGGTGATTGATGGGCTGGAGGCGGACGTCGTCACCCTTGCGCTGGCTTACGACATCGACGCGATTGCGGAAAAGGCCAGCCTGCTTCCCAAAGACTGGCAATCGCGACTGCCCAATAGCAGTTCACCCTACACCTCGACCATCATTTTCCTCGTGCGAAAAGGAAACCCGAAAAACATCAAGGATTGGGACGATCTCGTCAAGCCCGGCGTGTCGGTGATCACGCCGAACCCGAAGACCTCAGGAGGTGCGCGCTGGAACTACCTGGGAGCCTGGGGATACGCATTGAAGAAGTCCGGTGGCGACGAATCCAAAGCGCGCGACTTTATCTCGAAACTGTACAAGAACGTTCCCGTGCTCGATTCCGGGGCTCGGGGATCGACCACTACATTTGTAGAGCGCGGCATCGGCGACGTGCTGATTGCATGGGAGAATGAAGTCCTCCTAGGCGCCAAGGACCTTGGAGAAAACAAGTTCGACATCATCGCGCCCCGGTTAAGCATCCTGTGCGAACCCACCGTGAGCCTTGTGGATAAAGTCGTCGATAAGAAGGGCACCCGTGCGGTGGCCCAGGCTTATCTGGAGTACCTCTACAGTCCGGAAGGGCAGGAAATCGCAGCCAAACGGTATTACCGCCCTCGTTCCGAGCTGGT
>WNFQ01001117.1_pt1 | contig 18878 bp, 20 predicted proteins | sample 5400171 | NCBI WGS metagenome assembly WNFQ01 (sample SAMN13153356, study PRJNA577476) | soil metagenome | isolation source: 20 cm soil under Madrone tree | place: USA:California | collected 2016-06-14 | reverse complement strand
CTCGTTGGTCCATTGCGCACGGCCAATCGCTGCTATTTACCCTGGATTCTGGCGAGGAGCAACTGCACAAAGCGCTCGGCATCGACCGTCGTGGCGACGTCTGCATTCGGAGCGACCCGTTCGGCGCCTGTTGCCACATAGCGCTCGCCTTCGGGAAACGTGCGCAATTCGTGCCTGCTTACTTTCCCTGATCGATTTGCTACCGTTTCGCCACGGGTGACACGGCCTGTCGTCTCGACATCGACACGCATCGGCGGCGCCTGGACGAGCGTCCGGTCGATCGCAACTCCGATTGCCAATGGATCGTACATCGACGCGCCGGTGCGTCCAGCGCGCTCTGCGCGCTGCAGCAGGAAACCGCCAATGTCAGACACAAGCTGAGCCATCGGGCTGTGCTCATGAGCGAGCACCGCGAGGTGACTGCGCGTGAGTAATGTTTTGTCGCCCACGTCAAGACCGACCATTGTTAGCGGCCAGCCCGCCTCGAACACTATCTTCGCCGCCTCCGGATCGACATAAATATTGAACTCCGCGGCCGGAGAAGCATTGCCACCAGAAATTGATCCGCCCATCATGATAACCTCTTTGACAAGCGGGACGATCGAGGGGTCCTTCGAAATGGCGAGAGCGATATTCGTAAGAGGACCGATCGTTATCAATGTGATTTCGTGCGGCGCCGCGTGAACCATGTCGATAATGAGATCGGGCGCCCAGCGCTTATCGGCCGCGCAGGTTGCGGGTGGAAGTTGAACGTCTCCCAAACCGTTCTTACCGTGATACAACTCAGCCGTCGTGAGGATCCCAACGAGTGGTCGTTGGGCACCGATTGCGACCGGAAGATCGCACCGCCGCGCAAGCGAGACTAGGCGTCGGGCGTTGTCGAACCCTTGTGCGGCAGGCACATTCCCTGCAACGACCGTCAACGCACGCACCGCGAGCTCGGGTGAATTCAAGGCCAGCATGATCGCAATCGCGTCGTCCGCGCCAGGGTCCGTGTCAATAATCACTTGGCGCGGCGCGCCACCGGCCGCGGACGCAGAACAGATGGCTAGCATCATTAATATCGAAAGAACAGTCGACGGACGAAAAACGCGTGCGCTTGTTGCATGGCCAGCTTGCCCACGAGCAGCGTGAGTACGCTCGGGCGTCCCGACTTGTACATGCCCATCGGTGGTATCGGTATCGGATTCACGCATCACGCCTAGCTCCTGAATTCAGAGGTGCCGCTCGTCTGAGAATGCTCCAAGCAGATGAGATGGCGTGCGATGGACGCCGGTTCGAAATTCGAACGGCAGCCGTGCCGCAACGCGACGCCCCGACGGTCAATTGACTGTATACTGCGCGTCAAGACTTCTTGCAATGTCGTCGTAGGGATCATACGTTTAAATATGAACTGTCAGTGGCAGTTGGTGTGGTGGTATGACCATGAGCGACGGTGACGCCAAGTCGGCGCAATGCAACTCGTACGGGAGATCGACGCCATGCGCCCGACAGTGACTGCAGCGCCATTGGCGACGTGTCACGATCTCGCCCCAGCTTGTCCCGGTGTCGCAGCTGCGATCGCGCCCGCTCCGCCCTTCAACGCTGTTCACGCTGCGCGCGTCGAACAGATCACGAAACAAGACCGTGCCAGCGGTGGCGAAGCGCTGCGCGGGCGGCACCGGACCGACCGGCGCCGAGCCGCGGTACTTTGCACACTCAGCGTCATGACCGTCGTAGCGCTCGTGGCGGCTGCCCGCGTCGATGCCGCGGCCGGAGCCATTGCTCACCCCTCCTTGTGGCCGGGGCCACTTGATTCGCTCGAGGGATTTGACCGGGCGTCGCGCGCAGTCCTCATCGAGTACGCCGCCGCTCTCGACGACGCGGAACGAATGAGTACCGCGGAACTGCAGGGCGCGCTCGCGGCGAAGTCGTTCGATGCTGGCTCAGTCGCACATTGGCTGGACAACGAACGTCGGCGCGTCATGCTGAACTATCAACGGGCCTCGAATCGATGCGAACACAAGGATTGGACCTGTCCGGCGGAGGCTACGTCGGTCGCAGTACTTGCGGCCGTGGGGCATTCGTTGCCAGCAGCCGCGCCGGCGAAATTCCGGCGGTGGCATGAGGACCTCGCCACCTTCGCGAAGAATTTCGCGCTTGAGCAGTTGCGGCTCGCGGCAGTGTTCCCGACGGCGAACAACGAGACCGACGTTTTCAGTGACATCGAATGGACGGGCGAGTCATTGCCCGACCGGACGTTTGCACTGACATTCGACGATGGGCCGACTTCGGCCGGCGGCACGACCGACCAGACGCTGGCGCTTCTCCAGGCGCTGAACAAGAGCGCGTCGTTTTTCCTTCTGGGGGTGCACCTCGAGACGCGAATTGCAAACGACGGTGCCGCTGCGGTCGCCGCGCTCTACGGGCACCAATGCGTCGCGAGCCACGGGTGGGAGCATCATTCGCACGCGACCTGGGATGACTGGCAAGGCTCGGTCATGAGGACGAAGGCGCTGTTGACGACGACGTTTGAGCCGATCGCAGTCTTGCCATTGTTTCGGCCACCCAACGGGCAGCGCAGGCCTGACAGTCGCGCGTTCTTCGCCTCCCAGTCCTTACACGTCGCGCTATGGAATATCGACGCTTATGACTGGAACAGCAGCTTCGACGGCGACGCGGTTGCGGGACGCGTCATAACACTGATACTGCTCCGTCGCCATGGAGTCGCGCTGTTCCACGACATATACGGCAATGCGCTGTCGGCCCTACCCAAGGTGTTTGCGAGCCTCGGACGGGTGATTGATTGGCCCGACTGTCATCTACTGGCGCGGCTCTGAGAACGGTGTGATGAGTTTCGGGACCAGCCTGTGGTCGGGCCGCGTTGCCGCCGCAGTCAACGTCCAAGCAATCATCGTCGTCAAGACGACCGTTTACACACAAGAATCATTTGCGCCGAACTAACTTGTTCAGGGCGAAAGATCTGAAGGTATCTACGACGGCCGTTCGATTGTCTTTGCTTACGGCGATGCCAATTTCGGACATCGGTGTCGCATCCGCAATCTCGCAGGCGACTACGGACGCAACGCTATGTCTGACCGCCGAAGCCGGGAGAATGGAAAGACCCATTCCCGCGTCCACCAGCGAGATCAGCGTGGGCATTTCCCCCGCAGTCTGACTGACATGGGGGACAATTCCGGCATTGCGAAGCATACCGAAGACCAGGTCGTGGAATCCGGGGGCATGGGTTCGTTCATACATCACGAAGTCCTCGCTCGCCACTTCGCTCAAACGTACGCGCTTTCGTTTCGCGAGCTTATGGCGGGAGGGCACCACAAGAACAAATGATTCGCGATGCACCGTGACGACCTCTAGTTGCGAATGCCCACCGATCGGCAGACGCAGAAAGCCAATATCAAGCGACCCGGCTTCAAGCATTCGAATTTGATCCGCGGTGAGGATATTGCGCAAAGAGAACTGTACATCGGGATTCAGCTCTCTAAACAAACGAATGATATTGGGTACTAGTTCGCTGCCGGCCGTTGAAATGAAGCCGATTGACAATAGCCCCAGTTTGCCATCGGCGGCCAATGTGGCCCTGCGAATTGCTTGGTCCAACTGCAAGACCGCCGCTCCAGCGGCCTCGCGAAAGGCGACGCCAGCCGCGGTGAGCGTCGTCTTGCGCCGGTTCCGCTCGAAGAGCCGCACGCCGATCTCCTCCTCAAGGGCTCGTATCTGAAGGCTCAAGGCAGGTTGGCTGAGATGAACCAATTCCGCGGTTCGACCGAAATGCAGTGTCTCTGCGATGGAGAGAAAGGATCGAATCTGACGAAGTTCCATTGATCCATTGTATTTGAATCTCTAATCACAGGATATAAAACAAACAATTTCACAAATGTTTGACGCGAGCGTGTAATCGAATCGTCAGCGAAGTTATGTTTTTGTTCATCCATTTTGTATAGGAGTGCTAATCAATGAAATATTTCAAGCCAGCGTTTGTACTCAGCCTCATCGCCGCGGGGGCAACGTGGTCCTGCGTGAGTTTCGCTTCGACCGAGACCTCGCCGTCGGTCGCGTCGTCCGTTAGCGACAAGGAGACCACCAGTCGTGTTCGAATGGTATTAGCCAATCATCCAGATCTGGGAGTCCAATACGGCGTTTCAACTCGACACGGTGTGGTGTACCTCGACGGCATCTTCGCGACCGGTCTAATGCAGAGAAGTGCTGAGGCACTCGCAATGGACGTCACGGGAGTTAAGCAAGTCATCGACTTGTCCGGTATTTCAAAATAATGACCTCGGGCATTTCACCTCACTTGTACCGCGCGTCGGTCTTTCTAATGAGAGGTCGACGTGCGGCCCTTAACCCGCGGAGCAATCAGGTGCACGCACCGCTCCCTACCTAACCATGACACCTTAATGAGAAAGGATCGAATCTGACGAAGTTCCATTGATCCATTGTATTTGAATCTCTTATCACAGGATATAAAACAAACAATTTCACAAATGTTTGACGCGAGCGTGTAATCGAATCGTCAGCGAAGTTATGTTTTCGTTCATCCATTTTGTATAGGAGTGGTAATCCATGAAATATTTGAAGCCGGCGTTTGTACTCAGCCTCATCGCCGCGGGGGCAACGTGGTCCTGCATGAGTTTCGCTGCGACCGAGAGTAGGCCTGTAAAGAACATCGTGCTGGTCCATGGAGCATGGGTCAACGGGTCGGGGTGGAAACCGGTGTTTGAAATTCTCGTAAAAGACGGGTACCACGTGTCGGTGGCGGAACATCCGTTGACCTCCTTCAACGACGACCTTACGGCGGTGAAAAGGGTGCTTGCGATGCAGGAAGGCCCGACGATTCTCGTTGGCCACAGCTACGGTGGCGCGATTATCACGGATGTCGGCAACGACCCCAAGGTGGTGGGTTTGGTTTATATCGCAGCGCATGCGCTGGACGAAGGTGAGACCGAAGTAGCCAACGGAAAGAAATTTCCGAACGCCACTAAGGCCGTAAAGAGAACGACGGATGATTTTCTCTACCTCGATCCCGCTTTTTACCCTGCCGACTTTGCGGCGGATCTACCTGAGGAACAGGCGAAGTTCGAGGCCCAGGCAGAGGAGCTGACGGCAGCATCCGTGTTTGGGACACCCGCCGGCATTCCCGCTTGGAAGACCAAGCCAAGTTGGTACATGGTCGCCAAAGCCGACCGGATTATCAATCCAGATCTTGAACGGATGTATGCAAAGCGCGCCCACAGCCACACGGTCGAAATCGCCGGCGCGAGCCATTCGGTCTACGAGTCACATCCTAAGGACGTGGCCGCGCTGATTGAGCAGGCGGCGCAGCATGCGCAAGACTGAGCGCAACATGAGGACCTGGCGAGAAGCGCGCGATGCGCGTGACGCGCGAATTGACGCCGGAAGAGCCTTAGCGAAACACAAGTTGGTGAAAGCGCGCGACGCCGTTGCCCTGCTGGAGGCCATCATCCGGCCGGGCGACCGGGTCTGTCTCGAAGGGGATAATCAGAAGCAGGCAGATTTCCTGGCACGATGTCTCGCGGCGGTGGATGTCCATAGAGTCCACAGCCTACACATGGTGCAGTCTGGCGTAGTGCTCCCTGAACATCTGGACCTATTCGAGAGTGGAGTCGCGAAGCGGCTTGACTACGCTTACTCCGGCCCGCAAGCGTCACGGATCGCCACCATGCTGTTCGGCGGCAAGATCGAACTAGGTGCCGTCCACACCTATCTCGAGTTGTTTGCGCGTTACTTTATCGATTTGACGCCGAACGTCGCGTTAATTGCCGCAGTGAGCGCGGATCGCGAGGGCAATCTGTACACTGGCCCCAACACGGAAGACACCCCCACCGTGGTCGAAGCCACGGCGTTCAAGGATGGCGTAGTCATTGCGCAGGTGAACGAAATCGTCGAACACGTGCCGCGCGTCGACATTCCGGGCGACTGCGTGCATTTCATCGTCAAGTCCGACAAGCCCTTCTATGTCGAACCGCTCTTCACCCGCGACCCCGCCGCCATCACCGAGTCTCAGATCCTCATGGCGATGTTGGCGATTGCGGGAATCTATGCGCCCTACCAGGTCAAGCGGCTGAACCATGGGATTGGCTTTAGTACCGCAGCGATCGAGCTACTGCTGCCGACGTACGGCGAACGCCTGGGACTCAAAGGCAAAGTGGCGAGCCATTGGGCAGTGAATCCCCATCCGACCCTGATTCCGGCGATCGAGTCCGGCTGGGTCGAGCAAATTCATAGCTTCGGGTCGGAAGTGGGTATGGATAATTACATCCGCGCCCGGCCGGACGTCTATTTCACCGGGTCCGACGGGTCGCTGCGATCCAATCGAGCGCTGTGCCAGACGGCCGGCCTCTACGCCTGCGACATGTTCATCGGCTCCACCCTGCAGATTGATCTTCAAGGTCACTCGTCCACGGTTACTGCATCGCGCATCGCCGGCTTCGGGGGTGCGCCCAACATGGGCTCCGACGCGCGAGGCCGTCGCCATTCGAGCGACCCCTGGCTACGAGCGGGCGAGGAAGCGGATCCCGGCACACCAGCTCCCCTGCGGCGCGGCCGCAAATTGGTCGTGCAGATCGGGGAAACCTTTGGTGACTCACACGCACCGCTCTTCGTCGAGAAACTGGATGCCATCAACTTGGCGGAGAAAATCGGCCTCGACCTTGCGCCGGTGATGGTCTATGCGGACGATGTGACACACATCGTGACCGAAGAGGGCATCGCCAATCTCCTGCTCTGTCGCGACAAAGACGAGCGGGAGCAGGCGATCCGAGGAATCGCGGGCTACACCGATGTCGGTCGCGGTCGCGATAAAAAGATGGTCCAGACGCTGCGCGAGCGCGGCGTCATTCGGCGTCCAGAGGATCTCGGAATCAATCCCTTGGATGCGGATCGGAGCCTGCTCGCCGCGCGTTCCATCAAGGATCTCGTCCGATGGTCCGGAGGGCTGTACGAGCCCCCCAGTCGATTCCGCAATTGGTGAAGGAAACATCAATGGAAACCTTGAGCTATCACCACAAAGTACCTCAGCGCGCCGCCGGCTCCAAGCGCATGGCGATCGTTGGCGTCGTCGCCTCCGGCAATTTAGAAGTTCTCGTGGAACGGGTCTTGCCGGATACCCACTGCGAGCTGGACATTAAAACCGCGGCCGAAGGGTTCGGTGCTGTGTGGGAGCGGGTTGTCGCCGATTTCGTCGAGCTGCGATCCCCCGGGGGCCTGAGACTGTCCGTGAATGACGGCGGCGCCCGCCCAGACACCGTGGCGCTGCGTCTTGCGCAAGCCGTCCGATTGATAGAGGAACTGGAACCATGAGCACGGCGCCTATTGCGAAGCGGGATGCCGGTGACCAGAGAAAAGCCGTCAGCTGGTACGAGGCGTCCGCGCGGGAACGAGTTCGTCTGTTCCTCGATGTTCACAGCTTCCAGGAGTTCATCGGCCCCGAGAAGCGCGAGATCAGCCCGCACCTGCGCACCTTCAATCTCCCGGAGCAATTTGACGACGGCATGATTGTGGGGCGAGGTCTATTGGAAGGCCGGAAAGTCTTTGTCGCCGCCCAGGAAGGACGCTTCATGGGTGGAGCGTTTGGCGAAGTTCACGGTGCAAAACTCACGGGACTGCTCCGCGCCGTCCGCGACGCCCAGTCGATCCCCCTGGTCATCTTACTTGATACCGGCGGCGTGAGGCTTCAAGAGGCCAACGCGGGCGAGCTGGCGATCGCCGAAATCATGCGTGCCTTGATCGAAGCGCGAACGGCCGGAGCCAAAGTGGTGGGGCTCATTGGCGGCCGCGCCGGATGCTATGGGGGTGGCGGACTGATTGCCGGCTGCTGCTCGGCGCTTGCTGTCTCTGAACAGGGCCGCATCAGTGTTTCAGGTCCTGAAGTGATCGAGACGAACCGCGGCGTGGAGGAATTCGACTCGAAGGACCGCGCCCTGGTCTGGCGCACGATGGGGGGCAAGCACCGGCGACTCTTGGGCGTCGCGGACATGTTCGTGGACGACACCATAGAGAGCTTCCGCCTCGCGGCGCTGCACTTGATTCGCCGCTCGTCACGGTTCGACACCGACGTATTGGAATCGGAGCAACTACGCTTGAGCCAGCGACTGCAACAGTTCGGCTTATGTACCGACGCCATAGACATATGGCGAGCGGCGGGGATTGGAGACGCTGAGGCGATACCTGGTATGGCGACCGATGATTTCATTGCACTAGCCAACACGATTCGGGAGCCGCGCTATGACGCTCGATGAAATTCTCTCCTCCCTCTTTCCGCACGGGCATGACGTCGGGAAGGATCACGGTTTGGTCCGAGGGTCGGGAGCCCTCGCAGGCGGAGGCCGAATCCAGGTGCTCGGCGTCGTGGATCGGACGCCCATCGGTGTGGACGAGGCTCTGCAACTCTCCGATTGGGTGCTCGACGTCATTGCGCAGGGGGGCAGCGATCCCATTCTGATATTGGTCGACAGCGACAGTCAGAGAATGAGTAAGCGAGAAGAGTTATTGGGACTCAATGAGTACCTCGCACACCTCGCCAAGGCGGTGATTCATGCTGATCTGCAAGGCCATGCGACTGTCGGGTTGCTGTTCGGCCACACCGCTGCCGGCGCTTTCATTGCCACCGCGCTCGCCGCCCGGACTTTGGTGGCGCTCCCCGGTGCGCAGCCGGAAGTCATGGATCTGCCCTCGATGGCGCGAGTGACCAAACTGTCGATCGAGACGCTCCAGGAAAAGGCGAAGTCCACCCCGATTTTCGCGCCGGGGCTCGAGAACCTAGCGCAGACCGGGGCGGTGTTCGCCACGTGGGACGAGAAGCGCCCGCTTGCCCAACAACTGCAAGGACTATTGGACGAGCGCCGCGCGCACCACGATCAGCGCGCTGCACTCGGCAAGGAGCGAGACGGTCGTCCGAAAGCTGCTGACATTCAGGAGCGCGTTCATGAGCTCGCACTCCAGGCGCAGTAGCGAGAGTCTGCGACGCCACGATCTTGTCTTCGTGAGCCCGACGGCGTGGCGCTCGTTTCTCGAGACACGCGACGAATTAGCCGACGACCCCTTGGTGGACGGGTGGATCAACCGGGGTTGGCCGCTCATCGCAAGGCGCTTGGCGGCCGATGAGGGCGACGGAGTGCCGCTCGGACTGCCCCTGCCCCCTTCGGCGGGCAAGCGCCGGATTGGTTTGCTCATGGATCCCGCCGGCATCAGGTCCATTGCGCGCCCTCCTCTGCTGAGCACTGCGTTCCGCGTCGCGCCGGCTGCCTGGAAACCGACCTTACGCACATTGGACCAATTGGCCACGCGATTGGGTGTGCCAGCGCGAGTGTTCGGCAGTCTCGCGTGGTGTCTGCTGACGGGATTGAACTACCTCACTGCCCGATCGGACCTTGATTTCATCCTGTCCTTGCCTCGTCCAGGCGACTTCGCAGAACTGATGACTGAACTTGGATCAATCGACAGTGCCGCGCCGATGCGATTGGACGGTGAAATCGTGCGTGGCGATGGCGCAGGCGTCCATTGGCGCGAACTGCACTCGGGTGCTCGCGAAGTGCTGGCCAAAACCGTCGGAAGACCAATTTTGTTGAATTCTGCCGAGTTCATTGGCGGGAGTATTCAATCGTGACCCATGCTTTGGTTCGCGCCCCGCATCGACCGCCCGTGTTGCTGCCTAAATCGCTCGCGAGCGTCAAGCCATACGCCCAGGGAATCGCTGCTCACGCCGTCGATTGTCTGCTGCTGGAGCTGGAGACCTACCCAAAACCAGGGTTGGTCAGCCACGTCGATGCTGGGAGTCACACGGATATGGATGCCGGCACATTGCGCCGCGCCGCAACGGCGCTCGGACCCCATCTGTGTGCCCTGACTGAAGCCGGCGCACAGGACTGCGGCATGGGCCGCCTGCGAGTGATCGGCATCGAAGCCGAAGCGGCGATGCTGGAGGCTACGGGAGGGGTCAATACTCATCGAGGCGCAATCTTCGGGTTGGGTCTGCTCTGTGCCGCAGCCGGCGCGCGATGGAGCGGCGCCGTCGAGACCGCTGCACTGCTCGGGTCGGTCGTGGCGCGACGGTGGGGAAAGGAAATCTTGAGCGGGCCGGTCACGCTGCGAAGTCATGGTCTCGAGGCACGCCGCCGCTATGGCGCCGCCGGTGCGCGGCGCGAGGCAGCGGAAGGCTTCCCGAGTGTCTACAACATTGGTCTACCTGCTCTCAAAATGGCGGCCCACATGGTCCCCGCGAACGCAGAGGCAGTTCGAGTCCAGGCCTGCTTTTCCTTGATCGCCGCCATTGAGGACACTAATTTGCTGCACCGGGGTGGAACCACGGGTCTTTGCTTCGCACAAAGCGCTGCCCGATCCTTTCTTGATCGGGGCGGCGTGAGCCAACCCGACTGGCGCGTTCGTGCTCGCACCGTGCATGAGGCATTCGTCCAGCGCCGGCTCAGCCCCGGGGGCTCGGCTGATCTTCTGGCCATGAGCCTTTTCGTGCAAGCGCTCGAGTCAGACCGATGCTGATGTCGCACGTCATCCTTCTCGCGCTCGCGCCCATCTTCTCGGTCATGGTATTGGGCTACGTCGCGGGACGATTTCATAGAATCGACAATCGTCATGTGGCAGGACTCAACTCGCTGGTCATGGAATTCTCATTGCCGGCTGCCTTATTTATGGCGACCGCGTCCACCCCCCGCGGCGAGATGATGGAACAGGGACCGTTCCTCGCCATTCTATGCGTCGCGATGCTGATTCCATATCTACTTTGGTTTTATTGTCGCAACCAGATACTTAGATTACCCCGCGGTGAAGCGGCGGTGGAAGCGCTCAGCGTATCGTTGCCGAATTACGCTGCCGTAGGATTGCCCCTCTTGGTCGCGATACTCGGCCCCAAGGAAGCGGTGCACGTGGCCGTCGCCATCGCCGCGGGTTCCATTTTGCCGTCGCCGATTACTCTGGTGCTTCTCGAGCTATCTGCCGCAAACCGACAAGCGAGCGCGGAGAGTACGGGCGCTCGTCTGTGGCGCGTCCTTCGGCGCGCCTTAGGGAAGCCAATCGTGCTCGCCCCCATAGCCGGACTGATACTGTCGATATCGGGATTGGAACCCGGCGACGTGGTTCGCGCCTCCTTTCGACTCATCGGGCAGACAGCGGGAGGCGTCGCGCTCTTTCTCACAGGACTTATTTTGTCTGCCCAGCCCTTTCGCTTGGATCGGAAAGTCGTCGTCGCCACGACCGTCGCCAACGTCATTCAACCCTTGTTTGTGGCCGCTATCGTGTACGTCTTTGCAGTTCCCTTGAACATCGCCAGGCCGGCGATTCTTCTTGCGGCCTTGCCGTCGGGCTTTTTTGGAATTCTGTTCGGGGTGAACTATGAAGTCGTCTCCGCAGAAGCAGGGTCAATCGTCATCGCGAGCACGGCAGCCAGCGTCGTCACGTTGGCGATCGCGATCGTCGTGCTGTTTCCCCAGTGAGTAGCCGCGGGTGACATTGGCCGTCTTGTGTTCAGGACAGGGTCTGCAGCATCCCCAGATGTTCTCCCTCACCGGTAATGCCGAGGCGGCGGCGTCGGCGTTTGCACACGCCACGAAGCTGCTTGGCGGACGCGACCCGCGTGAACTGGTTCGGACTGACCAGGCGTCGGTTCTGCATGGGAATCGCGTTGCTCAAATTCTCTGCGTGTCTCAAGCACTGAGCGCAGCGGCGGCGCTGCGCCACGTGTGGCCAAAACAGATTCTCTTGGCCGGCTACAGCGTGGGCGAGATATCGGCCTGGGGTGTTGCGGAGTTATTCGACAGTGCGACGACGCTCGATCTCGTGGCGCTGAGGGCGGAACTGATGGATGCAGCCAGTGCACCCGGGGATGGACTGCTATCCGTACGCGGCTTGAGCCGCACCTCTGTCGACAATCTGTGCAGGCGCTATGCGACTGCCGTTGCTATCGTCAATCCGAATGATTCCTTTGTGCTTGGCGGATCAGGCGAGGCGCTGGACACCCTTGCGGCCGATGCGATGGAAATGGGTGCCGCACGCGTGACACGCATTGCGGTCAATGTTGCCTCCCACACCGTGCGGTTCGCTGGCGCAAGCTCAGCATTTCAGGCTGCGCTGGAAAAAACGCCGACCAAAGGTAAAACAAGCAGTCGTGTACGATTGTTGAGCGGCATTGATGGGACGGCCGTGCTGGACACGGCGGCCGGCAAAAGCAAACTGGCCGAGCAGATCTCCCATACTGTGGAATGGGCCGATTGCCTGGAGAGTTGTCTTGAAGCGGGGGCAAGCGCCTTTCTCGAGCTCGGTCCCGGCGCGGCCCTGAGCAACATGTGCGCAAGCGCTTATCCCCATATCCCGTCTCGCAGCCTGGACGACTTCCGGACCATTCAAGGCGTCGCCTCCTGGGTGACGCGTTGGGTCTGACGTCACTTGTCGGCGAATCTGATCGCGCGATCGATGACATACATAAAGGTGAGGGAAACCAACGTCGTGCAAACCAGAACGTAGCCCAGAGTATCGAAATGCAACACATAGCCCCCTGGGGCCTGAACGACGATCAGGCCGGCGACCACGGCGGCGACGACGCCGGATACTTGCTGCAACGAAGAACTGATGGACATGGTAGCGTCAAACCATGTTTCGCCGCGGACTGGTCCAGCTCAGCCGCGAGACAGACCTTGCACCGAACGTGGCCACGCGAGACAGCTCCGATGGATAACTGCCGCTCATGACCGCAGCCGGTGCAGCGATACCACCGATATGCGTCTTTGTGCGGCCGATCCAAGACCACTAGCCCCTCCGCCGCAGCCTCCGCTACAATTCGCTGGTCCAAGCATTCCGCGCAGCGCACGTGGCCTTTACGTACGGCCGCCGTCAGCAGCTCCCTTTCATGCCCACACTCAGTGAAACGGTAGCGGCGATAAGGGTTCCTTCGGCCGGGGCCAATGACGACCAGACTCTCCGAACGACCTTCCGAATTGAGGCGCTCGTCAAAGCAAGACCGGCATCGCACGCCGCCGCGCTTTACGTTCCCAGGGATGAACGTAGCCTCGTGGCCGCACTTGAGGAACCGATAGCGCCGGTAGGGTGGAACGGCCGCAGTCCTGAGTAGCAACAGGCCCGCATCCTCGGCTTCGGCGGCGTACCGCTGTTCAAGGCACGTCTGGCACCGGAGGCGATCGTCCCTTACGGCACTGACGTGAAGCTCCTGACGGTGCCCGCACCCGGTGAACTCATACAGGCGCGTATGGGCGGACGGGCCGGGTCCGAGAAGCCTCAGTCCGGCTGCCGCGGCCTCTTCGACCGTCTTGTCCGTCGCGCAAACGGAGCAGCGGACATTCGGCGCCGAGAGCAGCTTACGCGCCTGATGGTTCCCGAGGGCGAGCCAGGCCTCTTCCCGTAGAAGTTCTAAAATCGATAGAACTTTTTAGAACTTGTGTTTACCGAGACATCTTGTCGATCGATACCCGCTTGCCACCCGGCGGCTGGAAGGCCTCGTAGATCACTGAAGCTGGGCGCGAACTTCGCACTCAAGAAACCTATGGGCCAACGGCTTGAGCACCTGCAGCATTTGGGCGCACACCGTCCACACTCAGCACCAGACAAAACGAATGAATCGTCCGACGCATGGCAGACATGTGAACTTCCCGAAATGATACGAGTCTAGAACAACTTATCTTCGCTGGAGCTCACCGTCTTGGAATTTTCCCGTCGTTTTTTCCTCAAACTCTCACTAGCTGGCCTAGCTTCCGCGTCGGCAAGCGCTCTCCCCGCTCCCGGGCGAACGGAAAGAGTCGGCGGTGAGATAGCTCCCAGTTTACTTCGGCGCGCGCGCGATGCTCTGGAGCGGCATCGCGACAGCATCCCCTACCGAGACTTTATCGGCGTCGCTGACTTCGCCCTTCCCTCGCGTGCGCCGAGGTTTCACTTGGTGAAGCTCGCCGACGGCAGCGTGCGGTCGCATCTGGTCGCACATGGAAGGGGTTCCGACCCCTCTCATACAGGATGGCTCGCGCGCTTCTCCAACGAGCCTCGCTCAAACGCAACCTCCGAGGGAGCCTATAGAACGGGTTCCTTTTATATGGGTTCCCATGGTCATTCGATTCGTCTCGAGGGACTCGACCCGACCAACAGCAACGCCCTCGCCAGGGCGATCGTGGTGCATGGCGCCTGGTACGTGAGTGAGGAAATGATCGGCTTCTCCGGTATGCTCGGTCGCAGCCAGGGCTGCTTCGCCGTCACCAATTCCAGCCTGCCGGAGATCATGACGCGGCTTGCGCCTGGTCGCCTGATCTACGCGGACAAAGCCAGGGACACCTTTAGCTAACTCTCGCCAACTGCCGCTGACATGAACCCGGTATTGGAATCGCTAAGCCCTCGACGTTTCTAGTTGCGGGTGGGGCCGTCAGCGGCTATGGCGACGACGCCGTTGGTCAGGGTCGTGCGAGTGGAGGCACGCGCTGCCGGATGCGTGATCACCAATGTCGTGCCAGGTACGACCACCGTGGCCAGCTTGGTGAGGAACTCGGACGGGATGTTGAAGACGGCGAGCAGTTCTGCGGTGGATACGGAGTTCTCCTCCTTCCCCGAGACTTCTAGCCATCGAGGCATGGGTCGTCCCGTAGCCGGGTCCGGCGGTTCGGCGCCCGAGAGTTCGAGCATGGTAAGCACGTGCAGAGTGATCTTGCGGTGTCGGTCCGTAAGAGTGAACGGCGCATGGCCGATCTCGACGCCGCTGCGGAACACGCGGATGCGCTTGTCCTCGTTGGTCAGCAGGATCGTAACTGGGCCCTCCGGCGCCGCCTCCGGCTGCCAGGCAAGTCCATTCACAAGAGACGGCCCGCTGACCGGCGTGCCGGTCGCGTTAACCGGCGCCACCAGCCCCGGGTAGGCCACATCGTCTGGAAATAGCTTCTCGTCGGATACCACCACGGTCAGGCCCGTCTTCGTCTCGGCAAACAGCTTCTGCGCGAACTCGTAGGGCATGCGCACGCAACCGTGGGACGCGGGGTAACCGGGAAGCCGGCCCGCGTGGATTGCGACGCCCGACCAGGTGAGTCGCTGCATGTAGGGCATCGGCGCGTTGTTGTAGAGGTTGGAATAGTGATCCTCATGCTTCTGCAGGATCGTGAACACGCCAGTGGGTGTTCGGTGACCCTTTTTACCGGTAGATACCGTGGATGCGCCGATGATCACACCATTTCGGTACACGTAGGCCAACTGCTCGGGCAGCGACACGACCATCACGATCGGCCCTCGGGGTGATACTGCTGGGACCCAGAGGTATTCACCGGGCTTGAGCTTGGCGGGCACCGTCGTCTTGGCGGTGCCCAAAGTGGAGGTGTGCTTCGGGGGCACCTTGCCCGTGGCGGCGTGGCCCGAGGGCGCTTGTAGCAAAGCGAAGCCGGCGACGATGACGGCCACTATCTTCATATCAACAAGATCATATCAACGACAGGGGTATTGAAAAGCTCCCCTTCGGGCCAGCCAAGCGTTCTACCCCACGTCACCAACTACTTGCAGGAGGCGCTCGACTACGTCGAACAATGTGCCACAACTATCTGACAGTACAGGATCATTTCATCCTAGCTATCTCCCACCTGAGAGGTTGTGACCCCTAGCGCTAACCCGCTGATTGTGTTCGAGGTTCATCACCAACTATCCGTGGTACCGACACGGGTCTCAATGTAGCCATCCCGGTCGCCGCAATTAACGTCTGTGTACCCTCTTCGGATTAGAACTAAGGGGTCGATGGCTCGTTAGGCGTTTCTTCGGACCTGGAACGTTGCTATGGAACGGAGGCGGACGGTGCGCCTCTGATCGTTCGATCAATGACGTACATAAACGTCAGGGAAACCAGCGTCGTGCACACCAGAACGTAGCCCAGAGTATCGAAATGCAACACATAGCCCCCTGGCGCCTGTACGACGATCAGGCCGGCGACCACGGCGGCGACGCCGCCGGACACTTGCTGCAACGAAGCGCTGATGGACATGTATGCACCTCGATCGGACGGCTTCGGCAAGGCAGACATGAGTGCGGAAGCTGAAATCATCCGCGAAAATATTCCGATCTGCAGCCCCACGATGACCGCGGTGAGCAGCCACAACGGGCTGACGCGCAGATGCGTGTAGATCACCACCATCACGATGGTCACCGCGCAGCCAAAGGCGAACACCCTGAACTTGCCCAAAGCATCGCTGGCGCGTCCTATGAGCGGCCCGGATACGATGGAGAACGCGCCCGTGATCACGTACACCAGCGGCAGCTTCTCGATCGGCAGCCCGACGTTGTGCACCATGAATATGCTCATGAAGGGCATCAGCATGAAACCGCCCACGCTCAGTAGTCCCGTCGTGGCAAACCCCTGCAGGTAAAGGCGATTCGACACGGTCTGGATCAGGTGATGCAGCGGGCTGCGATCGGGATGATGCTTCAAGTGCTCATCGACCCGACGCATGAAAGACTGAATCAATCCGCCGACCAAGACGCCCACGGCGACTATCATGAAGAAAGGAGTGTTCCATCCCCAGCGGGTGGACAACAACAAGGCCAGCGGCATCCCCAGCACGCTGCTGGCGGCGAATGCCGTCTGAATCACTCACATCACACGACCGCGCATCTCCAGCGGGAAGACGTCGGTAACGATCGCCAAAGAGACTGACCCAACGACGCCCGCAAACAGGCCCGTGACCATCCTGGCGAGCAGCAGCAAGTAATAGCTCGAGGCCAGCCCGCAAAGCAAAGTGCCCGCCACGAAGCCGGAGTAAAAAAACAGCAGCAGCTTCTTGCGATCGAAGCGGTCGGCAAAGCCGGCCGTGAGAAGTCCGGACAGACCGGCGCTGAAGGCGTAAGCCGAAACGACTAGTCCGAACTGGGACGGGGTGATTTGCAATTGTGGTATGACCAACGCGCCCAAAGGCGCCATCAGCATGAAATCGAGTACGATCGTGAACTGCAAGAAGGCCAGAACGGCCACGATGAACTGCTGATATCGCGAGAAGATGCCGGGGGTTTTTTTCGCAGCTCCATTGACGTTTATCGCCATCACGCATGGTCCTTCGCCGCCGTCTTAGCGAGCGTAATGGCTCGTTCTGGACATGCCGCCACGCATAGGCCGCATGAACGGCAAGCGTCGGCGTTCGGCGTGTACGCGACCTTCATGCCATGTACGTGCAGCTTGAATTTCTGCAATGCGCCGAGCGAACCGTAATCGGCATCATCGATTCGTCGCACCTCAAAGACGTTCTCGGGGCAGACCCGCTCGCAATCGCCCTTACCCTCGCATCGCTGAAAACTGACTATGGGCAGGACCGTTCCCGACTCCAGCTTGCAGTCGGATGGGGACGGGCTACTCATGTGCGCTCGCCCCTGCGGTTGCAACCGCCCAATCCCGCGGTTTGCTTGAATTGTTCGCGCTCTTCCGGAGTCATCGCTTCCCATCTGCGCCAGTGACGTCGTTGATGCCAGCCGCCGCGTCCCCGGAATCCGCCAAACAAGATGCGGCTCAGAACCAGCAGCCCCAACGCATGCGGATAATCCATGGGGCGGCTGCCGACGAATGCGGCAGGAATTACCGCGTTCCAAAGCAGCATGACCATCAAACCGAGAAAGGCCGCCGCCAGCACCATCAAAAGCGGCTTACCCCAATATCTCGCTCCGTACCTCATCTGTACTTCTCCTTCAAAGATCCAATTCGTCGTATACCGTTTGCAAGCGCCTGCGCAGATACAAGACCGCGTAGCGCTTTCGGGCCAGCAAGGTGTTGATTCCCGCGCCACTCTGCAACGCCATATCCTTGAAGCGGCGGCCCTCGAGCTCATGCGCAACAAAGACCTCGCGCTGATCGGTCGGCAGTTCGTCAAGCGCTTGTTGCAACTTCTCCAGGATTACCGATCTCGCGTACACCGCCTCAGGACCCGCATCGAGCGCCGGCAGCGCGAGATCGAGCTGGTACTCGCTCGCCCCCTCCTCCGTCTCTTCGATCATTTCAATTGTCGACGGATCTCTCTTTTTGCGAAATCGGTCGACGATGCGATTGCGTGCGACACGGAACAGCCAAGCGCTGACTTGCTCGATCGGCTCGGGAAGGCGATAAGCCTCGACAAACTCTTGCAACACGTCCTGCAATATGTCCTCGGCGTCGCTCGGGTCCCGAACCCGGCGTCGGATGAAAGACCCAAGCCTCGAGCGCTCGCGCACGACGGCGGCGGTGATCTCGCTATTTCTCTCAATCATGAGCGGGGCGGTGGCGGTTCCATCTGACACGGTTAAAGCTGACTATTTCATGTCGAAAGCCAGCCGGCCCCTACCCTTCTCGAATATGCCCCTTGGCACATAACTACAGGTTCTTCGCATCTTGCGGCTGCTGCCTTCATATAGGTGATGACGTTTCAGGGTAAGGAATATTGTAAGGTTAGACGAAAGGTGCTCCCGCGAGTCCCTTCGGCACACCATGGAACGAGTCGAGGACACAGTAACCCCCGCGTCGCTCCAAAGCGACGGAACCAATGGGCTCAGAGCCTTAGCATTTAGATTGATTGCCCTACCGCCGCGTCAACCACGCGATAATCGAAAGAACAACGCTCACGATCAGCATGGTCGTGATCGGAAAAAAGAACTTGAATCCGGGCCGATCAATGACGATGTCACCGGGCAGATGAAACAAATGCATCTTTTTGAGCCACGGCCAGAGTAGTCCTGCGACGACCAAAACTGTCCCGAGAGCCACTAGAAGTCGGTTCATGCCTATCACTCTGCGATAAAAGCCGGCGCCAATCAAACGCGTCAATTCACGGAGAACCGCTGCTGCGCGCCATCGGCAAGATGACGCAGAGATGCGATCTCCTCTGTTGCTAAACGCCGAAGTCGATGGTCTGACGCTCATGGAAAAA
>WNFQ01003926.1_pt1 | contig 18888 bp, 16 predicted proteins | sample 5400171 | NCBI WGS metagenome assembly WNFQ01 (sample SAMN13153356, study PRJNA577476) | soil metagenome | isolation source: 20 cm soil under Madrone tree | place: USA:California | collected 2016-06-14 | reverse complement strand
CGGCACCTTCGATGATGAGCTTTTGTCGCAAGTTCGGCAGAACCCGCTCCATCTCGGTGACGCGTTTGGCACCCATCAAGCCGGTAATGGCGGCATCCTTCGATCCGGCGATGAACAGCGACGGCTGGACGATTTGCGCACCCTGCCACGGCGCCGTCAGTTCCCAGTTCCGGTCGATGTTGCGGTACCAGTTTAGCCCGCCACGAAAGCCGGATTTTTTGTACGCCTCGGTGAAATAGGCGAGGTCGGCTTCGTCGAGCCAATTCGGTAACGGTCCGTTGACACTGACATCGCCGAGAAACCCCTTGCCGTCTTCGATGAAGAGGGAGGCGGAGGGATCGGAAAATCCCCGACCCAGCAAGGCGCGCATGGTCAAATCGACGTCGCGCTCGAATTCCCGTTCGGCGACCCCGGGCGTTTGAAAGTATTGCCAATAGAAATTGGTGATGCCGCTTTCGCGCAATGTGTCGAGCGGCCGTCCGCGCCCTCGAAACGGTGGCGGAATGCTCAAGCCCGCAACGGCTGTGAAAATATCGGGACGGAACATCGCGGCATGCCACGCCACCGGCGCACCCCAGTCGTGGCCAATGATGACGGCGCGTTTTTCGCCGAGCGCGCCCACCAAGCCGACCATGTCGCCGACCTGGTCGAAGATGCTGTAGGCGCCGACGTCTGCGGGCGCGCTGGTTCGGCCAAAACCGCGCATGTCCGGTGCCACCACATGGAAGCCGGCGGCCGCAATCGCCGGGATTTGATGCCGCCAGGAATAGGACAGTTCGGGCCAGCCGTGGCACAGCACCACGAGCGGACCCTCGCCCTGTTCGAGCAAGAAGATTTCGATCCCGTTGGCGGAAATGGTGCGCGAAGACGGCATCGTTTTCCACCTGTTATCAAAGATTTTGTTCGGGAACGAGACGGGCCACGATAGGGTTGTTTCGTTGGTGCCGCAACCGCGCCGGCTTTCTCGGCGACCGGCAAAACCAACGTTGTTTGCGGTACTTGCAACTGTTAGAACGCCGGCTCAGGGTATCGCCGATGGCATTCGAATTATCACACTCCCGCAAATCCCCCGTCGCAACAAGACGGGCTTGGCAGGGGCTGGTTGCGGCTCTCGTCGCGATGGCGGTGGGGTGGAGCGGCATGGTTTTCGCCGCGAACAACAGCGTACAGGGCGCCAAGAAAGACGAGGGCGGATTTGACGGCGACGCGCCGACGGCGATCCTGATCGAAGCTTCAAGCGGCAGCGTGCTGTTCGAGAAGAACGCCGACGAATTGAGGGCGCCCTCCAGCATGATGAAGCTGATGACCGCGGAGGTGGTCTTCCATGCCATCAAGCAGGGCGAGGTCAAACTGACCGACGAATATCACGTCAGCGAAAACGCCTGGCGCAAGGGTGGCGCGCCGGCGGGCGGTTCGACGATGTTTGCGGCGATCCACAGCAAGATTTCGGTCGACGATCTCCTGCACGGCGCCATCATTCAGAGCGGCAACGACGCTTGCATGGTGCTGGCGGAAGGCATTGCCGGCAATGAGCGCATGTTTGCCGAGATCATGACCAAGCAGGCACGCGCGCTTGGGATGACGCAATCGACCTTTGCCAATTCGAACGGGCTGCCCGATCCCGGCAACAAGATGACGGTGCGTGAATTGGCGAAACTCGCGCGCCACATCATTCTGACCTATCCCGAATTTTACAAATTATTCAGCGAGCGGGAATTCACCTGGAACAAGATCCGGCAGCAGAACCGCAATCCGTTGCTGACATCGCTCGAGGGCGCCGATGGATTGAAGACCGGATTTACCAAGGAGGGCGGTTACGGCATGGTCGGATCGGCCGTTCGTAACGGGCTGCGGTTGATCGTCGTCGTCAACGGCCTCGACGATCCGGACGATCGAGCGGCCGAAGCCAAGAAGATGCTCGAATGGGGGTTTCGCAATTTTGAATCCCGAATGGTGTTCGCAGCGGAGCAGCCGATCGGCTCCGCCAAAGTATTTGGCGGCGAGAGTCGCTCCGTGAGGCTTACCAGCCCGGAACCAATCAAGGTGATGGTGCAAAAGAACGGCAGCGATAAATTGATTGCGCGCATCGTTTATAACGGACCGGTACGGGCTCCGATCGAGGCCGGTCAGCAGGTCGGCGTGGTCAGGGTTTGGCGAGGTACGAATATCGCCACGGAGACACCGGTCTATGCGGCAGAGTCCGTTGCGACAGGATCGACCATGCGGCGAGCGATCGATGGCGCAAGCGAACTCGTGATCGGAATGTTTCGCGCTAGCGCTGAGAAGCTCTGACGATGACCGAAGCAGCGGTCAAACGAATATCCGGGCGCGGGCGATTTATCACCTTCGAGGGCGGCGAGGGATCGGGGAAGTCGACCCACATCAAGCTACTCGCGGGCCGCCTGAACGCAGCCAAATTGCGGGCCATCGTCACACGCGAACCTGGCGGATCGCCGGGCGCTGAAGTCATGCGACATCTCGTCTTGTCCGGAATGGGAAAGTTGCTGGGCCCCGAGGCCGAGACGCTGTTGTTTGCAGCCGCGCGCGACGACCATGTGCGTACCGTTATTATGCCGGCGCTCAATCAGGGAATATGGGTGCTGTGCGACCGCTTTTCAGATTCGACGCGTGCGTATCAAGGCAACCTTGGAAAGGTCGCGCCGGAGATTCTCAATGCGATGGAGCGGGTAACCATCGGTGATCTCAAGCCAGATTTGACGATCATTCTCGACGTTCCGGTCGAAGTAGGCATGCAACGCGCCGCGAAGCGTCGCGGCAGGGGTGCGGCGGACCGATTTGAAGCGGAGGATGTCAATTTCCATCAACAATTGCGCGATGCCTATCGACAGATCGCAGCTCTCGAGCCCGAACGATGCGTCTTGATCGACGCCAATACCGACGCCGGTACGGTTGCTGCCAATATCTGGGTCGCCTTGCGCGACCGTTTCTTTACGGCGAGTTCCGGTAACGTGGCTAATTCAGCATGAGCGCCCGCCCGGTCGAATCGCCTATCATTCATCCGCGCGAAACGACGGTGCTGTTTGGGCACCGCGAGGCGGAAACGGCTTTGCTGAACGCCTATCGCAGTGGCCGCATTCCACACGCATGGTTGATCGGAGGGGCGGCAGGCATCGGCAAAGCGACACTCGCCTATCGCATGGCGCGCTTCGTGCTCGCCCATCGCGATCCACATGCCTCCGATGTGCAGCGCGCCGAGACGCTCTTTGTGGGTCCGTCCGATGCGGTGGCGCGCCAGGTCGCGGCCGGAGCCCATGGAGGGTTGCTTACGCTTGAGCGGACGCTGAACGATAAGGGCGTGATGCGGACGGTCATTACGGTTGACGAAACCAGGGAAACGATTTCGTTTTTCGGCTCGACCGCCGCGGGCGAGGGATGGCGGGTGTGCGTCGTCGACACCGTCGACGAACTCAATCCGAACGCGGCCAACGCCCTGCTCAAGATTCTCGAGGAGCCGCCGCATCGATCGCTCTTTCTTCTTGTCAGCCACGCGCCGGCGCGGGTGCTACCGACGATATTGTCGCGCTGCCGGAAGTTGCCGTTGCGGCCGCTTGCGGCCAATGAGGTGATCCGTGCCGCGGCTCAAGCCGCCGACATCGCGGTGGACGATCCCGCGCTCCGCGAGGCGGCGGATGCGGCGGAAGGGAGCGTCTCCCGTGCGTTGACGTTGTTGGGCGGCGACACCTTGAAACTCCACCACCGAACCGCGGCCCTTCTGGCTACCTTGCCGCAAATCGATCCGCGTGAGCTGCATGCCTTGGGCGACGCGCTTGGTGGTAGCGATCGGGTGGCGCTCGCCGCCTTCATCGACAGCGTCGATCGCTGGGTGAGCCAACGCTTGCGCGCCGACGACGCCAATGCCAACGCGAACCTTCCCCGCCTTGCACGGCTGGCGGAGGTGTGGGAAAAGATCAATCGCGCCGCGCGCGACACCGAAGCCTACAATCTGGAACGGAAACCGCTGGTTTTCTCGGTGTTCGGGCTGCTTTCGGAGGCGACGCGCTAGGCGCTCCGCTGGTGGTCATCCCCAACAATCTTGTTTGAACAATAAAGGAATTTGTGGTGGCGAAGGCCAAGAAAAAAGCTGGCAAGAAAAAAGGCGGGAAGCAAGCCGGCAAATCGAAGCGCGGCATCCGGAAGTCGGCGCCGAAAAAAACAACGAAGAAAAGTAAGAAGAGCGGGGCGAAGAAAGCCAAAAAGGCGACAAAGAAAGTAGCCAAGAAAACGGCGGCTACGAAAAAAGCCTCCAGAAAGCCGTCCAGGAAATCCGCGAAAAAGACAAAGCCGGCCGGTAAAGGCACGAAAGCGCGGCCTAGGAAAGCCTCTCCGGCTGCAACCCCGCCGGCGACATCCGCGCGAAAGTCGTTCTACATCACGACTGCGATCGCATACCCGAACGGAGAGCCGCATATCGGACACGCCTATGAGGCGATTACGACCGACGCGCTGGCGCGCTTTGCCCGGCTCGACGGCAAGAACGTTTTTTTTCTCACCGGCACCGACGAGCATGGACTGAAAATGGTCCAGACCGCCGACCGCGAACAGCTGCCGACGATCGATGTGGCGACCCGCAACGCGCAACGATTCAAGGACATGGATCGGCGCCTGAATGTATCGTTTGACCGCTTCATCCGCACCACGGAAGAGCAACATCATCGCGCCAGCCAAGAAATCTGGAGGCGGATGGCCGACAACGGCGACATCTATCTGGACAGTTATGCCGGCTGGTATTCCGTGCGCGACGAAGCTTATTACGCCGAAGACGAAACCGTGGTCGGAGAGGACAATGTGCGGCGCGGACCGCAAGGCACGCCGGTCGAATGGGTCGAGGAGAACAGCTATTTCTTCAAATTGTCCGCCTATCAAGACAAACTTATGGCGCTTTATGAGAGCCAGCCGGATTTCATCGGCCCGGACTCGCGTAAGAACGAAGTCGTCAGTTTCGTCAAAAGCGGATTGCGCGATCTTTCGATTTCGCGGACCACTTTCGACTGGGGCGTCAAGGTGCCCGGTGATACCGAACACGTGATGTATGTCTGGGTCGACGCTTTGACCAATTACATCACCGGCGTCGGCTTTCCCGACGAGAACGATCCAAACTGGCGCTACTGGCCTGCCGACCTTCACATCATCGGCAAGGACATCATCCGCTTCCATGCCGTGTACTGGCCGGCATTCCTGATGTCGGCGGGAATCCCGGTGCAAAAGCGCGTCTATGCCCACGGCTTTCTGTTCAACAGGGGCGAGAAAATGTCCAAGTCGGTCGGCAACGTCGTCGATCCCTTCAATCTCGCCAATCAATATGGCGTCGATCAAATGCGCTATTTCTTCCTGCGCGAGGTGCCGTTCGGGCAAGACGGCAGCTACAATCACGAAGCGATCGTCGCGCGCATCAATGCTGATCTCGCCAACGACCTCGGAAATCTGGCGCAACGCTCCTTGTCGATGATCGCAAAACAATATCAGGGCGTGCTGCCGGAACCCGGTGCCTTCTCCGATAACGACAAGGCAATCCTCGCAAAGGCCGACGGCATGATTGAGCTGGCGCGGAGTGCGATGGCGAGCCAGCAAATTCACCAGGCGCTCAATTCGGTTTGGGCGGTCGTCGCCGAAGCCAATCGGTACTTCGCCGGCGAAGCGCCATGGGCGCTGGCGAAAACCGATCCGGTGCGTCAAGGCACGGTTTTGTATGTGACCGCCGAAGTCGTCCGCCAAATCGCCATTCTGACGCAGCCTGCAATGCCCGAGGCATCCGCGAAGCTGCTCGACATTCTCGGCAGTCCTAACGTGGTCGAGTCACGAAACTTTGCAGAGCTTGGCACGCGGATCAAGCCGGGCACCGTACTTCCGGCACCGGCGCCGGTGTTTCCGCGCTACATCGAACCATCCGCGGCTTGATTTGTTGGAAGACGATGCTTGTCGACAGCCACTGCCATCTCGACTTCCCCGATTTCGCCGGCGATCTCGACGCCATCGTTGCGAGGGCGGAAGCCGCGGGTATTGGACGTATCGTTACTATCTCGACGCGGGTGAGGCGCATCGGCGCGTTGCTCGCGATATCGGAGCGGTTTCCGAACGTCTATTGCTCAGTCGGCACCCATCCGCATCAGGCCGACGAAGAGGACGGAATTTCCGCAGGCGAGCTGATCGAACTGACGCACCATCCCAAGGTCGTGGCGCTTGGCGAGGCGGGGCTCGATTATTTCTATCAACACGGCTCGCGCGAGGCACAGGAACGCGGCTTTCGGGCGCACATCGCGGCGGCGCGCGCAACCGGATTGCCGCTGGTTATTCATACCCGTGAAGCCGACGAGGATTGCGGCCGCATCCTAGAAGAAGAAATGGCGAAGGGATCGTTTCGGGCTGTGTTGCATTGCTATACGGGTGGACGGGACCTTGCGATGAAGGCAATTGCCATGGGCCTTTCGATTTCGTTCACCGGCATTTTGACTTTCAAGAAGTCGCAGGCCTTGCGCGACCTAGCCGCCGAACTTCCCGCCGACCGCATCATGGTCGAAACCGACGCGCCGTATCTCGCGCCCGGTCAATTTCGCGGCAAGCGCAACGAGCCTTCCTACGTGATCGAGACTGCTAAAGTGCTCGCGGAAACGCGGGGTGTGTCGCTTGAGGAAATTTCGCGCCAAACCACGGAAAATTTCTTCCGCCTGTTCAGCAAAGTGTCGCGCGCGGAAGCCGCGGCATGACGTTGACGCTGACGATCCTCGGTTGCGGCTCGTCCGCCGGCGTGCCGCGACCGGCGCTCGGTTGGGGCGCGTGCGATCCCAAAAATCCGAAAAACCGCCGCCGCCGCTGCTCATTGCTCGCTGAGCGGACGGGAGAACATGGCATAACGCGGGTTCTGATCGATACTTCGCCCGATCTGCGTGAGCAGTTGATCGACGCCAATGTCGATCACATCGATGCAGTGTTCTTGACGCATGAGCATGCCGACCAGACGCACGGCATCGACGACCTCCGTTCGGTCGTACTGCATCAACGCAGGCGGATTCCGGTCTACCTGAACCAATCGACCGCGAAAGACATCATGCACCGGTTTTCATATTGCTTCGTATCGCCGCCGGGCAGCGAATATCCGCCGATCCTCACGCAACGTGCGATCGAAGCCGGCGAGAGCGAGATTGTCGAAGGGAAGGGTGGTGCCGTCGAGATTTCCGCCTTCCTTCTGCAGCACGGCAACATCCCGGCGCTCGGGTATCGCATCGGCGCGGCCGCCTACACACCCGATGTCAGCGACATCCCGCGCGCGAGTTGGCCTTATCTCGAAAACCTCGATCTCTGGATCATCGACGGGCTGCGTTATACCGGGCATCCCAGCCATTTTAGTGTCAATGACGCGTTGTCCTGGATCGACCGCTTCAAGCCGCGCCAGGCCGTCATCACCAATATGCATTCCGATTTGGATTACGAGGTGCTGCGTCACAAACTGCCGCCCAACGTGATCCCGGCATATGACGGCATGCAGTTGACGCTGAAGTAGAGGCAGACGGTGTGATCGAACTCAAGCCGAAATCGCTCTTGCCGAATTGACCTGATTGCGCAGCAGGAACTTTTGAATTTTTCCGGTCGATGTTTTCGGAATGGGTCCGAACACCACGGCCTTCGGCGTCTTGAAGCCCGACATCTGGCTGCGGCAAAACGCGATGATTTCGGCTTCTGTCGTGCGCGCGTTGTCCTTCAATTCGATGAACGCGCAAGGCACCTCGCCCCATTTGGGGTCGGGCTTTGCAACCACGGCGGCGAACAGCACGGCGGGATGCTTGTAGAGCACGTCCTCGACCTCGACCGAGGAGATGTTTTCACCGCCGGAGATGATGATGTCCTTGGAGCGATCCTTGATGATGACGTAGCCATGTTCGTCGAGCACGCCGAGATCGCCGGTGTGAAACCAGCCACCGGCAAAGGCCTCTCGCGTGGCTTTTTCGTTTTTGAGGTATCCCTTCATCACGATATTGCCGCGGAACATCACTTCGCCGATGGTCTCGCCGTCGCGCGGCACTTCTCGCATGGTTTCCGGGTCGATCACCGTGACGGCTTCCTCTAGCGGGTAGGGGACGCCCTGCCGGCGTTTGAGTTGCGCGCGTTGGTCGGCGGGCAAATCGTCCCAGCCCGGCTGCTCCGCGCAGACCGAGGCGGGACCATAGACCTCGGTCAGGCCATAGACATGCGTCAGCTTGATACCGATGCTTTCAGCGCCTTCCAAAACTGCGACCGGAGGGGCGGCACCGGCAATCAGGCCCACGACCGGCCGAGTCGTTTTGCCCTTGGGCGCGTTGGGAGCGTTGATCAGCGTGTTGTAGACGATCGGCGCCCCGCACATGTGGGTGACGTCATGTTTCTTGATCAACTCGAAAATTTTGGAGGGCTCGACCTTACGCAGGCACACGTTGATGCCGGCTGCGGCCGCCACCGTCCATGGAAAACACCAGCCGTTGCAATGAAACATCGGCAGCGTCCAGAGATAGACCGGATGCTGGCCGAGATGACCGGCGAGGATGTTGCTGACGGCATTAAGATAAGCGCCGCGATGATGGGTCACCACGCCCTTGGGATTGCCCGTGGTCCCTGACGTATAACTCAGCGCAATCGCGTCCCATTCGTCTTCCGGTAGCCGCGCCGCGAAAGTCGGATCGCCCCGAGACAACGCATCTTCGTATTCGATCTCGCCAATACATTTTCCACCCTCGAACGCTTTATCCTCGACATCGATGACAAATGGCTTGGGTCCTCTCATCAGCTTCAACGCCTCGGCGATCACGCCTGAAAATTCCGGATCGACCAGGATGATCTTCGCGCCGCCGTGATCGAGTTGGAAGGCGATCGAGGGTGCATCGAGCCGGATATTGAGCGCGTTGAGCACGGCTCCCGCCATTGGAACCGCGAAATGCAGCTCGTTCATCGCGGGCACGTTTGGCAACATCGCCGCGACCGTATCGCCAGTGTCGATGTTTCGGCCCGCGAGATACGACGCAAAACGCCGGCAGCGCGCATAGGTCTCGGACCAGGTGAAGACGCGGCCCTCGTAAATGGCGCTGACATGGTCGGGATAGACCACGGCGGTGCGCGCCAGGAAGCTCAACGGCGTCAGCGCCACGAAATTGGCGGACGTCTTGTCCAGACCGATATCGTATTGGTTTTGCTTCCCACTCATCGGCCACCTCCTATTTCAAAGGCGCTTACAGGAATCCGATCGAGATCCACGGGAATATCGCCACGACGATCAGGCCCGCCAGCAACGCCAGCAGATAGCCCCAGATCGGCCTGATCCCCTCGGCGGGGTCCGCACGTCCGATCGCGCAGGCCGCATAATAGCCCACTCCGAAGGGTGGGGCGAACAATCCGATGCCCATGGCGAGGATGATGATCATCGCATAATGGACCTCGTGGATGCCGACCGCACGCGCAATCGGAAACAAGAGCGGGCCAAACAGCACGATCGCCGGAATACCCTCCAGCACGCTACCCAGGACTGTAAACGCAACGATCGAGACCGCGATGAAGGCCGCCGAGCCGCCGGGCAGGCCGGTCATCGCGCCAGCCAGCGCGCGCGAAAAGCCGGATTGGGTCAATCCCCAGGCCATCCCGGTCGCGGTGCCGATGATCAAGAGGATCGCGCCGGACAGGCACGCCGTCTCCACCAGCATCGGCATCAGGCGACGCCAGTCGAAACGGCGGTAGATCAGAAGGCCGGCGACGACGCTGTAGACGATCCCGATGGTTGAAACTTCCGTGGCGGTGGCGACGCCCTGGACCACCGCGGTGCGAATGATGATCGGCAACGCCAGCGCGGGCAGGGCTATCACGAAAGTCCGGGCGATCTGGCCGGCGCCGGCGCGTTTGACGTGACTGAGGTCCTCAGCCCGATAGCGCCACCACACCAGCGCCGACAGCGTGATCGCAAGCACCACGCCCGGCAGCAGACCGCCGGTAAACAACGCTGAAATCGAAACGCCCGTCACCGAGCCGATGGTGATCAAGACCAGACTCGGCGGAATGGTTTCGGTCTGCGCGCCGGTCGCGGCGAGCAACGCGACGAGGTCGCCGGGCTTGGCGCCGCGCGATTTCATCTCCGGAAACAGCACCGGCGCGACCGCCGCCATGTCGGCGGCCTTCGAGCCCGAAATGCCCGAGACGAGATACATGGCACCGACCAGCACATAGTGCAGACCACCGCGCACATGGCCGAGCAGGCTCGCCAGAAAAGCCACCATGGCCCGCGCCATCCCGGTCATCTCAATCAAAAGGCCGAGGAATATGAACAGTGGCACCGCAAGCAGGATCAAATGGCTCATGCCTTCGTCCATCCGGCCGACCAGCACGATCAGTGGCGTCCGCGTGGTCAAAGCGAGATATCCGAAAATCGCCAGTCCGAATCCGAAGGCGATTGGCACACCGGCGAAGACGCAGAAGCCGGCGACGCCGACAAAGAAGATGATCAGGTTGATATTGCCGAGCGGACGCAGCCAGGGTTGCGCCAGCCAGAAAACGGCTATCAGCAAGGCCACCGACAGCACCGCGCTCAAAACCACCCTGCCATTGCCGGTTCGCGCCAGCCGCAGAAACGCAAACAGCGCCATCAGGCAGGTACCGACCGGCAGCGCCGCTGCGCGCCAGAAGTTGGGAATTTGCAGCGCGGGCGTGGTGATAAAGCTTTCTTCGTAGGCGTATTCGTAAGCAGGCCGGACGATCAGCAACAGAAAAGCCAGCGCGCCGCAGGTCGCGACCACGGCGGTCATGCGCATATGTTCTGAACGGTAGAATGCCACGGCCGCGCCGAACATCGCCAACCAAAGAAACAGGATCGACGCTAGCTCGTCAGACCAGATCAACGGTTGGTGAAGGACATAACGCGCGACCACGCCAGCGAACAGGATGACGATCTCGGCGGCCACCAAAAACGCCGCCGGAATTTCGACGAGCGTTCCAAGGTAATATTCGAGCGTCGCGACAACCGAGGAGCGGCGGCGAGGGGACATCGCCTCGCCGGTCGCGGCTTGCGAAACTTCGACATGAGCCATGGCGAACGCCGCTATATCAGCTTACCCACGGATTTCTCCAATATCGCCCACGCTTCCTCGCCGTACTTCGCTTTCCATTCCGAATAGAACCCCGCCGAGCGAAGCTTCTCGCGGAACGGCGCGACGTCGGGTTGGTTGAATGTGAGCCCCTTGGCGGTGAGCTCGCCGCGCAAAGTCGCGTTAAGATGTGCCGTATCGGCCCGGGCATTCATGGCCGCCGCGTTGATGTTTCGGCCGACGATGCCTCGCAGATCGTCCGGGAGCGCCTCCCAGGCCCGGCGGTTCGCCAGAAACCAGTAGCCGTCCCACATATGGTTCGTCAGCGAACAATATTTCTGGACCTCGAAGAGTTTCGCGGTGGAAATCAGCGCAAGCGGATTTTCCTGACCTTCGACGATCTTGGTCTGCAAGGCCGAGTAGACCTCGTTGAAATTGATCGAAGCCGGCGCCGCATCGAAGGCTTTGAACATCGAGGTCCATAACGGCGACACCGGGACGCGAATTTTGAAGCCCTTGTAGTCGTCGGGTCCGTTGATCGGCCTGGTCGAGGAGGTGGTCTGTCGGAACCCGTTGTCCCAAATTTTTTCCATCGCCACCAGATTGGCCTTCCCGATCTCCTTGCGAATATGCGCACCGAGGTCGCCGTCCATGGCCTTCCAGACGGTGTCGTAGTCGGGGAACGCGAAACCCATTCCGTTGATCGAGGCGGCCGGGACAAGGGTTGCCAGGATCAGGCCCGAAATCGTGAAAAATTCGACGCCGCCGGAGCGGAGTTGGCTCAGCACGTCGGTGTCGGCGCCAAGCTGGTTGTTCGGGAAGATTTGGATGTCAACGCGGCCCTGGGTTTCGGTTTTGATGGCCGCCACCATCTCCCGCGAGCGGACATTTATCGGATGGGTGTCCGGCAGATTGTTCGCAAATTTATAGGTAAATTCGGCTTGCTGCGCCCGTGCGACGAACGGCGCGCCGACGCCCATAAAAGCCGCGGAGGCAGCGGACGCCTTAAGTACCGTGCGTCGTGAAAAGCTCATCGGATGGTCTCCCTGATCGTTGTTATGTCTTGCGCCATATGAACCCGCCGCCGTCCGGTCCATCAGCCGTTTTTGTTTGCATGGCTTATTGCCTGCTTTCGATGGAAATACCAAGCCTTCTGCGATCAGCTTTTTGTGCGGCGAAAGTTCAATATCGGCGATCGGCGCCAGCCAGCCGTTCATTGCCGGCTTGTGGGCTTCAATGCTGGGCGCGCCCGGACGCGAGCCTAGCTCTACGGCCATACATGGTCGTCGCTCACGACCCTCGTGCTTTGTGACAAGCGGCTGGCGTGGATCGCTGCGTTATGCAATTCACCGCGCCCAACGGGGATTGGACGCCCGCCAGCTTCCGTGAAACAGGAAGTGCTAGAAATTTAGATAAGCGTTTGAAACTGCTATTGATATAAATGTTCCATAATATACCTTATGCGAATCTCGACATGGACTGTAACCTTCGAGACGCCTCCCTTCTTCCGGCTACAACCCGGCGCGATGATGCTGGGATGTGCGTCCGCCTTCCCGCGGCACGTTTTGCGTCCGGGTCTTGCATGTATCTTCGCCCCAAGAAAAGAGGGCGCAGGGAAAGCCGGGTGCCCGTCGCACCCGCAGCCTCGCATGCAAAATGAAAAAGCATACGAGTTAGTCACCACAGGTTTGCCGAGATCACCCGGCCTTCCCCGCGCAATGGTTTTAACGGGTTCCTTCGTACTCTCCCCGGTGATCGGGCTTGTTTGTCACCGTCGCTTCGCGGAAATGGCTTTCTGCGAAACTTGACGCCAGCGTCGAGGCGTCAGGACCACACGACTTCACCGTCCGCAAGTCCGCGCTCTCGTCAAAGCGCGTCTCGCGTCCACCGCATCCCGCTCCCAACGTCCGTGACGATCGCGAGCCGCCCCTCTTGGAGAGAACGAGACGGTAATAGATATGCCAGTGATTTGGGGTTTCTGAAAATCAGAAAATTTTTGCGAAAAGGGCTGGACATGCCATTTAGTGATTTGCCCGTCGGGCAATCAACAGCCCGTCAGGCAGCAGATCGTAACCTATCGCCGTCGTCCGGCGCGTGATGGGTATCGCTTTGCGCTCAACCTATCCTACGTGCTACCGTAAAATTCAAACGGCAATCTATGCTGCCATGCCTTCGCGTCGCCGCTGACGATCCGCTGCGTTAGGATAACACCATGACCCGCTTACTCGAACAAGCCGTAGCAACCGTCTCGACCTTTCCCGACGATGTGCAGGACGAGCTTGCACACATGCTGTTGCAATGTGTCGGGGCCGAGTTGCCGCCTTATGAACTCACTCCCGAAGAAGCCGCCGACGTTGCTGCGTCGATGGCCGAGGCCGCGCGCGGCGAATTTGCGACAGACGAGGAAGTTCGCGCCATGTGGGCAAAGCATGGCCGGTGAAAGTCCGCTACACACCCCGCGCCTTTCGCCAGATCAGCACCATTCTCGACTACATCGGGGAACGATCGCCACGCGGTGCTGATAACGTCAAGGTCCGTCTATACTCGGCTATCAACCGGCTTGCGGATCAACCGTTGAGCGGGCAGGTCACCAACACGGCGGGCTTGCGCCGTCTTGTCGTCATCCCCTACCCCTACGTCGTGTTCTATCAGCCGACCGCGAGCGAGATCGTTATTCACAGCGTCCGCCACGCGGCGCGACGCCCGCGCCTCAAATGATCGAACCAGTCAGCGGCATCAACGCGTCGCGCACCGCCCGGGCGACCGCTACGGCATTCGGCGTGTCTGAATGCACGCAGATTGAATCGGCCGCTACCTGAACGTCCCGGCCGTTGATGCTCCTGGTCTTGCCCTCGGTTATGGCGCGCAAACAGCGTGAGGCGGCCTCGACTGGATCGACGGCCTTGTGTTCGCGCGTTACGATCAGGCTGCCGTCGTCGTTGTATTCGAGATCGGCATAATATTCGGCGATGAAGGCGTGGCCGCGGGCCTTGTAGACGATCTCATGTTGCGTGCCGACCATTCCCATCAGCGGGACTTTGAAGACATCCGCCGCATCGCAGATCGCCTGCGCCACCTCTTCGCTCCGGGCCGCCATGCCATAGAGCGAACCGTGGGGTTTGATGTGATTGAGCGCTACGCCTTCGGCTTCAAGAAAACCTTTGAGCGCGCCGACCTGATAGATGATGCAATTGGTCAGTTCGTCGCGCGGCATTTTCAGCTCGCGCCGACCAAACCCTTGAAGATCCGGCAACGACGGATGGGCGCCTACCTTGACGTGGTGCTGCTTCGCCAGCCGCACCGTCTTGCGCATGTGGTTGAAGTCCGACGCGTGAAAGCCGCACGCGACATTGGCAACTGAGACGAGCGGCATAAGCGCTTCGTCGTCGCCTATTCGATAGATGCCGAACGCCTCCCCCATGTCGCAATTGATTGTCGTCATGGCGCCATCCATGGAGGTGGGCATTCGAAAACGAGGCCGAGATCGCGCTCGGCCTCGTTGAGGTCGCTCTATATCGTCAGGAACGCTTGGACCTTGCCTCCAACGAATAAGACCCAGCGCCAAAGACAGCGATCTGGGCGAGGAGTCCAATCAGACCGAGGTTTTTCAAAAAGTTGAACGCCTGCCCTTGCACTTGTGCCGCAGGAACGGCCCAGAACTGATGAAACATCAACGTTGCCGCAATCGTAAAGGCAATCATGATCAACGACGCCCACCGGGTCCACAGACCCAAAATAAGAGCCGCGGAGCCGCCGAGTTCGACCGCCACGGCGCCCGCCGCCAGGAGGGTCCCCAGACCCCCCTCACCGCCCGGCAAACGGGAAGCCGTCACGCCGAAGGCAAGGGCCTTTCCGATCCCGCTGTAGATGAACAAAGGCGTGATGAATAACCGCGCCATAAGCAACACTCTGTCTTGCAGACCCTCATTTTTCATATCCATCCCCATTGCTCCTTGTTTGATTAAACTCGATTTCAAACTGCCTGCTACTATGCGGCGGAAGGTACGCTAACCTCAGCCGCAACTCCGATTTGCTGCATCCGCAGTGAGCCGATCACCAGAGCCGCAACAATTGCCGCGCCGCCGATCGCCCAAAACACCGCTTCGGGTCCGCCTGCCGTCTGTTGAAGCAGGCCGATGACATAGGGACCGAGAATAGCCCCAACACGACCTACCCCCAATTCCATGCCGACCCCGCTTGCGCGAAATTCCGTCTCGTATGAGCTCGCCGTGAAGTTGTTAAGGACGTGTTGGGCGCCAATGATGCAAAAGCCCGCGATCGTCACGATCGCCAAATTAAACCCGTGGCCATCGACGAACACCAGCGCAAGCACCGCGAAGCCACCGACAGCCCACCACGCACTCAGAAAACGGGGCGTTCGGGTAACCCGCCGGTCGGCGAGCGTGGCAAGGGTGAGACCTCCGACAAAGGAGGCGGCTTGCAACAAAGCGCCAAAGCCAAATGAAGCCGCAAACGTTTCACCCCGTTTCAGCATGACCGTGGGAATCCACCCCGTGAGGCCGAAAATCGCAAACAGGCTGAGAAACGCAGTGGCCCAGATCGTCAGCGACACCCGTCGATAGCGCGGCGCCAGCAACGCGGCGATGGTATTTTGTCGGAGAGATTGTTTCGGCGTTTGAAACGAAGCGCCTTGATAGAGCGCTCCACGTTCGGGGCGCAGCCGCGACAATAATGCCCGCAATTCCTCGACTCGACCGTGCGTAGCGAGAAATTTGGGACTTTCCGGCAGCACGGCATGAACCACGAACGTCAGCGGGATCGACAGCGCGCCCAGGTAATAAAGAATTTGCCAGCCGTATTGCGGCGTCAAGAATACGCCGACCAGGCTTGCGAGCACCCCGCCAAACGACCAGCCCAGCGTCACGCCCCACAGCGAGAACTTGTTGCTGAGCCGACGCGGTGCAAGTTCATTGATATAGGTCGTGCCGAGGGGAAGAAGCACGCCCAAGCCAAGGCCGGTAACGAAGCGAAGGGTGCAAAAGCTCCAGAAGTCGGTGGCAAAGACGGCCGTGAGAAGCGTGAAAACGTTCACGATCCAAAGACCGGCCAGAAGCGTCGTTTTACGACCAATGCGGTCCGCCACCATTCCATGGCCGATCGCGCCGAACAGAAAGCCGACCAAACCCGAGCTGACCAAGAGCCCCGCCTGACTCGGGATCAACCCCCAAGGCTTCATCACGTAGTGAATCACGTAGGCGGGGTTGAACGTATCGTATCCGTCGAACAAGGTGATCAACGTGATCAAAACGCCCAAGAACTTGTGCAGCGGAGTGAGCGATGCGCCGGCCAGTTCTTCATGAACGTCGATGTCCGATTGTGAACTCATGCTGTCCTCCCTTGCTGTGGTAAACCGTCTCTGCTCTCCGGCGGATTATTTGACGGCTCGATCGAGCCTGAATAACGACCACGCGTTGTCGCGGCCGATTTTGCGACGATCCCCTTCTGCAATCGGGGCCGTATCGAACCAGTCGGATGCGTGGTCGATGTTTTCGAAAGGCCAATCGGTCGAGAAAAGAATTCGATCTGAGCCGATTTCCAACATCGCGTCGATCAGGGTCTGCGTCCGAAAATTTCCCGACGTCGTGATGTAGAAATTCTCCCGGAAATAGTCGGCTATCTTCCGCTTGGCCGGATATCGGTTTTGTTCGCTCATCCACTTGTTGTGATTGTCGATCCGCCACATGGAATAGGGCAACCCCTCGCCCATGTGGCCGATGATGATGTTAAGTGCTGGATACGCGTCGAACAACCCCGATCCCATTAACCTGAGAGCGTGAACGGCCGTTTCCTGTCCAAACGCCCAGGTCGGCCCCATCAACCAGCGGTGGCCCTCGTAAATGGCCGCGTCCTTCGGAAGCGGGTTTCGTGGGTGAAGATAAAACGGCACATCCAGCCGTTCGACTTCAGCCCAGAATGGCCAATAGGCCTTCAGGTCGTAATAGACGGCCGCGGCGTTATCGTCGATCTGGCTGAAGCCGTTTACGAGGGCGCCGCAGAATCCCAATTCGCGCACGCATCGCACAAGCTCGCGCGTGGCCAGATCGGGATTTTGCATCGGGAGTGCCGCCAAACCTCTAAATCGCTCGGGCCGACGTTGAACCTGTTCCGCCAGGAAGTCGTTCGCTCGGCGCGACAACTCGTCGGCCTTGTTTCGATCGGGAATGGCCTGCACGGTTGGGGCATTCAGCGAAAGCAGCATCATCTCGATGCCATGCGAATCCATTTCCCTTAAACGACGGTCTTGAATGTCGAGCAGCCGGGCTTTCAGTTCAGGCCAGTCGGCTTGGGGAGAAAAAATGGCGCTGTCTTGAAGCGTTTCTTCGAGCGCGAAATGCTCTTCAAGCGCCACTTTCCCTTGCATCGCCAGTCCCCGTCGATTTTGTTCTGAGATCGTGACGCGATTAAATCGCATCACGATCTCATCTTTTTGTTTGTGCATGATCTTTTCGGAAAACCGGTTTCCACTTTTCCGGATCATGCTCTAGCTTGACAGACATGGCGGGCGATAGGTTGTCAACGGTAATATTGCCGGCAAACGCCCACGGCCTCTGGAGCGCTTTCGAGCGAAGTGGATGCCGGTTCGCGTTAAGAAAACGCGTCAAAACAAAGAAGTAGAGGCTCCGTTCCGATTCAAATCGGAACGGAAAAGGCTCTCGACCTCGACCGCCTGTTGCGCCTATCTTCCCCCTATGACCAGCCATGCCCACGATCACCATCATCACGACCATTCGGATTTATCCGAGACCGAATTACGCGTCCGCGCCCTCGAGACAATTCTGACCCAAAAAGGCTACGTCGATCCCGCCGCGCTCGATCTCTTGGTCGAAACCTACGAGACCAAAGTGGGGCCGCGCAACGGCGCGCGCGTGGTCGCGCGGGCGTGGGCTGATCCCGACTACCGGGCCCGCCTGCTCAAGGATGCCACGCCCGCCATCGCCGAACTCGACTATGCCGGTCGTCAGGGCGAGCACCTTGTGGCGGTTGAGAACACCCCTGCCCTCCACAACATGGTCGTGTGCACGCTTTGCTCCTGTTATCCATGGCCGGTGCTCGGGTTGCCGCCGGTCTGGTACAAATCGGCCCCCTATCGTTCCAAGGCCGTGAAGGATCCACGCGGCTTTGAGCTGCCCGAAGGCACCCAAATTCGTGTGTGGGATTCGACGGCGGAAATCCGCTATCTGGTGCTGCCCTTGCGTCCCGCCGGTACCGAGGGTTGGAGCGAGGAACGCTTGGCCTGCCTCGTCACCCGCGACAGCATGATCGGCACGGGATTGCCGAAGCAGCCGCACGAGGCCACCTGATGGATGGCGCGCACGATATGGGCGGCACTGACGGGTTTGGACCCGTCGTGGCCGAGCTCGATGAGCCGGTGTTCCACGCGGCGTGGGAGCGGCGCGCCTTCGCCATTACGCTGGCGATGGGCATGCCTGGCGGCTGGAACATCGATATGTCGCGCTTCGCCCGCGAGGATCGTCCACCCGAGGACTACCTCGGCATGAGCTATTACCAAATCTGGCTCGCGGGCGTGGAGCGGTTGATGCTGGAACGCGGGTTGATCGCGTCGGACGAGATCGACGCAGGAAAGCCGCTTTACCCGGCAAAGCCCGTGGCAAAGACGCTCACGCCGGATGGCGTTGCCAAAATGCTGCATCGGGGCGCGCCGACCGAGCGCGACAACGCCCCGAGCCCTGCACTCTTTGCGCCTGGCGATCGCGTCCGCGCCAAGGTGATCCATCCGCCGACGCATACGCGCCTTCCCCACTATGTGCGTGGGCATTTCGGCATCATTGAACGCGTGCTCGGCTTTCACGTCTTT
>WNFQ01005877.1_pt1 | contig 18898 bp, 15 predicted proteins | sample 5400171 | NCBI WGS metagenome assembly WNFQ01 (sample SAMN13153356, study PRJNA577476) | soil metagenome | isolation source: 20 cm soil under Madrone tree | place: USA:California | collected 2016-06-14 | reverse complement strand
GCTTTGTACTCGAGGCCCCGCAGCTCTCCCAGACACACAAGAAACGTCCCCGGCTGGTCACTTCCTGTGACAATTGGTGCGTCGCTCGCCCATCTCTCGCTCTCCTCGAATCGCTCATCCATCCCTCCCCTCCAACACAGTCGTCTGAAGAAAATCAAGTGTGTCCAGATCAAGTCCCAGGCCCGTTGCGAAGCCTGCGAGGCTGGTAACAATCCCTGTCAGTTCCGTGATCGCGAGCGGTACTTTGCCGAACGAAGCCGCATTGTCACTGGTGCAAGCGCTGGATCCAGTCCCGCACACAGCAGGCGTTCATCATCATCGCAAAGCACCGAACCCTCTGCGATCCCTCCACCCACACGCGGTGACTCTATCGACGCCTCGGGCTGGTACTCGGGCGCGCAGACGTCGTCTGATCATGGTCATCCATCACGTTATGCCTCCAGTTCGCCGTCGTACAGCCTCTCCTCTTCTCCGCAATCTAATCCAGACCAATGGTTCTCATCTCCGCTAGTTGAGCCTGCGAGACTTCATTACGACAGGTCGGCTGCGTCGCTTCCGATTCATATCACCTCAGATGTCTGACCCATTCAATTTTTTCTTTATGTTTTAGGCAACCATCGTACGCATCACCTGTACCCCAACTTGGCAACGGCACCTCCCGCGGCGATTATCATTACGCCATCCAAGATGCACCGGGTGCACAGCGTGACCGCGCTGCCGCGAGTCAGGCACCCCCATTATTTGATTCTCGCCACGCCACTATGCCTCACCCGACGATGCTCGTCCACCTCGTTCAGGTGTTCTTTGAGTGCTTCTCCCGAAACTTTCCCTTCCTTCAATACGATGACGTCTCCCGTCGCATGTTCAATGGCACCTTGTCGCCGTTGTTGGCAAACAGTATAGCCTCTCTTGCCGCGAGGCATTCGCAGTCTTCCGACGTGCTTGTGCGCGGTGCTAGCGCTGTGTCAAACACCTACACGGATATGGCGAAGGTGGGTGTCCTGTCCGTTCTCTCGGAACCCATATTTCATCTGACCGATCACCCGCACACACAGCGCCTCCTCCACGACAGTTCCCATGTTCCCTACATTGAGATTCTTCACGCAGTTATCGTCCTTGCATGGTCTGAATATAAAGCCGGGCGCATGGCCGGTCCCACCGAGTACAGTCAGGTGCGTCTGCGGCTTATTGCTGTCCCCCTTCTGGGGGATGTAGACCTGTGAGCCATTTTTGCTTACGATGTGGTGCGTACAGATGGCCACCAAGCTCGCGATGAGCCTTGGACTCGGAAATGACGTTGTTGGCCAAGCCTCGAGTGAGCGCGAGCGCACACTGCTCCGCTCTACCTGGTCTTCTGTCGTGCAGCTCCAGCAAATAGCTGCTTCTCGCGCTTGAGGACCTTTCACTCTCTGGTCAGACAAGCATGGTCGGACTGGGCCCGTTCCGACCTTGCTGGTGCACTGCCGGTCTCCCCGCATGATGAGTGCCAACCAACCACACAGCGTGGCATGACAACAATTGTACCGAGAAGCTCCACATTGCCCCACTTCATAACTCGGACCTTTCCACGCCGCCCCATGCTATTATCGCATTTGTCTCCGCAGCATTGTGACTTCTCTCTCTTCCATCTCTCCCCGCCCGATGTATTGTACCCTTGCCCTATTTTAGATCAGACTACTTATATTTAGCAAAATTAGATATATACAACATGGTTACCTTTTTGTATGATCAAAACTTGCATTCGCATCAATGGCGCCCCAGATTGGGACGTCCTATAAACCGGTGGGTGGAGACGCGCGGGTCAATAGTGCTTCGACCATCCACTCTTACCCTTAATCGACAACTCGCAAATGCGCCCGCGGATGATCGAACGAAGGTCCAGCCGTCCGTCCACGAGCGTCAACTACTGCCTTTTTTGTCTGGTGTGCAGGTGGCGAGCCCTCGCCACTCGCGAGATTCGTATCTGCCGTTCAACAATTTCCTTTTCGGACTTTTGGCTGCGGGAATGGGATGGGCTGGGCGGCAGGACCCTGGAAACATTCGATTGCTCATCCACACACGCAACACTCATACGTGAAACTGCGCAGTGATGGCGTGGCATGTCACCAAGCAAGTGCGTCAAGTGCAGCCGTGCGGCTGGTACTGCCACAGAGTGGTGCTGCATCACTGCCTCCGAGTTAAGATCATCTATATTTGGCACAAACCGCGTGTAAGGTTCTTTAAGGGACCGGAAAAAATGTCATATTTTATCAACCAACAATCTCGGCTGTCGACGGAACAAATTGAGGGAGGGTCGGCGTCAGTAAGCCATCAGGCAAAACAGGGCCATTATTCATTGTCAGTCACCATGTCGACGAGCACAAACGAATATGTTCGCACATGTCTATGAACGCATACCCGAAATGCCGAAGGAAATTCTCCCTCATACAACATGTGTCGCCGCGGGGCCATCTATCGGTTACGGCCAAGCCCGATGCAAATGTTTACCCAACCATCAGCCCCCGACATACAGGCTCCCAACCAAGCTATCTCTGCTTCTGGAGGCGTGATCACTCCCTGAAGCAGCGCATATGCGAGCGTCGGGCCCGCACCGGGGCCCGGGGCAGGAAAAAGAAGTGGCAAATGCAGAGAGAGCAGATCCGCGAGGGTGTTAGGTGTACCTGTGTAGGCATGGGATCGTCAGCAGGTAGAGTAAACGTCCGCGGGAAGCGCGGCTTAGAGGCACGGGGAGAGATGTCACTGGGGGAGGGAGTGGGGTTTGGGGGGGGAAGGCGGCCATAAAGTGGCACCTCCAACGGGGTAGTAAGAACCCACCATCTTCGAGAACTGGAGGCGCAAGATCTTGCAGTACGGGCCCTTCGGGTAGATACAGTCTGATTGGCACACTGCGCACGTTGTACGCGCCGTCTCTATCCGGCACGCCCTGTGGGTCCGCGGACGGGGGACGAGTATGCATCGACGTTTGCGTAGCATGTGGAGAACTCGGTCGCGCTGGCAAGGTAGTTGGCGTGATCTTGGAAGCCACACGCCAGTAGTCATCAAAGTTATCTGCGGGGCCACCTGCTCAGCTGACGCATGTTCGGCTTGGGCAAGTTTGGGAAAGAGGTGGGGAACGGAAAAACAAAAATGGACGAACGTTCTTTGATGCCCTCCCATATCCCGTCCTGTTCAGCCTTGCGGAGACCCGTCATACGTTTCGTGTTGCCCCAGCGGAGAAAATCGGCTTCTTTTAATTGGCCCATAAACGCCTGTTTGCATGCTTCGGCACTGGGGGATAGCTGTAGCTTATCGTTTGGCGGGGTAGCCAGGTGGAGGGTAAGGCGTAAAGGTACGGCCTGGGCACGGGCAGAACCAGAAGCCCCCGAACGCGAAGCAGTCAGGGTGCTATGATTGTCGTAAATGAGACCAATGGGCCAGTGCCTGCGACCTCAGTCAGGAAATGAGGGCCTCGCGTTGGAGGGTACCTACCATTTCAGCAAATGACCTTCTTCACTTTCGAACCACCATTCTTCTTCTTTCATCGAGCGCGCCGCCTCGTCATCAAATACGACATCTTGAAGAAAACGCTTGATCTCGGGTACCAGGAGAGGAAGATAAGATACACGCGGTGCTTGGATGAAATAACATTCGAGACCGCGATTGCTGTTGGCAGGGAGCTCTTTGGAGTCGACGCGTATCTCCAATGGGACTGTTCCCTCCCAGGTTAGCCTGCGGAATAATGTGGTAGACGCTGGCGACGAGGTGAATGTGGACGGAGAGTGGCGTATGGCACCAAAGGTCGACATCGTGGAGGACAGCAGCCGGCGGCAAACCGGGCGCCACGGGACGATGGACGGTCACGTCGGTCGCCGCGGCCCTCTGATTGTTTTCTGAGGTGACATTCGACCTCCATCGTCGTCAGTTCTATTGGCTTGGAAACACACTCAGATGGCCCCCGTTCAAACCTCCCCTCGTGCTTGTTCATGTCAGGGAAATCGATCGCGAGCACATGTCTTCTCAGGCTCATTCTCGACTCGGTCCATTCGGTCCTTGGTTGCAAGGTCATCATTTGTTGCCTGCGATCTAATCATACACACAATATCCCTCACGCTTTTCATCAAAGGCAACACATGGCCACTGCGGTTCGATATTCGGGTGCCCATGATGCCCGCGCTTGTTCCATGGGCATCTGTCAACGGAATCCACGCACGCCCAAAATTGAGGTAGTAATTTCGGTAAATTACATTAGAAGCCCATAATTGCCATTGCCAGGCAGGGGTGGCACAAAGCACGCCGTGCTATCGTGAAATTTCAATGATACAGAGTGCTATCAGCGCTCCAATGGACTCTGTATGGCTCCTGCTCTTTCTTGCTTCTAGCGCCAGGGTGTCAGTAAATGGGCGCTCCACACTCGGTCTTTTCCGCAAACGCCCCTGTAGCCCGCTTATTGGTATTTGACAAATTCTCAGCGCTCTCTCTTGCCCTGCAGCAGGACCCTGCAAGCCATCTCGAGGGCTATCAGATATATGATCGTTGCTTCCAAAACTTGAACATGAACACTACTCCCCTGGAATCGTCAATGAGCGCCGTTTTCTCAGCGTCCAGTTGATACACCGGTTAATCTGTGAGCGGCCGATTCCCCTTTTCTCCTCAAACATTTGATATTCCCCAGCCATAACATTTCACCTGGTCCTGATACGTTTTACAAGCATTACTAGTGGTTCCCTCGATTGGAACAGCCACTTCTGGAATGTTCCTTCCTCGGTATATGCACCAGGGTGCTTACGCTGTCTCCGACAATTGTTGCTATCAATTGTCGCTGTCTCCGACGATAGTCACTTAACATCGCGAGCGCGCGAGGGAGTGGTCGTACCTGTCCTTCGCTTCTAGACCATTTCAGAGCCAGTCAAAGATTCCATCGGACTACTGTACACACAGAAGCAATCCTCTCCCCTCTTCTCCAAACATCACCAGCCAATCATTGCCGCCTTACGGATTTCATGGGCTTATCGACCTGTTGTCAGTGGAGTGAGAGGGTGACATTGCTTCCCTCACATAATTGCCGCCCTCTTATGTTAGGCGCTTGCTATGTCATGCGCCATGCTACAATGACAAACAGGCTGGCGCTTGAATGAGTTTACCTCTCCACCGAGTTGACACACTTGTGATGATCAATAGCCCTCAATGCGTGCTATTTGCTAGTGAGGGAGAAACTCGGCATGAACGCCGAAGGCCGAAGGGCAGTGAAATCGGCACAGCACTCGGCCGATGAGGTGGCCTCCCCCCCGATTGCCTGCGGATGGTCCAACTGACCTGAAAGAACACTCAGGCCGTATCCACCTTCCACCGGATGAATCAGTGAGGTTACTGTAAGGCTATGCGATCTGTTAGCATCACTGAGTAAGCCAGTTCGGTCCGCAATGCTTCGAGTTCAAAGTGAAATGGAACAAAAAGAAATACGCCACAGGATTTTAACAAGTACGCAACAGTATTTGACACATGCCCAGAACGAATTAAGCAAGCAGAAGTGATTGCTGATGATAGCTGGAGTCTGCATCGTGTTGGAAAAAAAAAAGAAAACACTACATTGCGCTCATTTCGGACTGGAGACTATGAATGAGCGCCAGCCGAAGGCGATACGTGATAGAAACTGCAAACCGGTTGTAGTACATGAGGCAGCATGAATATTGAACAGGATCGCCGGGCGCCACCGCCACACTCATCTAGTCCACCGCAGTATGGAGCCGTAGTGTTGGCCCTATATCATGAAAATATAAGTACCGAACGCACCTCATGCACGAGAAAACGTGTGATGAGTGCGCCTCAACTAGTAATGGGGAGGTAAGATGATGCCGAGATGAAGCAAATAATAGAGGGAGTATGTAGGGAAGAGCCATTTCGCAGGTCTAGGGAGCTGCCAAGAGCTTCACCAAAGTGGTATCCTGTCACGGCTTCAGATCCGACGGCTAGAGTTCCCGTCTCAATAAGAGGCCATAATTCACTCTCTGAAAAAGTTCAGGACGGAGAAGCAGCTAGTATTATATGCAAGCCTGATCAGTGGGTGCATGGAGCTTTCCCAAGCAAGCAAGCGAGCTATTTCTAGAAATAGGAAGTGCGGCGGTGATAGATATATATGCGAAAATTGGCGCGCCAAGGTTGGCGTGGTGTGGTGGTGGAGGCGGTGTTGGGTGTCCAAAAACAGCCGAAAATTGATCATGTGAGCGGGTCAGATGTCCCATGAGGAGGCTGCAGCACATGGAGCAGTTCGAATGTAGCTCGCTCGGCTGGAGTGGTGATGCTGTGAGACCCGATACTGTACTCGAGTAATTTCAAGCTTCAAATACAAGCAGAGAGCCATGCCGTTTGAAGATCCGAGCCGGTGCACTTGCAACTTAGCACGTGACGTTACGTTAGAACTCCTCAAAAAGTGTCGAACCAGAATCAGAATCTTATCATGGCGGGATTCTCTTACCATAAAGGCTTAGGATCAGTCGAGAATTGGAATTGTCATTTTTTTTGGCAGGAGAGTCGACCGGAATCAGATTTTACAGACTCTAGTTCTACGGACCCTAACCTTCTCAGACGGCGCGTCAGGCGCGCTGACTCGGATCTGAATACCGTATCTCACTTAGACTGGAACTTCTAGCTCAGAGCTTTTAAGTCGCAAGATGCCATGCTTAACTCTCTCATTTATACCTCTCACCACCGAGGTGCCACTTCTCCATGCACCATTAATGGAGTTACCTTGTGGATAAGTTTTTTTGATCAAAATCAAATTCGACATGTGCATTTCCACGCACCGGGACGCCGACTTTATACAAATTTCGCAGCCCCTCACGGCCCCTGGAGTGTGTTTCAATCCATTTTCCTTGTGCAGTAATAACATAAAACAGTAGCAATCACGCAATCGCGCACAGTGTATTACGGTGAACCAGCCCCACAAGGGACCCCTCGTTTCACGCGACTCACAGATGGACGACTGCCATTAAAATTAAAATCAGACGTCCAGGCCATAACAATCAGAATATCAGAGGCCCTAGTAGGGATCAGATCACGGTATTGCGGCACCCCATTCTTCCGGCCCTTCCGTCCACACTTCGCGTAATTACATCTTCTAGACGCCTGGACCTTCGACTCTCAGTCCCTGTCATTCAACTGGGCAATTGGTACCATTCAGGACCTTCCAGTGGCGCCGTGTATGACGAAGATCGATCGTTCCGGACTGTATGTTACCCTTGGTTGATCGTGGGAACACGGTTGTTCCCGAGCCTGATACATGTTTCACAGATCTCACTACTTGACAGCCTTGAATTGTTGGCATGAGCGCATACAATCAATTACACTTCCCCGGCTTTCCCTCAGGTAGTCTGCGCAATCTCTTCGTGAGCTATGCATGCACGGGTGTTGTTTTATTCCAATTCGCCGTGACTCGGGAGTGACGGTGAGAAACGGATCTTTAGGTACGCATAATGACTACAATAGGCACCTTTAAAGACGGAATGCTGCAAGGCGTTTTCTCATTGGATGCCAGGTCCAAGACAGCTGGACTGCAAGAGTCCTGCGACCTCACACCGGCATCATCAAGTATCCGGATTTGCCTGATCCCGCGATGGCCACTCGCGGTACCATTCTCCGACTCGGACACTCATCGCACGTGCGACAGTCAGACACACCTGCTGGTGGGCTCCGAAGCATGTCAGTAATGGGCGCGTGCGCTTCCTTCCGAACAGCCGTACTCACGGTTTTATGGATTTCCACGTCTTTATTTCAATAGCTTCCGATTTTGTTTCGGGCCTGTCAGTGCTCCCGAAATTGAGCTTATCCGGCGCCGCCGCAAAGGGCGTAGCCGCCCGCAGGATCCACGTATCATACTGCGGATAATGTTCTTTCCCACCCCTCAATTGATATTGCACTGTACTGCTCAAAGTCCGTTCCCCAACTTATGGCGGTACATCTGGGCGCACATCTGGGCGCAACACGGGGCTAGGGATGCGGGCTCCCACGCTACGCTTGTACCCGTAGATTTCTAGCCCCTCATGCCTTACTGGTAATCCCAGACGGGTTCGGGGTAATCCTCACGATACTCTTATCAATTGCAGACTTGATGGGGTTGACTCTGCATATCTGTGAGTTTTTTCGTCTTTCTTTACAGGACTATGGAGCCAATTAACATTCATCGTTGGCATACTCACAATCGTATCCAAAAGTCCGTGATGGTGTCTAAACGCGTAGTGTTGCGCAGTTTGTGATCACAAGGAAGCCGTCTTTGTCCTTATTGTCCTGGCGTTGCGAATTCTCATCGCTTCCCGTGTTCGACCCTGAATGAGTCGCCAACAAGATACCATGCACGAGGAACATCTAGACCAGCTATTTGTTCTGCTGTGCTTACGGCTCAATGGTCCCCATCGTGATATTGGTACTACCTTCGCATGTTGAAGTGTCTGCCTTACGTGATTATCTCCTAACCCTAAGACTCGCTCCGAGAGCCGAGGTACATCCAGTATGTGCCTCGATATCCATAACCAATCATTTCTTCGACGTCAGTGCTCTTCGTTGGTTCTTTTAGTTGTGTTCTCCATAGAAGCAACAGGTGCTCACCACCATAGGCGCCGATCCCCCTAGTTTGGCCCTGCTCAACCTTCCGGACTTACGACCCTGTTTAGAACACTTCGGAGATTCAATCCACCGTCGTCCCGTTGACCGTACCATTTAGTCCCATCCTCGTTGTTGGCTGTGGCCATCACGGGAAGCATGGCACGATGTTTTTCAGGCGAGACACTCCTGTTATGGGTTGATCTCCGGCGAGAGTTACTTAGGCAGTTCTAGGTAGAGAAAGGCATCTGTGTCGATCGGATGTCACCATACTCGTACTCGGTAACTACCTCCTATTGCCAAACTAGTTCGTCCGGTTTGAGGGTACGATCCATTACAGTTTGAAGCATATTATGACGGCTTCGGGTTACTTTCTTGCTTCTCCCAGGCACCGGTCTTTGGTCTGTACGGCACGGTCTCCCGTATCGTAGGCTATTGGTGCATCACTCTGATCGTGTGAAGAGCAAGGCCGGCCAATCAAGTCGCTGGGGTATATCCTTTGCATCCAAGTAGAGCCACATAATCTTAACTGAGGGCCTCGGCGAACACTTGTCCACCTGGTCACCGCCATCAATGAAGATGGGTAGAACACGTGCCATGAGAGGACACAAAATAACTGCGATTAGGCCAGGGAATCGGTGTTGACGATGGTCGATAACAAAGTGTCAAGAAGCGCTCATCCAATCCCAAGACATATGTCGCCGCGATCACAATGCTGACTGTGTAGTACAGTAGCATACCATAGATGCCAATTGGATCAGGGTCGACGGACAATGTCTGTCAGTACATAAGCAACAGCGGCCACGTCTCAATAAGGATCTCAATTAACAGAGTCGGTGGAGCCCTGACGACCAGAATACCGGATCAGTTGGGCCGCAATGGGTTTTACATCTTCACCTCATCATTGGTGAGACCGTTAATCTCGGCACCACCCGTTATCTTTGACACTTTCTCCACACCTTGTTCTGATCTATCCTCATGGCATTTGTCTTTCTGAAATTTCCGCGTCTTCTTGTATGTCGGCGCTCGATGTAGAACAGCGTAACGTGAAGGAGTTGATATCTATGGTTGGTGGAACCTTGAACAAGGTGATTTCCATGTGCCAGGGATCTCAGTTCAAGTTTCGACCCACGCCGTTTGGCGACAGCAGTTGGTGAGTTCGAACCGAGTTCGATTTGCCAAGTACACGGAAAGGCGCCACGGCTCACGGCCCTGTATCCATGTTGCAGCGCGGAGATGAATGTACCGGTACTCACAAACATAGGATCACTCTACTCCTGGAAAGGCGTCACACATCTGGCTTATTCCCCGGCTGTTGAGGGGACATCGCTCGGAAGAATTCCACCATATTGGCGCGACAGATGCTCCCCAGATGCTTTTGATATTCTTCTCGCTTCCCACCCCACTGGCGGGTTTTCGGTAGTGTTAACGACGGCATACGAGGTGATCAGGAATGATTGGTTGCGACTGCTGTGGCAGTCATGATAAGGGAAAAGCCGGTGCAGGTGGTGCTTATGCGCCCCTGCAAACAACTGACGTCGACGTGTCGAAACATCGTGGTTTTAAGTAAAGAGGCGTGTAAGACTCTTCGTGATTGCTCTTTCATCACGTAGCGACAAGGATAAACTTCTCGATGAATTGGTGAACCACACACTGCTTACACCGTCATCAATGCTTCGCTGTCACCAGACATCCCTTTCATCCAAAGAGTGGGGATGTCTTTGGCACCGACTGTCGGTGCCGTGCTGGCACTAATGACGCCGTCCCATCACCCTGTGCGGCAACGGTGTATGAAGTCTGATTGTATGGGCCTATTCCGAAATGCACGTATCAGTTAATGAGAACAAATCCGCAATTTCCGTTTCCGGCCCGCCAACATTACCATATACATAAACTCCTTGTGGGGATACACAACTCCGTAGTGTATCCGAGTCGAAAGCTTCTGGCTCGGTGACTTTGTCAACGGACTGTATACCAGTGATAGGTCCCGGTGGTTCGCACGACAGTTCGGGAAGCTATCTGGATATTTGTTCCCATGTCATATCATCATCACCCGCGCGTGTTCACAATGTCGGATCTGATCGACTATTTCAAGTTTGTGAGCAACGGGCCCTTTGGGCACAGCGGTGATGATGGCAGGACAACGGGAAATATTGAACTTACCGGCGGTCGGGCGCCCCGAGAGCCGAAGTGCCAAAAAAGGAGAGTGGTTTGCATCACCGGACTCGTTCTGGCTGGCGAGCGGCGTCGCCTCCCGCGGTTGTCACGGTTCATGATGATGCTGTTCAGCCTGAGTGCTTCTAGGTCCTTGGCACGAGGCTGGAGCAGCCACGGTTGGCGGTTCCTCAGCTGTGAGTAATTTTATCTGCGCAGTCGAATAGCTTATTCGTTTGAACTGACTGGGACAGACAGCGGCACTCTGGCTAACCCTAGCCGTGTTCTCCCACTTGGTTTTGCGTTTGATATCGTTCGTAAACAGTGTTCATGCATTACGTCTCATGACGCAGCCCAGGATGGGGTCCTCCTGCACGGAGCACGTGTGCTTCCTGAAGCGAAGCGGGCCCTCTCAATATTAGAAGGCGATAACCCGCTCAACAGGTAAGTTCTATTCTAATTATTAAAGGACGTGACTTGATCATTCGCGAAGGAAGATACCATACATTCTGGTTTGTCCCCGCCCTATCGTCGTCCATCAGTTATCCGCAATCCATTTTCAGATGACCAATGGCGGTGGTGCCAGCGAAAAAGATCGGGCGAAGCGACTGACAGAACTGCTTGGTTTCGAGGTTGGTCCGATGACATCGTTGTTCCCGCGCTTATGCTACTCCAAGATTACTACCTCCAATTTTATGCAATCACATACCGTCATAAAGTCATCTGCGCACAAATACGCCAACAAACCGGTCCTAGTACTGGGTGGAAAGGGTGACGTGCTACGGAAAGTAGCTGAAAGGTGCAAAAGACATCACTCTGGTCTCGCTCGTGCTTAAAGGCGACTGGTATAAGTTACGGACTTCAACAGGTGTATACCACATTGGACGTTAAGGCATGGAATCCCGAGTGAGCCGCCGCCGCGTCAACCGACTCTCGCTTGACCGACTCGCTCATCTCACGCATCTACTAGTGTTTGGCCATTTCATGACCTCACCTCTGAGGAGAGGTCATCCGCCAAGGCTCGTTTGCTGTATTTGGATTGCACTTATACTAACTTGGGCCGCAGCCAATTGATTTTTCGACGACTCCAATATCTGCTGTCTTCGTTTTCCATGACCCACGCAACTGGGCGCTTGATATTCAAGTCATGATAGATGTCATACTGTCGCGAGGGATCATCGATCGCTCTCGTTGTGTTGACGGGTCTACACCGGTTGAACTCATCTTCTGTAACCCAGATCTTCTATGGCGATCTGAGTTCCCACGTCCCCGACTGGGACAGGGAGCATTTCGGGAGGCATTCCAAGCCGTGTTCAAGGTTTGCTGCTCCCCCTTTTCTTTTTGATTGCACGTCCGTGAAGTTAGTTTTATTTTTTTTACTCAGGCTCTCACCGGCGCACCGTACCCTCATGTTCAGTATGGCAAGCCAACAAAGGCAACGTATGACTTTGCGGAAAACATGCTGCGCGCACGCATGCAGGAGCTGCATGGCGAGTCTATTGGATCTGATATCCAACCACGTTTGTCAGTAGTAGTTTTCCTCTTTCCCGGTATCCCGCTCTGAACGTCCTGCGTACCCAGCTATATGGTTGGGGGTAAGTTCGCGTGTGTTTCTGGTGTAGATTTCTGCCTAACCGCCGTGCATAGACAATCCAGAGTCTGGTATGCAAATTCTTGTCTTGTTTTTAGCTTCCATATAGACCCTCACGTCCTATCTCGCGCCATTCCCCAATCATCCTCTGCAGACATCGCGGGCGCAAACGCGGCAGGTTGGTCATCAGTGCTCGTACGGACTGGTGTATACGACCCCGTAGATGGGCCACCCACTCATAATGCGACGCACGAGGCAGAAAACGTCGAAACTGCTGTACAATGGGCAATAGACCGCGAGGCCAAACGATCGGTGTGATATGTTAGGCGCTAGACTTTTGTCCGCAATCTCGATGGTGATGATAGATGCTATGTTTGTTTTATGCAGTCACAGTGCCATTTTGGTCGGACAATGCGGCCACGTGGGATCTTGAGCCTCGTGGCGTACATTGTGGTGGTAGATTTCACCACTCCACAAGGCCACAACCACAAACACTCCGCAAACGCTTTGTCCGCACGATTTTCGTGGAGCGCGGGTGGCCCCTCTGCTCATGAACTGCTCAGAAGTGATACGCCACTCGATATATAAAATGAAACCCCCTGTTCGTCGGGGCCCACATCACTGTCCCCAGACACGACTCCAGGAACGAACAACAACGACCCGATACCCTCAACTAGACCATATACCAATTGGCTTGTATACCTAAACGTTTACTATATCCGCATTTAATTTGCCAAGATGTTCCCTTTGCCGATGCTCAGGGCCTTTGAAGGGGATCAGGGCAGCATGGAGGGGAATCTGGACAGCATGGAGTGAGTACGGTCCATACTTTCCGGCAGGAATCCTCACTGTGACATCATATAGCGCTCGCTATGCAGTTCGGTACCACCTTGCCTTTATGAAGGTGCGTCCATGCGCTCTAACGATTGACGATATTTGTCGTGCTGATTAGCTCCAAAGAACACCATCTTACGAGCTCTGAATAATATTCATACCCTTGCACTCACCCTCCGGGGTGACGATCCACGTCTAACAGCATTCCTCGAATACATAGTGGGCTTTTGTGATGTTTTGGTGTTGCACATTGACAGTGAGCACACGATCCTTGAACTTGATTGTCAGGCACCCGCTTAATGAAATGTCGTGTACGCAGCGGACAAGGACCTTTTCCGTACTCCTGACATCGTAGGTGTTGCGCTGGAGAAGCTGTTGGGCGAAGGTTGTGTGCAGGACATGCGGAAGGTAGTGAAGGGGGCGAACAAGCTGAAGAAACTTGCCTGGAAATATGTCAAAGTCGGTGTTGCTTTCATGGTATTGACTCGGCGTATTTCTTGGTCAATGTTGACGCAAAGCAGAGACCAGGACGTTATGAAGGCAGCAAGATCATCGCACGTCTTTCGTTCGGCGAGGAATTTTCAGCACGGTCCTGGGCGCAGGTAAGTGAAGGGATAATTTTGATGTCGTGAGCCCATATGGTAGAAACTGATAAATGGGCGAGGCAGTTACATTCCATTGACGGAAGCTGTCTTGTGACGGCATACTCAGAAGAGGAGATGCGCCACGAGCTTCGACGTGAGTCAAGCACCTTGGATTAGACTAGACCCCTCCTGACTAATAGTAGGCATCATCACATCATTTTTGGAGAAGTCAGACGCTGCATTCCTGGTTCCGTGAGTGTCAAGAGACGTAATTCTTTCCCCGCGGTCAGAGCTCAATGGTACGGGGACTATAGGTTCATTCATTCGCATCACGACAAAAAGACATCGACATATTGGCCCCCAATCAGTTCCGAGGATCGCATGACGGTGCCCTGCTTGGTTAAGGTACATTCCAGGTAGGACCCGCTTAAACACTGCGCGATGTGATCATGATGTCCGATGTCGCGTTGCAGGTCCTGGGAGTTGGCTCCATTCGATGTATTCACTGGAAGAGAACGGAGATCTCAGAAAGCCAAGACCTACTCCAGAATAAGCACCCCGGCTTCTAACGCAGATATCATCAGCCAATTTTAGCGTATTTGCGGACCCCCTGCATCCTCGAGTGCCCTGGTTACGCGTCGGGTGGTGCGGGGAATGAATACGCTTAACGATCCCTATGGAGATTGAAAGGGGCCGCTGATATGTTCAGGCTGAGGTGCTGCGCAGTAGTTCTCTTGCATATTGTCTCGGGGTGCTATTTTTGGTCAAGAAGGTAATCTATATTCTCATTCGCAGAGAGAATGGATTGTCAGAGGCTACTGTAGTCACTGGGTACTATATCAGATATATCAGAGTCGTGCCTATCCGATTGGCAAGTCATTAGTACTATTCGTGACACCGCCTCGGCAGATGAGAATAGTTTTATTGTTAATTGGGTGTTCCAAGGAAATGTCAGCTGGAGATGATGGAAAACTGAAGAGAAAATAATAGACGCACAAAAAATTCTTGTGCTTCCTTTACGACGCCTGTCATCAGCCAGGCCAGCCGATCTGTCGCACGAACAAGAATACGCGCCCACAGATGGGCACACAGGGACTATAGAGACAAAGCAAGACAAAAGCTGTGTGAAACCGGGTTTTCGGTTCATGGGGTCCCAGCCAACTCGGACAAGCCCGAGAGTCGAGATCGTCAGTGAGGCTAGTGAGGCGACACTGAAGTCCGAAGACCCAGCGTGGCCGCTCCGACTTGGACTCACAGTCTCCATAGACAATATTGTAGGATCGAGAGAGTGGCTAGGTAGGGATCTACGAGCCTGAGGGCAGGTACATAGTCAAATGATCAGCTTAGCTATTCATTTGGCAACCACGTGGCGGCCGGGATCATTACTCAAATTGTTGCGACCCTGCATCTCATGAGTCACCTAAACCGTCAGCTCCAATTCTATCTACCGTAACTCATGTGCTGCATTGCGAATCATTCCAGGTACAGGGCCAGTGGTCTGAGGGATTCCAAATTGCCGCATGTCAGTTTTTTTTTTTCGATTGGAACGTTGCGCCATGCTCAGAACTTTCATTAGCATATACAGTAACTGCATGTCGCACCCGAGTTAACGGGTGATCATGGCTATCCTAGTGATGTCCGACTATCGCAGAAAAAAAAACGTGTAGTAAGTTTTCCTGTGTAGTCAAGCCACGGACTCGTATTTGGTCACCTTGATGTCCCTGACATTTATTTTCTTTCGTAGGTGGCCGCGCGCTTGACTCGCCACGGCTGAATTCTTTCGTACTGGAGATCCGCCGTGACTATGATACGTGGTGTGTGGGTTGCGCAGTCACTGGTACTTCTCGCCGATCACAACGATTCACTTGTCAGCCAACATGTGCTAGTAAAACTGCTCTACACATCAGGGGTTCTGGTCATCTTTCTGCGTCAAGGAAGTTACACACGAACCGCATCATGACACGGCTGGACTGTTAGGACACCGTCCTTCGGGTTCTATTTGACAGATCACCCCAAACCGATTACACGTATCCGTTAATTCGTCCTCGCGCTCGCGTGCTGTACTTCAAGTTCGTGGTTACCCCCAAGTATCTACGTAGGTCACTTTGTGTACGTTCTCAATCCTCCGTAACATGTCTAACTGCAGCACACTACATCTTAGTCGCTTCTCAGCCTTTTATTCTTGACGATCCTCCGTTCACCATCGTCATCTTTCCCCTGTTCGGCGGCATTATGCACACATCATGTCCGTGTTGACGCCTCGACTTCCCCCGACGTGTCCTGGTAGTAGGCTCACTTGAGCTACAGTTATTCACAGACGACTCTAGCGGCGCAAACTTATCCTTCGCTTCAACATGGAACCGACGAACGTGCAGAGATTGACGGCCAGGGGTCTCCGCTGAAGGAGTTGAACGCCCCCGCAATCGTGAACAGCGTAGATCTGATGGGGCCTTGAGAAGTTTCAGCAGGCTAAACACTCCGGGCGGGGAAGAAGACATCTTTGGCCATTTCGTACGTTCTACAGAAGGATGTGGCGATCGTCCGCGGCGGAGCAGCACCACCGATGGCGTCTATTCTTCAGGCGCCCCACCATCCGCCTCGCCCAAGACGGCCCTGTACACTCCTTTGACAGAACGTGTATAACTGGAGCCTGGCACCACGGTCTTCTCTTACCCTTCCTCGGTCCCGGGGGCACAAACACTGACGTGCTCCACTGCGAACTTACGGCGGCAACAGGAGAGGCGTGACACTGAGCATATGTGGAAAACCGGGCCCCAAAGCGAGCTCGCCGACTGCGATGTACGGAGAGAAGGAGCGCCAAGCTTGTTCCGGGAATGTAAGCTCGGGATTCGTTGAACACGGTTGCTCTATCGTGGTGATTTGTATGATACAGTTGTTCCGGAAACAGCTGTATCGTGCTTCGTACTTCGATTATCATGTCTTGACTTCTTAAAGGTCATCCATCTCCTATGATACGACACAAAATGCCCCCAGGAAGTAAGTTGACAGTGCGAGCACAGTCGACTCTGAAGTTGGGTAACGACATCATGATACGACATCAACAACCCTAGACAAACAAAATGTCCACGCCCCTCATCTCTAGGACCAAAACACAATAAAACTTCACCTCTTACATCCTACTGGTGCGTTCCGACCTCCCACTGGACACATTTTTATTTATAATTTCGGTATTTTACTTGCATATATTTGTAGAGATACCTGTGAGATCCTGAGAGGGCTGCCCCCCGGAATAAGTAAGTGGAATATATACTGATGTGGTCAACAAGGGCCAATTTGATGTAATGAATAGGCAAGAGTTGTCATTGACACAGCTCTTTCCACCAATTCGGCATATCTTCCGATGACCATTTTTGGGCTCAACATGAAAGCAGTTCAGTCGCAGACCAAGCAACAGATAGCAAGATTGGACATTACATATACTGTATATCCTACTTTCCAAGGATAGTAGGATAGCCATCGTGCTGCCTCCAAGTGATTTCGTTCGATGCCACCGAATGCCATTGTATCCCTCCTATGATACAAGTAATGTAATTCGTGTCTGCGCCGTGACCAAGTAATAAACGGACGACGCAAAATGTAGTGATGTCCGACTCGATTCGGGTCGAGTGGCTGACCGGCCCGCAATGTCACGTCTCCTGCCGCTGTTTGCCCGTTGTTGCATAGCGCGATGATTCACATAAGAGGGGTGGTAAGAACATACCCATACCATTCCGTTGTTCCCAATCCAATCAGAGGTTTGTTGGATCGTTGTGTGTCTTATCTTCTGCCTGCTCACTGTCGCACAGTCGCCTCACACTACATCACTGCTCGTGATACGAAAATCAAGAGGTCAACTCGCTCATGTTCCACTATATTACTCGGAAAAACGTCGGCCTCAAGTCCATGCATGGTGCCCATACGTGGCTACTCGCAATTTCAGAGCACTGAGTCTTCCACTGACAAGTACGTCCCCAAAGATTGATATTTTCACAACTCCTCATCGTTATCGCGTGAAGGTCATCGATATTTTCCCCAGAAAACTCCGCATGGGATCACATTTTCGAAGAAATTGTGACGAGACAACCTCTCGTACCGATGTCACACGACAAGTCTCCTCGTGCCGGGCTTAACAATACTTCACTGGAGCCACGTCGACAAACGATGTCAAATACAGAACTGGTTGCGTTCGAAGGCATGTTCAACATGGTTTTTGCGGCGGCGAACGAACGGAGGTTGGCAGAGGATGGCGCAGCTACGGCATTCGACCTCGACACTGGAACCCCGCTTAGCGACTTTCTGAAGAATCTGTCCAAACGTCCCCGCGTACGACAGAAGGGCGAAGACACAGAGCTTGACAAGCTCAAGGAACAGCTCGCTTTATGTCAGTCTGACTACGCGATGCTCGAATGGGCCGAACGTGAGGTTTTTGGCGCATCAATACGCGCCGAGGAGACCGCTCGCGCAGCAGCTTCCCAAGGCAAGCCACCACCACCTCATCTCCAGCCACCTCTATACCCCCAACTTCTCGCCACGCTGATGAGCACCGCGCGCGAGAGATACGACGATCCCCACCTCGCCCTCGCCCTCTTCCAACACGCGCGCAACCTCTCCCCTCTTTCATACATATTCGGCTGTACAACCCCCGCCTATAACGAGTTACTCGAGACTCGCTGGGACTCATTCCGCGATTTACGCGGCGTGCACGCCGCCCTCGAGGAGATGCACGCGAACGGTGTCTCTCCGGACTCGCATACTCGCGCTCTGGTGGACGATGTCCGCCGCGAGGTCGGCGCGCGTACTGTCTGGCTTGAAGAGGGCGAGACGGGGAGCGGCGAAGTGTGGACGATGCTCAGGGAAATTGAGCGCCTCGTGGCCCTTCGCGCCCCCCGTCAAGCGTCGTCAGATGATCGTTGGACACACCAAGAACGACCGCAGCCGCACGATGCATGGAAAAACCCAGAATTAACCTCTGACGAGAATGCTGGGTATCAATTCGGGGAATGGTTAGAGCCAGAAAGACGACGACAACCCCGACGACGCGCATCACAATCCTCATGATCGTTATCCCCCACACCCTCCACTGCATTTGCGTTTATTTCTTATGATAGTCATCACTTTATTATTTTTGGTTAACTGCACTGACTCAACTACACCACCTCTTTCT
>WNFQ01001110.1_pt1 | contig 18929 bp, 30 predicted proteins | sample 5400171 | NCBI WGS metagenome assembly WNFQ01 (sample SAMN13153356, study PRJNA577476) | soil metagenome | isolation source: 20 cm soil under Madrone tree | place: USA:California | collected 2016-06-14 | reverse complement strand
CCGCTGGCGAGAGGGCGTCCCTTGGTACGCTCTATTGTGACATGAGGTTGCTGTTGGACGGTGCGCTGAGAAATGGGACACACCAACGCCAGCATCGAAGTTGCGATCGAAAATATCATTGATGGTGCAGGCAGAGCCGCGCACGAGCAACGAAGCAATCAAGAACTTGAACATCTCAAGCCAGTAGGTTTGCAAGTCCAAGCTTGTGTGATACGCAGCCATCGTAAGTCCCCATGCTGGATTTTGCCGTGAGCAAAAAAATTAGTCAAGTAACATCGTAACTTACCGAACGGCCAGAACACGAGGATGGTGCCAGTGGGCTGAGTAGAGTGTGAGCCAACTTCGGATCCATCTCATGGACACGTTGCGTACCTTGTGGAATCGAATAAGTTCCAAGTATGGGCGAACGCCGGGAGAGACGAGCCCAAGAGGGAAGGGAAGATTCTCCTCGGCGGGACGCGAGTTGAGAAGTGTAGCCTTTTCGGAGGGTCGAGCCATGGCACAGGAGTTGAGAGGAGACGGTCTAAGGTCCGCAATATATATCTAGGAGGGAGAGGGGAACGGCTGTTCTGGTGGGTTGGTCGTACACCTGAGGGTTTTTATCCCCAGCAGCACTTCCCATGCTCATTGTCCGGGGCGCCGCTCAGCCGCTTGTAATTGCGCAAAGGGCGGAGAAATCGGCCAGCACCGACACTTTGCCGGAGGCACAGGTATGTTGGAAGGAATAAGCAGCCGGTGGCTCGGATTTCTGGCGTCCAGATTGAAGCGCCGGGTCGACAGCTCCTTATTGATAGGGAGTTGGAGGTGGATGGAACAAAACCGAGCAGCGCAACTCCGAGCCCGAGCATTACGGATGTAACGTAGATCGGTTTCCGGTTTCATCACGAATCCCGAGGAAGACCGTACTGCCACAGGGCTGTTAGAAGACGGTTTATCGTTGCTAATCTATTGAGCAATCTTCGTCGCAGCCCACTTCTCAGTAAATCTCTACTTCACTGCCGAGGAGTTCCAATCTCCGATTCCCCGGAAGTAACAAACATTTGTTCTGTCCAATCCTAAGAAGGGTGGGCGCAAATACAGGAATCGGCGTTTGATTGTCCAGGGCAAGGCGGACATCCAGCGAACGACAACTTGAATATTCTCGTTGATCTCTGCTTTCAGAGAAGTAACTCTTACGCTGCGGGAGATGCAGGAGTGCGAAGAACGTGCATCAACCTAATACCATACTTGGTAGGCAGGTGGTGAACCGAATAACTTTTTCAGGGTGTGACGGCAACGGCAAACACCCGAGAGATTAGCAAACTTTGCAGACTTCAGTCGCCAGACCCGCCAATAACGCTTGAGTCGACAAGCCTGCTAGGCATCGTCGGGCCAAGTTTTTCATGCGTTATATCGATTGAAAACCCACAAAGTCCAGATCGATTGTACTTGAGTTTGAGGATCTTGCTACGGCTAGCGAGTTGCTCACTCGCAACCGTTCGACGTTCAACGACTCGGCGTGAAACTTGAAACGGACTTGAAACGGACCAGTGGTCACGGACCGGGATTCGCCGGAAAGTCGCCCCCGAGGAATGCAATGCTTAGTCATACTTCGGTTGCCTCCTCAACTTCAAGCTCTGGAGGGATGAGTCGCGAGGACATCTGGGAGTGATGAAATTCGCCCTAGGCTTAACCCTGGCACGGCGCTTTTCATTACCTTATTAATAATGCTAATGACATAACAATTCTGGGACCTCTGATATGCACACTTTTGATTGTCCGGTTTGCATTGTCCGAGCGGGACGGAGCGGAGTGCAGGTGCTACCCTCGCTCTAATATCAATGGCCTTCCCAACCTCCGTCTACTTTCTTCCACCCTGCACCCCGTCATGTCTTCTCTGCCCAGGACTCAGGTATTGAATAGCTCCACGTTCCAGGCTCCGCCTTTGGAGGACAGATCCCTGTGTCTCCCCGACTTCTACGACTGGCATGCCCAAAATAGCCCTAACCATCCATTCTTTTTGTACGAGGATGGCCCAGAGAGGATCAGGACCATCCGATGGGCTGAAGCTGTTCGTGGGATTCATCGAGCTGCCCATCTCGTCGCATCACGGGTCTCTCCAGAGGACGCGGCAGCTGCGTTGGAAGGACGCCCCATCATCATGGCCGCATTGGCGGCGACCGGTCCGTACCCCACTCTTCCCAGTATCGTATCCATGCCCATATCGTTGACTTCCCGTAGACACTGTGACCTATATCACGACCGAAGTCGGAATTTTGCGAGCCGGATTTGCCGTATTCCCGATCTCGCCGAGGAATTCACCCGAAGCTATTGCCCACCTGCTGAAAAAGACTGGGTCAAATTACCTTTTGGTCGGTGGTGAGCCCATGCTTCAGAAGCTTGCTACTACCGCTTTGGAATTATTGCGAGCGGACGGTCACCCTGAGATACCCTATTCCCACATGCCGCATTTTGGAGATCTTTACCCGGATGACGATTCGGATAGCGGATTCGAGAACTATCCTGCAGTGAAATTCAACCCTGAGGCGCCAGCATTAATATTACACTCTTCTGGTCAGCACGTCATAGATCTCACCTGGAAGAAATACAATTGACTGACTTTCGGAACGAAGGATCGACCGCGTTCCCAAAACCCATATTGTGGTCCCACAAGGAAGTGGTCACTCTTTGTGTTATTCCGTGTAAGTGATTTCTTGCGCTCGCGTTGGAACTTTGTCCAATGTGTTTGGCTAGGGTGGGGAGAAGTGGATCTCTGTGGACAAATCATGTCTTGTCACGCTATGCCCGTCTTTCACGGAATGGGCCTCTTGCAAATAGCGCTGGTGGTGAGTCTGGTTTGTGACTTATTCCGAGTAATTCCTTTCCAACATTTTGCAGCCGTCCGTTGGAGTGGTGATGGCCGTCTTCAAGCCAGCATTCCCTGCTGCTCTTCCAAATCCCCAGAACGTATTGGAGGGGATGATTACAGCTAGCTGTTCTATTGGAGTAGCTGCCCCCACATTCCTAGAAGTACGTGGTCTCTTCCTCGATTGGTGATTTCTCGTTCGAATGTGCATGTAGTCTTGGTCACGCAACCCTGCTGCCGTTAACTACCTCAAGACCACAAAGGCGGTGGTATGTTGTTAATAACCCAGCCTCGGTGTGTTACTGATTTCTCTGGTGAGATGTGGGGTGGAGGGCCGCTACCAAAAGAGGTAGGGGATAGTCTTTCACGTGAAGGAGTCTCCATTTTCCCCCAGTACGGATGGTAAGCACCTCAAATTCTCGTCTTAGTTTCATCTCTAGAAGGTCACCACAGTTCCGAGTGCGGGGTTATGAACACAGTGCTCCCAAGTGGGTTCCCCTTTCATTTATCTGACTTATAATAAATTTAGGTTGCTATGAAAACAGGTCAGTCTCGCGGAGAAGATTGGGAATATCTCGCCATTTCCTCTCACTGCCGCCCCAAGTTTCTGCCACAAGGCGATGGAACATTCGAGTTGGTTCTCATCGTATGTGGATTATATCTCCTCTTCTCACCTTTGCTGAAATGTTTCAGAATCACGACCTTCACCGTCCCGTCGTAACAAATACTCAGATAGACGGGATGGATGCTTACGCTACCTCGGATCTACTGATCCCTCATCCTACGAAGCCTGGCCTATGGAAGATCTACGGGCGAAAGGATGATCAAATAATGCTGTCGACGGGAGAGAAGACGAACCCAGGGCCTCTTGGTATAACCACTAACTAAGTCTTGGTACTGCTTGAGCTGACATAGCTTTCAGAGGGGATTCTTGCCCAAGATCCTCACATTCTCTCCGCTGTTATGTTCGGCCGTGGGAGGTTTCAGAATGGCGTCCTTATTGACCCGAAACCTCAATTCGCCTTTGATCCTAAAGACGAGGTAAAACTTGAGAGTTTCCGAACATTAATCTGGCAAGTATTTCGGTCTCTATGCATTTCCTCGGGTTCTCAATTCAAAATCCAGGCCGACCGTGGAGCGCCTGAACGCTTATGCTCCACAACACTCCCGCCTGTTCAAGGAGGCACGTACATCAATTTGCATTCGCGACGCCATGCTCACCTAAACCCTAAATAACGTGCAGATGATAATTGTAGCAGCTCCGTCCAAGCCATTTGTTTATACGGCAAAGATGACCACACGCAGGCAAGCTATCATCAGGGATTATGACCCCGAGATCAACGCTCTGTACGACACGATTGAAAAGACTTCGCAAGTCGACATTCCGATACCCGCTGAATGGACCCCATCGCAATCGTTAGACTACATGAGACACGTTGTCCACAAAGTCATGACGCAGGAGGTTGCCGATGGCGCAGATATTTTCCAGCATGGTTGTGATAGGTAGGAGTGTCCGTCTCAACTAATGTCACCATTAAGTAACCCCCTTGTATAGTCTGCAGTCGACTTATATTCGTAACGCTGTCCTGCACGGGCTTCGGGAGTCCAAGTCCGAGGCAGTTAAACTTGTGTCTGCGTCTTTCGTATATGAATATCCCACCGTCGAGCGTATGGCGACATTTTTGAGCAAGGCCGTCGCCGATCCAAACTCTGCTCAGGGTGTCGACCTCGCGACGCGTGGGCGGGAGTTGCAGGCACTCGTTGACGAGTTTACGAAGAGTTTCCCCGCACGCATCGCGGTCAATGGATCTGCGCACACACCCTCCTCTGGGAATGTATATTTCTTGACAGGATCGACGGGTGGCCTTGGCTCCAATATGCTGGCGCACTTGCTTCAGACATCCGACGTCGAACGCATCTACGCATTTAATCGACCATCCAAGTCCTCCACTTCACAGGAACGTCAACTTTCTGCCTTCAAACAGCGCGGGCTAGACACGAGTCTCCTATCATCCGGGAAGATTGTGTATGTTGAGGGAGACTTGAGCGCGTCCGGCTTCGCTCTGGACGACAAGTTGTATGAAGAAGTAAGTAAAAGTTGTTTCAGGTGCTAGTTCTGCTCATACGATTTGAATACCTAGATCCAAAACTCAGTCACGCACATCGTTCATAACGGTACGGCGATACTCGCATTTTTCAGACCAGCCTGACTGAGTCCATATAGCCTGGAAGATCAACCTCAACTTGTCCTTAGCATCCTTTGATGATAGTATCCGTGGCGTACGCGCCCTGGTGGACTTCGCAATTACATCCCCACTTGCGCGTCCCCCGCGTCTTGTCTTCGTCTCTTCCATCTCCGTATTCATCAGTACGTGTTTATCATTTAGACGACCATGCCTTTTATTGATTTCACATCTAGACTTCGAGAACAATGGTTCAGCTGCGGAAGAAATGCTGTCAAATCCGGAGACCTCCGTTGGCACCGGCTACTCGGAATCGAAGTGGGTAGCTGAGCGAATTCTCGATGCTGCTTCGGAGCGCACCCCCCTTCGGCCTGTGGTCGTACGTTTCGGACAAGTATGTGGGGATGGAAATGGTACCTGGAACGAGAAGGAGTGGTTCCCGTCTCTGGTAAAGTCCGCAGTGACGCTGGGCTGTCTGCCAAGTCTTGATGGAGTAAGTGGGGTGATGCTGATTATATTGATTGATGTCGCTAATAGGATCGCCTAGACTGTTGCCTGGATTACTGCGCCGGATGCTGCCGCAGCACTGCTCGAGATGTCGCGTATTGATACCTCGCCCGACGCACACACACTCCACATCGTCCATCCGCGCGGCGTGCCCTTCAACACGCTCATCGCATCTGCCGCATCCTCGCTCAACGTCCCCCTGGTCCCTTATTCCGAATGGCTCTCCAAGCTCTCCGAAGAACACAAGACCCAGACCCACTCCGAGGCGAACCTGGAAAAGGCACAATCGGCCAACCCCGCATTACGCCTCTTTGGTTTCTACCAATCGGCACGCATCGGACCCGAGTGGGAGCCTCTCAGCGTCGCGCGGTTGGAAACCAAGCGTGCTGTCCGCGTATCAAATGTGTTGGCGGAGCGTGTCAAGCCTCTTGGTGAAGAGAATGTACGGAAGTGGGTAGGTGCTTGGCGTGCGAGCGGCTTTCTCCCTCCGGAACAGAAAGAGGCAGCGGCGAGCCTCGAGAAAACGGAGGAGAAAACGGGTATTCAGGTCTCAGCACCAGAGGCGACAGAAGCTGGGCCGGCCACCTCCTTGCCTGTGTTCAAAGCGGATGCATTGCTCAAAGGAGCTGGCATTTTACTGTTGGGCTACAAGTTCGGTTTCTTGGTGGCCCTCGTTGCATCCCTCCGAATGCTATATTCTTATTTCTAGATACTCTCATTTTTCTCTGGCATCTGTTTGAGTGAACTTAGACTGGTAACCGGATACTAGACTAGACCCTTGTATTAAGAGTAGTCGTGTTTTGCAAATGATGGCTGTGGCAGTAGAGATGGCATATAATACAAGACGTAAACTAGTTCCCAAAATACTCATCGACCAGCGCGCGCTTACGCAGTTCGAGAAGTACTCCCTCCATTTCCTCTTTTGTTGGCATCTTTGGCGGCAGGAGGCTCTCAACGGATAAGAAGGGAATGTAGGCGGCAGCAGCATGGGCATGTGCCAGTGCTGTGGTAGCTGCATCTGCCTGCGCCGCGCCAGGAGTAGGCACTGACGCGTCTGGTTTCGAGCGTTTGACAAGTTCGCTGTCAGATTCTGGCGCTGGGGCGCCGTCCTCATCGGGTGCCTTGCGCTTGCCATCTGACACGGTTAGTGGAAGGTTATCCTGTGGCGGGATGTTGGATGAATGTGTGCTCGTGCCGCGCGGTATTGGGGGTAAAGGTGAGTTGTCAGAGGAAATGCCAAGCACTTCACGCAGGTGTGCATGCGCCTCCTCCCATTCTGCCATCGGCTTGGTAAATTGCCTGCCAACAAAGAGGTCAAAAACTTACCTTCTTTCTCTGCTGCTTCCTCATACTTTAAGAGCTCCCCATCAGCCTCGTCGAGATCGCCAAAGTACGCTGGACCCTGATTTAGGAATTTTTTGTAGAAATTCTGCGTCGCGTTCTCTTCGTCTTCCTCCTTTTTGCGACTTTCAAAGAGCTCTTTCACACCCGGCAACTCCTTGGCTCGACCAAAGTATCTTTAAAGGGTACGGATCAGAGCACGAAAAGAAGCTGGTGAGAGATATGATCGCGCACTTATATCCCTTAGTCCCAGGTACTTCTCTTCCGTCATCGTCTAACATGGCGACGTTTCTTCGATAATTTGCGCCACCCAGAGCGATGATCTGGTTCTCCCAATGACGCTTTTCTCGCATCAATTTGTTGATTTCATCGTTGAGGTCCCGGACCTCATAGTCCGTCAGACCAGCTGTGCGGAAATAAGTCAGAATACATGATCTTGACAGGACAACACGAGAAAAACAGACAGTCTTGTATCTTCGACACTTTCCGACTAATTTCGCGCAATATTTCTCCTCGCCATCGCTCGCATTCACGTAGGCTCTTACATGCACTTGCCATGCGCGGGCGCCGATCGCCCCGGGTTCCAAGTCCAAGCTCTGCCGCCTGAGCTTCGCGGAAGCGGTAGAGCATGGACTGCGCTTTTTCCTCATTTCGAGCCTAGGAAGACTGTTAGAATAAGTACGATCTTTGTAACATTTTCATACCATTGTTAAGATAAGGACGTGAACGGGAAGAGTTAGACGGCGATGTCGTTCGAAGGAAGCGTAAAGCGCAACAGGGCGGCATTCCCGGCCCGTATTTTCCCGACAGTGTGCTTACGCAAGTGACCTGTGAGAATGCTACAGCTACAGTTAACTCTGTACTGCACTGAATTGAATTCCATGTATCTTCTCCACGCGTCCTGCGTTATTTCTCACAATTGTTTCACTTTCACTTTATTTTATTCACTCCATGCTTAGCAACACTACTTACAATACACTCTGGGCGCTCTTCAAGCCGGGCGCTATGCATATTTCCTCATCCGTGCAAGGTCTGTGGGTTTGCCATTTCAGTGGCTGTTGGTCGCACTATATCCAAATCCTTTTGGCATGCCTCCCTTCCGTTTGTCGAGGACACCTAGCCGGGCAAATCTTGCGAAAGCTAACCATACTGAGGCCGGGGGTAGCACTTCTGACGACTTCAACCTATCCCTGCAGGTCAGCGAATCGAAAGCCACCATCCGCCCCCATCCCTGGAGGGCAAAGGGGTTGTCAACCACTGGTAATTCTAGCCCTTTTCAGTGGACACTTATATCCCCTTCAACCGCAAGCAGTGTCGACGCATTTCCCACTCCCGATCCTGCGATCCCCAGTGTACACCTGAATGGCGTTGCTGCACCTTCACCAGAAAGGATACCGGCCACTGATGCTGTGTCAGACAAACTTGCTGAGGCATGGGATGCAGTCAAGGATGTCCCCGAATTCGCTCACACGAGTCGGGCTATTCCGAGTCATGCCGTTGGTGTGTCCGTAGCGCCTTCACTTTCTGCCATGCGCTGATTATACTTTAGATGATAAACTTGATACGACTCAAAGTAGTGCCACACCGTACACACCCACCATCAAGGCAACTGTCGCAGCAGCTGAAAGAACTAATATAGTCAAGGTCATGAAGGACGGCATTGATAAGTTCTCAGAGAGTATACCGATACTCATGAAGGCTCTGGATGAATTGGCAGCCTTGCACCCATTTATCCGTGGTAAGTCGACCTAATGATTGCGTCCATACGAAATAACCGGGAAAGTAGTTGCTGTCCTGGCATTCAAGACGGCGTACACCCTGGAACAAAGGCGTCGCGACAATGACGAGAAGATCATTTCACTGTTCGTTGGAATGAAGGACATGATGGGCACATTGCTCTTGTATGTGATCGCATATATTTAACCGAACATACTGACATCTGGCAGCCTCAAGGACTTGGAGAATGACAAGCTCATCGCACCGGACGGCACAAATGTCGAAGATCGTTTGAGATTACTCGTTGAACGCACTGCGGATGATATCAAGAAGTGCTCGAATGTGTGCGACGCCTATATGAAGAAGAGGCTTCTTGCCAGAGTATTGTCAAGTTCAATCTGGAATGCGAAGCTGCTCGAGTTTGTGGAACTGTTTGCCACGCGGCGTCAAGAGTTCGAGTTCGAGTTGACAGTGTACACAAGCCGGGGTGTCGATAAGGTCAATGTGAAACTCGACACCATTAGCGAACAGTTCGCATTCATATATATTCCTATATCCTAGCTCTGCATTAATTTCGGTGACAGGATGGATTCCATGAAGTCTCTGTTCGAGCAATTAGTCAGCCCTGAGCAGAAACAGCTCTCGGACCTCGTAAAAGCGAACGGTGGTGTAGAAGTTCTCCGGAATAACGACAAGATCTTGCTTGATCTTGAGAAAACTGTAAACAAAGGATCGAGTTCACCTAGTATCGAGGGGCTTCGCGCGCGTCAGACCAAGTCAGCCAATGCTGATCCGGAGGTTGTAAGTCTTAGAGTGGACATATCGGAGGACCCCAACACTGCCGCGGAGAAAAATTGGGTCATGTTCTCCCGCAAGTTCGAGGCACAGAAGAATCAGATCATCGACGAACTCGTGCTTGTCGTCCGGCATGAGGGTGACCGGGTCATTCGGGAGCTGAAAGGTAAAGCTCATGAACGTATCCGCAACGGGGTGGGTTCTTCGTTGCTCAATGCTTTGACCGACTTATGACTACTGTTTGCTATTCCCTTTAGTTAATCCATAACCTCTGGGTGGAAATGGTAGATGCAGCATCGCTAACTTCTTTCTGTTGAATGCACGAGGCTGATTACCTGTGAAGGGATGGCGGGGGAATGTCAAGGCTCGACACTTTGTTCTCGCTCTTCGAGACCATTACCTGGAGGAACTTATCTCAGATACTACAGATGCCCTGGACGTGAGCACCAGTTCAATCAATAGCTGTACGAATCCGGATGGATGGGCAATCAAATACATCGACGTTATGTGGGTGCAACCGATTTTAGAGGCGTTCGATGATGACGCATCTGGGTTCATCACTGTCGCTGAGGTGAACCATTTTACGAGTTCTCGGCCAGTCGACTGGAGGTGAGTCTCTCGTTATTCCTGACAGGTGCCGTCTCACGAGTCCAAGCCTGCCCCATTGGTTGGCTTTCTGGGCAGTTGGTGAGTCGAATGCACCCTTCTAATACCTCTTTTGACCGGGTGATTGTAGGATTTAAGCTGTCAATTATTGACTATGCCTGCAAGATTGAAGAGTTGTTCGCTAAGATGGAAGGCGTGCGCAGTGTGGTGCTCCCTCCAAATCGGGAGGTCGTTGATGGATACTTTGGATATGTTTGGCGGGCAGTTCATACACTCACCGCTGCGGTACTCTCGCAGTCTTCATCACAGTCCACTGGGCCAGACGATCTGAAAAAATTCAAATCATATCTCGAAGCGGAGGAGGCTCGGCTGGGAAACAACTTACGAGCGGTAGACTATATTATTGATGGGGTTGATACCATCCCGCTCATTGCAGGAGTGGGTCGCATCGAAAAGGTCAGGATCAGGAATGTACGCTTCACCTCTCTGGACTCACCTATGTTGCAGACCGTCTTTCCGTTGTTGTATTTGCTCATGAAGCGTCATTATGACATTATGCGAATCATGCGTACCAAAGTTCTGAGCATGCGTGAACTTGTGGAGGGTGCGCAAGGTATTATGTACATTCATAATGCCGTCGTGTACCGCGTTCAGGACCTCAAACGTGTGTCAATTATGTCACTCACTGTGGATTGCTATGCTAACTTCAATCGTAGACAACTTTTACCAGCAAAGACTTGATCCCGAGAAACAGCTCCAAAGCTTCGCTTTTGGAATTGTGGGTTATTTATGATTTCTCGGACAAGTCTACCTTCTGACACGCTTGTCATACAGTTCAAATATTATCATATTGAGAATACTCTGCTGTCTGTGGACTATATTCGTTGTCTTGATTCTCAAATCATACCATACAACGACGGCGACGACGACGACCAAAATGCTAGACCTGACGATGTTCTAAACCATGAGTACAGGGATGAGCTATCCCTGGATCACTCCGCCTATGATGGTCATTCAACTCACTGTATTCCAAATTGTCACGACGTTTCACCGGCGAAAGACATGTGCGCCCTCCGTTTGTTTGTTCGTTTCTCACGTTATAATGTTTAAAATGCTGCTGCAGTATGGGACATTGGAATGGCTATTCTTACGATCGCAGAGGTGTCCGCTGGGGAGCGCACTCGATGATGTCGTTCGTTTTGGTCCCAGCTGGGGGTGAGCATGACTTCAAAGGGGACGTCTGGTCCCTTCAAGGACGCCAAACAATTTTTGGGTCTTGGTCCAAGGGTGAAGATGGCGTTATACGAATCAAATTCAAGATGTCATTCTCATCCGCCAGCGTACTCTGGGCTTTCTTATTTTTCAGCGGACGTTTCGATCCAGAACGCGATGCCTTGACCGGCAACTGGGGTCTGTCCGCCGAGCTCAGCATCCCCAAGGGAAAAATGGAATTCCGTAGGATTCCACCCAGTTACCTTGCTCTATACCCAAGCATAAAAAAACTCCGAGACAACAGGCCACGCGCATTGTGGAGATTCGCAATCGCAGCTGTTCGACATGACATACGGCGCAGCCGTTGGGCATGGTCGTTCTTCTCCCAGCGTCGAGATGACCGCAAGACGATCATTCCCCTCTTAGTCCGTTCTCGTTGGTTTGGCCCGCCGCTCGGCGCCGAGGAGACAAGGACGCTGCATTCAATTACGCGGAGGTTGACACCGGCCGATGCTTGTTTCTATGATTCGAAAGTTGATCACATACGTGCGTACACATGGGTTCATGAGTGAGTGCTGAGCACTGCAAGACCCGTGTCCCTATGCTAAAATGGGACCGTAGGCATGTTTCGTGTGATTCATGTGGAGGCCTCATCGGCGGCCCTCGGCTGTTCTGTCTAGATTGTGCCATCAGGAACAAGAAATTGTACGACAGCCTTGATCTTTGCTGCGCACCAAAGTGCGTTGCTGCACGTGTAACGCATCGCAGGGACATCGAGGGCGCACACGAACCAAATCATAGACTCGTTAAAGTTCGCACCACTGTGCTGATGCGCAGTCATGGTCGCGTACATATCGCGGCCTGTAATGCATTTGAGCGCGTGGGGGAGACCTGTAGGAAGATCGCAGAACTCACCTTGCGTCCCGATGGGGAGACCGGACCGGACGGGCAAAATGTCTTGGAACCAACCTCAACAGAGATGCCCGCTAAGAGTGACAAGCCAGACGGCGTACCCAACCGTCCGAACGGTGTTAAAGGTGGGGCCAAGTTAGATGGTAAGAACGTACGAGATGCAAGACGGGTTCAAGTACAGGACCAAAGCCTGCCTTTATGTGGCAAATGCAAAGGTCATCTTTTCTTCCCATTCTGGTATTGCATATTTTGCAAAGGTTAGTGGAAGACATTCTTTACCTGAAGGTGCTGAACACACGTTGCTACTCATGTCAGATGACCTCTACATATGCGACGCATGCGATACAGTCGGGGTCACTGACCTCGTGCGACGTTCCGAGAAGCACACAGAAGATCATCATCTCATTCGTTGCTTGGCACCGGAGAAGAACAATGCCAATGCCTCCCCTACTGAGCGGCGACTCACTTCGATTGAAGGCCACCTCAATGGCGTGCAGACACAGCTGGATGATCTTACTGGTCGCGTGGGAGATCTCACTGATCGTATGGGAGACCTTCATGCTCGCATCGGAAACATCGAGCAGCTCCTTCATAGGCTGGTAAGAGCCACCGAAGGCCGCACTCTTTAATTTCATCACCTTTTATAATACGCTCTTTTGTGTTTGGATACCTCTGGCTGGGAAGAATGCCAGAACTGAACATGCACCCATTATTCTATCCTGACCTGTACTATGCTGTTGTTGATACTGATAATCGGATGCGATTCCTTTCTGCCAGTGGTACGGAAATCCAAACCCCAGATTTTAGTTTATTCCATCAGCCCATCTCTGAAGGGTAATTTCGAAAGCCTGAGTACTCTACTCATCCAAAAATAAACCGTATATACGGCAGCTCAAAACTGGGGCGGATCTTACCAAACTTGACCATGTCATATAAAGACCTACCAAGTCCCGCACCTGGAACAAAGAGAAACGGAAGTTGTGCCTGGCATTTGGTTGAGTGGGCACAGTTAGCAGGAACTGCGCCCCACCAAACGTCCCACGCTTGGGTACGTCCGAGATATTAATGCATACAAATAAGGATTCCACCCTTACTTCAATCCAGTTGCGCACGACTCGGGGCTGTTTGAACAAAGATTTCCACAGGCCAAGAAAACGCCAGTAGGCGCAGACATCGACTAACGCACTTTGATATGGACAAAGTGAAAAACTTGAAGTGAGATCCATGGGAACGTGAGTGAATGTGCTCACGCGAGTGTCCATGCGGGTTTGCGTGCGGGTGTGGATGGCTGTGTGGCGTGCCAGTGGGTCCCCTCGCAATCTCCTGGGCATGTACTGTAGTGAGCATCTGCCATCCATAGTGGGACAATCACCGGTTCGCAAACAGATCCAGCCTGGACCTTCGTCTCGCGACTGATGATGAAGTTTTCCCCCAATCATCTCCATACTCCTCCGACTCGGACGAGCCGCCGAATATCTCCATGTTGGTTTCAAGTTCTATCTGAATCGAAAAGGCGGCGTTCAAGTTTGCGATAATCCCATTGTCCTACTGACTTCGTGCAAGATCTGGTCCTGCAACTGACAGGTCGTCATTCCAGTTCCAGGCTAGAAAATTATGTGGGTAAAGTCTCATTGAGGTAAAGAAAAGCCTTTTTGACTAACTGCCCACGGCGCCGATCGCCCAAGTTCCAATTTGAAGTCCGACTCGGAGTTCTGCCATATGAACTTTGCGGACTCGGAGGTGGCAGAGCATACAGTACTCCTTTTCTTTATCATGAGCATACATAGCATAGAATGAGCCGGTTGTCGTTAGTCTAACACAGCTACAGTGAGTAGCCTTCCCCGCCCGCATTTTCCCGCAAACGCCGAGTTTTTCATCTAACGCTTAGCAACAGCGCCGTGCCAGTGACTGGAATAGTCTCTGGGCGCTCAAGACCAAGCGCTAAACATATTTCCTCATCCGTTCAAGCTCCCAATGGGTTTGTCATTCCTAACTGTCTGTTGTATCAAGTGCAACTTTTGACATGCCATTCGCCCGTTTGTTGAAGACATTCAGCCAGCCAACTCTCGCGCGTTCTGTCCCAGCTGATGCCGGGAGAAGCACTTCTGACGACTCTAACCTACATCGGCGGGCGCAGCAGGCCAGCGAACCAAGGGTCACCGTCCGACGTCCCTGGAAAGCGAAGAGACCGTTCACGACTGATCACTCCGGCCCTTCCCCGCCAACAATGCCTACATCCCCTTCAACATCCAAGGCTAATGGCCCCCCAATTGAAAGCGTCAATGCGATGTCCCCGCCAGATCCCCCCATCCACGTCGGACACCTGACTGACAATGTCGTCATACCTTCACCAGATACAGTACCGGCTATTGGCGCTGTGCCAGACAAGCTTGCTGATGCGTGGGATGCAGTCAAAGATGAACCAAAAATTGCTAACAAGAGTCAAGCTCTTGATACCGTCGGTGTGTCCCCGGCGCCTTCATTCTTTTTCCATGATGTGCTGATCCTGGACTATAGATGACATAGTTACTACGACAAGTAACGCCGCACCGTTCATACCTGTCATCAAGACAACTGTTGCAGTTGCTGAACAAACTGACACGGTCAAGGCGATGAAGGATGGCATCGATATGTTCTCAGATGGTATACCTATACTCATGAAAGCTCTGGATGAATTGACAGCCCTACACCCATTGGTCGGGGGTGAGTTGATCGCATGATATGCGTCCATTGAAATAACCAGGAACTTAGTTGTTGTCCTGGCATTCAAGACGGTGTATACCCTGGAGAAAAAGCGTCGGGACAACGATAAAAAGGTCATTTCATTGTTCGTTGGAATGAAGGACATGATGGGCGCTTTGCTTCTGTATGTGATTGCATCTATTCCACCGAACGCACTCACATCATGCAGCCTCAAGGGCATGGAGAATGACAAGCTTATTGCACCCGATGGCACAAGCATCGAGGATCGCTTGAAATCGCTTGTTGAGCGCACTGCGGATGATATTAAAACAGGTTCGAATGTGTGTGATGCCTACATGAAGAAGAGGCTTCTTGCCAAGGTATTGCTGAGTTCTGTCTGGGATGCAAAGTTGCTTGAGTTTGTGGAACTGTTCGCCACGCGGCGTCAAGAATTCGAGTTCGAGTTGACAATGCACACGAGCCAGGGCGTCGATAAGGCCAATGTAAAACTCGACGCCATAAACGAACAGTTCGGATACCGTACCTTTGTCCTGGCTGTGCACTGATTTCAGTTGACAGGATCAATGCTATGAAGGCCCTATTCGAGCAATTTGTCAGCCCTGAGCAGAAACTACTATCGGACCTCGTAAAAGTGAAAGGTGGCGCAGAAGTCCTCCAGAACAACGACAAGATATTGCTTGATCTTGAGAAACTGGCGAGCAAAGCATCGAATTCACCTAGTGTCGAAGGGCATCGTACAGGTCAGGTTCAACCAGGCGATGCCAGTGAGGTTGAAACCCTTAGAGTGGACGTCTTGGAGGACCCCAATGCTGCGGCGGAGAAGAATTGGGCCGTGTTCTCCCGCAAGTTCGAAGCACAGAAGAATCAGATCATCGACGAACTCAGGCTTATCGTCCAGCGGGAGAGTGACCGGGTCGTTCGAGAGCTGAGAGGTAAAGCCCATGAACGTATCCGCGACCGGGTGGGTTTTTCCTTAATCACTGCTTTGATCAATTTATAAGTGCTCTTGCTATTCCCTATAGTCAATTCACGAGCTCTGGGTAGAGATGGTACATGCGACGAAGCTAACTTCTTACTGACGAATACACGATGCTGACTACCTATGAAGGGCTGGCGAGGGAACGTCAAGGCTCGACACTTTGTTCTCGCCCTTCGAGACTATTACCTAGAGAAGGTTACCTTGGAAACGAAAGGCGTCCCGAGTATGGACAGCAGTTCAGTTAATATCGCTCCTAATCCGGATGGATGGGCAATCAAATACATCGACGTCTTGTGGGTGCAACCCATCTTAGAGGCGTTTGATGATGACGCATCTGGGTTCATCACTATCGCGGAGGTGAATCGATTTACGAGTTCTCGGCCAACCGACTGGAGGTGAGATTCTTTTGATCCCTGGCAGATACCACCTCATGAGTCGAAGCCTGCCCCATTGGTTGGCTTTCTGGGCCGTTGGTGAGCCGAATACTTTCTTCTATCCCACATTTTATTCAGTCATCCCAGGATTTAAGTGGTCGATAATCAACTATGCCCGCAAGATAGAGGAGTTGTTCGCTAAGATTGAAGGCATGCGTAGTGTGGTGCTCCCTCCGAATCGGGAGGCCGTGGATCGTTACTTTGCGTTTGTTTGGGATGCTGTTCACACACTCACCGCCGCGGTGCTATCGCAGTATTCTTTGCAGTATTCCGAACCAGACGATTCGGAAAAGTTCAAATCGTATCTCGAAGCGGAGGAGGCTCGGCTGGGAAACAACCTGCGAGCAGTAGACTATATTATTGACGGGATTGATACCGTTCCACTCATTGCAGGAGTGGGTCGCATCGAAAAGGTCAGGGTTCAATAATACTACACCTCAGTCGGTTCACCTAAGTGCTATAGACCGTCTTTCCGTTGTTGTACTTGCTTATGAAACACCATTATGAAATAATGCGAATTACGCGCACCAAAATCCTGAGTATGCATGATCTGCTGGATGGCGCGCAAGGTATTGTATACATTCATGAAGCTATCAAGGGTCGTGTTCAGGACCTCTTTCGTGCGTCAGTTTCGTCAACCACTGTAGCCTTCCGCGTTAACTTGATCTGTAGACAATTTTACTCAGCAGAGACTCGATCCCGATAAACAGTTCCAACGCTTCACTTTCGGGATTGTGGGTTATATACTTCATTTCCTGGGCAGCCCAACCTGACGTGCATGCACTTTAAGTTCAAATATTACCATAATGAAAAGGCTTTATGGTCTGTGGACTACATTCGTAATCTTGATCCTCAAATCATACCATACAATGACGACGAGGACCGATGTGTCCAACCTGGAGATATTTTAAATCACGAGTATAAGGACGAGCTATCCCTGGATTACTCGGTATATGATGGATATTCAACTGACTATATTCCAAATGGTCGCAACGTTGATTCACTGGAGAGAAACATGTATGTTCCCCGTTTTGTTTACGTTCCTCGCCATTCTAAGGTCCAAACGCGCACTAGTTTTGGAATCTGGAACGGTTATTCTTACGATCGCGACGGAGTTCACTGGAAAACGCACTCGATGATGACGTTTGTTCTGAAGCCTGCTGAGGGAAAGCGTGACTTCAAGACGTATGTTTGGTCTCTTAAAGGACGACAATCAATTGTCGGGTCTTGGTCTGAGGGTGAAGATGACGTTATACAAATCAAATTCAAGATGTCGTTCTTATCTGCCAGCGTAATCTGGGCACCCATATTTTTTAGCGGACGTTTCGATTCAAGACGGGATGCCTTGACTGGCGCCTGGGGTTTGTCTGCCCAACTTGAAGACTCCATGGGAAAAATGGAATTCCGCCGGATCCCACCCAACTACCTTACTGTATACCCCAGCATCAAAGAGCTTCGTGACGACAGGCCTCGTGCGTTGTGGAGATTCGCGATTGCCGCAGTGCGAAATGACGTACAGCGTGACAATTGGGCATGGTCGTTCTTTTCCCAGCGTCGAGATGCCCGCAAGACGATCATTCCCCTCTTAGTTCGTTCTCGTTGGTTTGGGCCGCCGCTCAATGCCGAGGAGACTGAGACGCTCCATGAATCTATACGGGGGCTGACACCGGGCGATGCTTGCTTCTATGATTCCAAGGTTGATCATATACGTGCCTACACATGGGTCCATGGGTGAGTGCTACGTGTTGCAAACCCTGTTTCCTGAAGTTGAAGATTTCTAGGACTGCGGAGTGTGATTCCTGTGGTGGCCGTATTGGCGGCGCTCGGTTGTTCTGTCTAGATTGTGCCAACAAGAGTACGGAATCCTACGACAGCCTGGATCTTTGTTGCGCACCAAAGTGCGTAGTTGCACGTGTCACCCACCGCAAAGACCTCCAGGCTGCACATGAACCAAACCACCGACTCGTTAAATTTCGAACCAACGTGCTGTTCCGTAGTCACGGCCGCGTATATACCGCAGCATGCGATGCATTTGAACGCGTGGGAGAGGCCCGCAAGAAGATTGCGGGATTCACTTCACATTCCGATGAGGAAACTAGATCAGATGGACAGAAAACGTCAAGTCCTGAACCAACCTCAACGGAGATGCCCACTATCAGCGTCAAAATAGATGACGTACTCAACCCTCTGGACGGTACTAACGGTGGAACTGAGGTAGAACGTAAGATCGCACTCAGTTCGGGACAAGGTCAAGTCCAGGACCAAGACTGGCCCATGTGTGGCAAATGCGAACGTCGTCTTTCGTTCCCATTCTGGTACTGCATATTTTGCGAAGGTAGGTTTCCAAGGATGACATTCTTCACACCTCTACGTGCTAAACAGACGTTGCGCTTGTTAGATAACCTCTTCATATGCGACACCTGCGATACAGTCGGCGTCCCCGACCTCGTGCGAAGTTCCGGAAAGCACACAGAGGAACATCATCTCATTCGCTGTTTGGCGCCGGAAAAAGCGGATGACGAAGATGAAGGCCTCAAGCCCGAGCAGCGACTGACATCGATCGAAGGCCGCCTCAACGGCATTCAGACGCAATTAGGTGACCTTACCGGTCGGGTGGGAGATATTACTGGTCGCATGGAAGGTCTCACTGGCTACATTGGGGATCTTAATGCTCGCATGGGAAACATTGAACAGCT
>WNFQ01001107.1_pt1 | contig 18944 bp, 18 predicted proteins | sample 5400171 | NCBI WGS metagenome assembly WNFQ01 (sample SAMN13153356, study PRJNA577476) | soil metagenome | isolation source: 20 cm soil under Madrone tree | place: USA:California | collected 2016-06-14 | reverse complement strand
ACGGGAGTCATGGGCGCGGTTTACCGGTTCAACGTTAACCACTGGAATTACGACCAGGCTTACGCCGAGATGAAGGACTATGACTTCTACACTCGTTTCGGTCACGGCGATCTGAAGACCTACGTCGAAGACTATGCCAGGCGGATGCCGGCGAATGCTGGCTCAGCCGCTGCCGCCGCAACCTCGACCAACAAACAGTAACAACTGTCGAAACGCTTCCCCCCGGGGCAGACCGTACGGTCACCACGAAATAAGGCCGCTTCAGAAATGAAGCGGCCTTTGCTTTTGGGTTTATTCGTTAACGACAACCTGGCGAACCCTGGGGTAATTCGTGGTTAGCTTCGCTGGTCTACACCTCCACCAGCTCTCGGGAGTTCTCTTCTTCCCCGCTGAACTGCAACTCGTAGAGTTTCGCGTAGAGTCCTCCGCTCAGCAACAATTCTTCATGAGTTCCCTGCTCAACTACGCGGCCAGCGTCGATGACAAAGATCACGTCGGCGCGGCGCACCGTGGCCAGTCGATGCGCGATAACGATCGAAGTCCGGCCTTCCATCAGATTGCTGAGCGCGTCGAACACCAGTTGCTCAGACGCTGCATCCAGCCCGGTTGAAGGCTCATCCAGGATCAGGATGGGCGAGTCACGGATAATCGCGCGCGCAATCGTTAGCCGCTGGCGCTGACCTCCGGAAAGCGTCACGCCGCGTTCACCGATCATCGTGTCATAGCCTTCCGGCATTCTTTCGATGAACTCGTCGGCATTCGCCTGCTTTGCCGCGCGGATAATTTCTGCGCGCGTCGCTTCCGGTTTTCCGTAAGCGATGTTCTGCGCCACCGTCGCCCGAAATAACAGCGTCTCCTGTAACACAAAACTGATTTGCTGGCGCAGCGATCTGCTCTTAAACCAGCGAATATCTTTACCGTCAATCCTGATTTGGCCTGCGGTTATATCGTAGAAGCGTGGCAGCAGGCTGACAATCGTAGTCTTGCCTGACCCGGTCGGCCCCACTAGCGCTGCCAACTGGCCCGGCTTGATATCAAGATTAATATCTCTGAGCACGGCCTCGCCACCGTTATACGAAAAATCGACGTGGTCGAATTCGATTCGTCCTTTGAACCGCGGCGCGCGTTTGGCCCCGGGCAGATCGCGGACCTGCATTTCGTTCTCGAGGACTTCGCGAATCCGCTCCCATCCGACCTGGGCCTTCGAAATCGTGTCAGTCATCTTCGATAGCTCGCGCATAGGCTTGTACATCTTGCCGAGATAAAGCAGAAAGACGAGCAACTCTCCGGGAGTTAACGTGCCACTCAACACCAGACGCGCTCCATACCAAAGGACCAGAGAGGTGCCGCAGGCGACGATAATTTCGACGAGGGGCGGCAGCTTGGCTTTCACGCTTCTGGCTTCCAGGGCCGCTTCGACGCTCTTCAGACTCTCTCGCTCGAATCGCTTTTGCTCAAAGTCCTCCCGGGCAAATGCCTTGACAACGCGAATCGACGAGAGCACCTCTTCCAGGACGTTGACTACCTCACCCTCCTTGCGCCGCACGGCACGCGAAGCGCTCTTGATCCGATGCGTGTAGTAATAGACGACCAGAAATAATCCGGGCGCGACAGTCAAAGCGATCAGAGTAAATTCCCAATTCAGGTAGAGCATCACCACGATCATGCCGAGCAGCGTCAGCACATTCACCAGCATGCCCAGCAGCACAGACGAAATCAGGCTCTGTACTGCGTCGATATCGCTGGTAACGCGGCTGATTAGATCACCCGTGCGCTTTTGATCGTGAAAAGAAAGCGAGAGCCGTTGGATGTGACTGTAGAGCACGCGGCGCAAGTCATGCATCACCCATTGACCCACGCTGGTCGTGAGGTACTTTTCAAAGTAAGAGCTGAGCGCACCCAGGACCGCGATCAGTAGTACGGCCAGGACAACAAAGTTGAGGATGGAAAACTTGTCAGTCCCGAACCAACTGACCGGGCCAACCAGCCAGCCGGTCATCCGCTTTGAGCCAAAGACATAATCGAAGACGATCTTGAGCGGCCAGGGCTCGAGCAGATCCGTAAGACTTTCGCCCAGCACCGCGATAAAGGCCAGGGTGAGACTGAACCAGTGCGGATGAAGCAAATCGGTGATGCGAATCTTTTTCTGCATGTGATTCAGATTTGCCGGCTTCACAAAGCGCGGCAGTAGCCCGACCGTGAGGGAGGGCTCCATCCGGCTCTGTCGAGCCCTTCCTCACGGTCGGGCTACTGCCCCGTCTCGGTTCTCATCCTGGCTCTCTCAGCAAGAATGGAGACTTAATTATCCCGGCAGACTAGCTAACTCATTGATCCGCGATTTAACTACCTCGGTCAAGCCCTGAATCTCTGCGGTGCTGTAATTGGCCGCGCGAAACGCATCGGTGATCTGCTGGTCGCTTAACTGCGACAAGATGTTCGCCAACCACTTAGCCTGGGCAACAGTAATGTTTTTGAGCAGGTGCTGATTCTTGCCATTATAGTTGAACACGACGAATCCCTTATCGACGCCCTTGATGAACTTCGTTTTGACGAATTCATCGGGACGGTTTCTCGTGTGGCCGAGAAACCTTCCTTCTTTACCAAAGCTGGCTCCCAGATCGGTATCAAAGTAACGCGCCTCTTTTTCTCCAGTCGTCTCGTCAGTAACGACCAGCACGTTGTTGTTGTGATTCTGAATGTCCCAATTATTAATCAAAGCCATTAGGACCTTCAGGCCCTGAAGTTCCTGGGTGCCGACGAACGGATTCTTTTCCCAGTCCCAACGCTGGGCCAGACGCTTTTCACCTTTGATCCGAGCTTCGAATCTCGCATTGTCGAAACTTCCTTTTCCCTCGATATCGACGTGCGGGACCAGATAGGTGGTGTCAGCGAAATATCCGGCGGCCCAGACTAAACGAACCGCGGCGGTTTCGGATTGCGCCTCTGGGCCCAACTTCACGACCCATTCAGTTCCGGCGCCATCACGGACGCGATACTTCTTGGAAAAGCTGCTCGTCTCGTCGGCCACGAATGTGACCTTAGAGAGATCGGGCTTCATCGCCTCGCCTCCCTGCCCCCAATACAGATCGCGCGAAGCGATATCCAACGGCGCACGCCAGAGCACCGGTTTTGCATCGCTCGGAATTGGCTTGGCAGTCTTGGGGTGACTCTTCTTCTGGTCCTGCCCCTGGCTCGGAGCAGTGAACAACATGGCTAAGCTAAGCGCTACCAGGGCCAGCCGCCTAAGAATATTTGGTGTAAACATTTCTTCCACTCCTGTTTGATTCATCCACTAAAATCTGAGGGGTTTTACCTTCTTGGTCCCATAGCGAGGCGATTCGTCGAGTTTTGCAATTCTCTGATTCTTTGTCGCACTCCGTGGCTCATCAGGCGAACCTCTTCGGGACTATAGTTAGCTGCGCGAAAAGCGTCAGCGAGCTGCCGATCACTCAGACGCGATAACCACCCGCTGATCCACTGGGCCTGATCGACGGTTATGTTTTTGAATAAATCCTTTCTCTTTAATTTGTAGTGAAAGTCCACCCGGTCATCTTTCACCTTATTGATCAGACGGGTCTTCGCATATGCTTTCGGATTGTTTCGGTCCGGCTTGAAATATAAGAACCGCGGGATGTGACTGACCTTGCCGAAGCTCCCGCCCAGATCAGAAACGAAGTAGCGCAACTCCTTATCCGCAATCTTGTCATTCTTAACAACGGCTACCTTGTTATTTGAATCCTTAATGTCCCAGTTGTTTAGCACGGCCATCATTACCTTCATGCCCTGAAACTCGCGCGAACCGACGAAAGGGTTTTTCTTCCATTGCCAGCCATCGACTCGTTTGACGTCCTTTGGTCTCAGTCCGAAGCGAACATTCTCGAGGTCCTTATCAAGACCCTTGACGTGCACTCGCGGTACCAAATAATTTACGTCAGGGAAATACCCGACCGCCCACATCAAACGCGAGGCGGCGGTTTCGCCCTTGGCTTCTTTGCCGATTTTCGCGACCCACTCATGGCCTGAGGCGTCCCGCACCCGATACTTGGTTGAATATCCACCCGGCTCTTTTTTGATCAGAGTGACTTCTCTGAGATCAGGTCGCATCGCTTTGCCGCCCTGCCCCCAATATAGATCGCGCTTCGAGATGTCGGCCGGCGCGCGCCACAGCACCGGAATCCCGTTCGGTAGATCTTCCTGGTTCTTCTTTTTCTTATGCTTCTGGCCAGGGAAAATCGTGGCCGGTATCAGCAACGCCACGGCAACCACCAGGAGAGTCCATCGACGCCAGGTATTTTGTGCAAACATTTCTTCTATACTCCTGAAATTAGGTAATCTTCAGGGGGGCATTCACAAACGGGGGCAAAAAAGAGAGTCAGAGCGACGCGCCTTCAAAGCACATTTGACTATCAAATCGCTCTTCACCTGCCATGACCGGCACGCGCTCGTACGAGCCGTCCGGCTGCAACTCACGCGCATTGACGTTGTCGCGCAGATAGGCCTGCAGAACTTCATCCCGCAAATAGCTCCTCAGCCTGGGATCGTTAACCGGGCAAATGACTTCGATACGGCGATTGAGGTTACGCGGCATCCAGTCAGCGCTGCCGACATAGACTTCTTCGTTGCCATCGTTGGCGAAATAAAAGACTCGACTGTGCTCGAGAAAGCGCCCAATGATGCTCCGCACTCGAATGTTCTGCGAAAGTCCAGGCACGCCCGGACGCAGCATGCAGATCCCCCGGACGATTAGATCGATCTCCACACCTGCTGCCGATGCGTCGTACAGGAGCTGAATGATATTGGGATCGGCCAGCCGGTTTAGCTTCGCGATGATGCGCGACGTCCGGCCCGCTTTGGCATTGGCCGTTTCACGTTCGATCAGCGACGTTAACTTCTCACGTAAGTTAACCGGCGAGATTAATAGCCGGCGATAGTTCTGTTGTTGAGAATAACCGGTTAGGTAATTGAAAAACTCGGTCGCATCCTCCCCGATCTCCTTATCAGCCGTGAACAGTCCGAGATCGGTGTAAGTCGACGACGACGTCGGCGTGTAGTTTCCGGTCGCAATGTGAACGTACCTTTTCAGCGCGCCGCCCTCGCGACGTATGACTAGCGACAGTTTGCAGTGAGTTTTCAATCCGACGAACCCATAGACAACGTGGACTCCGGCGCGTTCGAGCCGCTGCGCCCATTCAATGTTGTTTTCTTCGTCAAATCGGGCCTTGAGTTCAATCAGCGCCGTTATTTGTTTTCCCTGTTCGCCGGCCGCAATCAATGTCTCCGCAATAACGGATTGTTGCCCGGTCCGATACAGACAGATTTTGATCGCCAACACGTCGGGATCGTTCGCGGCCGCGCGGATGAAATCAGTCACTGTCGAGTACGCGATGTACGGATGATGCAGCAGCAGATCCTGTTCTTTGATTACGTCAAAGATCGGCCGGCCGGCCCGGAGCACTTCAGGGACAGACGTACGCAGCGGCCGGAATTTCAAGTTCGGTCGATTGAGTTCACAAAGCTCTAATAAGTCTGCGACATTCAACGGCCCATCGATCGGATAAATATCGTCCGATTCAAGCCCCAGCGAGTTCGTCAGATAATCGAGCATGGCATCCGGCATGTCGGCGGCAACTTCAAGTCTGACCGGCGTGCCGAAGCGACGCTTTCTCAGTTCCGCCTGCAAGGCGCGTAACAAATCCTCTGCTTCGTCCTCACGTATATCGATATCCGCGTCACGCGTCACTCGAAATGCATACGCCGGGCCAGAGTGCATGCCGGGAAACAGCGCGCCGAGGTTGGCCGCGATCACTTCGCTCAACAAAACAAATTTGGATTCCTTCTCAATCGGAATCAGACCAGGCAGCACCGGCGGAACTTTCAGTCGCACGAAACGCGCTTCGCTCTTGTCGACCGATTTAACCTTATCCGGCGATTCGACCATCACTGCGAGATTGAGGCTCAACCCTGAAATGTACGGGAAGGGATGCGCCGGATCGACGGCCAACGGCGTCAGCACCGGAAGCACACGATCCTGAAAATACTCATCAAGTTCCGCGCGCTGTTCGTGCGACAACGACTGATACGGGGCGAGTACAATTCCCTGCTCGGCGAGCTGCGGCAGAATTTCTTCCTTCAGACACCGCATTTGTTCGACCATCATCGGACGCAAACGGTGTCTTATCTCTCGCAGCTGCTCATCGGCAGTCATGCCGTCGGGTGAAGGATGGGGCCAGCCATGTTCGACCTCTTCTTTAAGCCCCGAGACACGCACCATGAAAAACTCGTCGATGATGTTCGAAAAAATAGTCAGGAACCGCAGCCGTTCCAGCAGCGGATTTTCAGCCTCGAGTCCTTCTTCCAAGACCTGGCGAAAAAACTCGACGAGGCTCAGCTCGCGATTGAACAGCAATTTTTCCGGCGCCGGTAACGGCGAGGCTAATGCCAGTTTCGCCCTCGCGTTGGGCGCGACCCCGATTTGTTCATTAATTTGTAGGTTAGTATTCATTTCTTAAAACACCATTCGGACGGACGACTTAATGCACCATGAATCCGTACACTAATCCTTGAAGAGATGTCTTCGACGGTAATTAGTCTGCAACTCGTATTCCTTAGAGTCATTATTTGAAGTCCCAGCTGTAAGATCCGTTGGTTCAGCCCAATCGTTGCGAGCAGAAATAAGTGGTCCGCAAACCCGCCGCAATTGAATCGTACTAATTCATTTCGTTGAGGCGGGTTGGCGTGTGGTAAACCTACTCGGGATGGAAGAATTGAGACACGATTAGGTTAACCGTGTGATGTGGCATGCGCATCCTGCGCATGATTCACGGGCGGGACCCGTGCCACTTCAGACTCGCTAACGGCGACCGGAAAGAACGTATGCACGACGTGCGGGTACGCTGATAAACTGATTCAATTCGATGATGTAACTCGTCAAGCGTCCCCCGTAGACGCAACCGGTATCCAGACCCATGGCGCGCGGCGCCAGGCGAGGCGTCTTCGCCGGCCAGTGACCAAAGAGGACGATCCTTCGTCCGCGATATACCTGGTACCAGGGTAGACCTCTGCGACTGGGAGGATTCGCACCCATCGTCCGCATCTCGGTCAAGTCGCTGGCCATTTGCCGCCTCAGTGGTACGCCTGGGCGGATTCCGGCGTGCACGACCAAATGAGATCCAAGATTTATGGTGAAGGGTAACGAGCGCAGATATTCAGAGTAATGCTCTTTTTGCAGTTCCAGCTCTGCCGCTGCAGCCGCCTGCTCCTTGGTGAGCCGCCGGGGCTCGCCCCGCCAATACTGCCTCAATGCTCGATCGTGGTTTCCGATTACTGATGAGAACCTGTCGTCTTCGATAAACCGGTCCAGTACTTCCCGATTCCGCGGTCCTTTAACGATTAGATCACCGACCGCAATCACGCGATCGTCTGTACGGAGTTCGACCACTCTGAGCAAATCCTGCAGCTCGTCAAAACAGCCGTGTATGTCTCCAATTACGATGGTACGCCCCATGGTGATGCCGATTAGTCAAACAAATGATGCACCGCGTCGGGGGTCCAGTCAGAGAGATGAGGCGTAACAACATCTGCCAGCGCAGCGCGCAATTGGCTTTCGGGAACGGTATTAGTAACGCCGAGAGTGCGCATGCCCGTTGCGCGCGCGGCCTCAATCCCCGGCGGCGCGTCCTCAATAGCGAGACATTCATTTGGCAGCAACGGCAACTTGCGCGATGACCGCCGCTTTTCATTCAGCAACTCCAGCGCGCGTTGATAACAATCGGGCGCGGGCTTATGTTTCAAGCCCGGCCCGGCACTCACCAAAACTGAAAAGACCTGATCCAGCCCGGCCAGACCCAGGACATAGTCTATTTCGTCGAACTCGGCCATGCTGACGACCCCAAGCTCAAAATGTCGCGCCCCTGCTTTGATGAAAGTAACCACACCACTCGGGACCGGCAAATCGTTCGTGATGAACTCGCGATGTAATACATGTTCGCGCCTGATGAGCGCGTTCATTACTTCGTCATTCAACGGTAGGTCGACGCGCGCGTAGGCAGCGCGCACGAAAGCGACATCGTCCATCCCCAGCGAGGCGAAATAGTCTTCGTCAGTGAGCGGAACATTTTCGCCGAGCAGAACTTCGCGATAAGCTTTCAAATGGATGCGCTCGTCATCAATGATGACGCCGTTGAAGTCAAAAAAGATTGCCTGGATCATTTATGGATGCGGGCCATGCGAGATGGAAAAGGGCGTTCGATGTGTTCGTAATCTCGACTGACTGCTGCTAAAACAACAACCCACGAAACCACATTAAAAACGGCGCGACACACAGGTTCTGTTCGAGTTGTTTCGTGTGAATTCCTGGATCGCTTTTCGGAAGTAACGAGCAATCTCGTTCCTTGAACACTTGTGCGGCGGCCTCTTATTGGGCGCCTTTAGTCGAAGCTATTGAGTTCGGCGATGTCACTTCCGTGATCAGCGCGTTTTGTTCTGCAAACAACACCGGCAGACGTTCACTTTCGAGCACGTCGAGCCGGCGCAGCACCTCAGTCAACGATAGTTCATTTTTCAAATTCACCGCATAGTCCAGATCGGCTCGCAGGCGATCTTTCTCCGACTGCCGGTTCTGAGACATCATAATGATGGGCGCCTGCAATCCCGTGATCATTCCCAGCACCAGATTGAGCAACACATAGGGGAAAGGATCAAAGCCTTTCCCTTGCAGCAGCCAGGTATTGAGCAGCACCCAGAAAATCAGGAAACCGATCGCGGCCCCGATGAACTTCCAACTGCCCCCGAACTCCGCGATCAGGTCCGCAGCGCGATCGGCTATAGTCATTCGCTTTTTCTGTTCTTCATTGACGTTGCGCGATACCCGCTGCTGCAACATCCGGTCAGTGGTTCGCAGGCGCGAGAAGGTAGCGCTCAACATTTCCAGGGCGACCATCGGGGTGTTTCGAATGAAGCGCAGAAAATTTTCACGCGACAATACCGCCAGACGCGCATCCTCGATGATCACGGCATCGGCTGACCGTTTCTTGCCATCGATAATTGCCATCTCGCCAAAAAAATCGCCGCGAGCCAGCTCCGCCAGCACGATCTCGTTTTTGTCTTCGTCGGTCACGGCTATCCGTACGCGGCCGCTTTCAATCAGATACATCGCATCACCGTCGTCGCCGGCCCGAAACAGGGCGGTGCCGGTTGCGACGTCGCGCGTGCGTAGCAAGTTCCGTAATTCTCCTGCCGCCGAGTCGTCCAGCGAAGCAAAGAGCGGCACCGAACGAAGCGCGTCCAGCGTCATCTCCTGGGGGGTTGGTGTTGACATCGCGTTACCTCTAGTCGTGGTCAGGGTTGTAATAGGTCAGATAGGACCCCAGAAGACCTATCACGATCTTAACTACTGACTACCTTTCCATCCTTCATCATGATGATTCGATCGGCGAAGCTACTCGCCAGTTCGTGATCGTGGGTTACGAGTAGGACCGTCAAGCCCTCCCGTTCGACCATCTCGTGTAACAAAGCGAGCAGCTCGCGCGCGCGTGTTGAGTCTAAATTCCCAGTCGGCTCGTCGGCAAGCAAAACCCGGGGCCGGTTGGCCAACGCCCGGGCGATGGCTACACGTTGTTGCTCACCGCCGGACAATTCCAGAGGCCGATGTTCAGTGCGCCCAGCCAGGCCAACTCGCCCGAGTAACTCTCCGGCACGCTGACGCCGTTCGGCCCCGCGCACTCCGCCGAAGGCCAGGGCGAGCCGCACGTTCTCGGCCGCCGTCATCGTGGTAATCAAATTAAAGTTTTGAAAAATCATTCCCACCGAGTCGCGGCGATAGCGGGCCATCTGTTTTTTCGTCAGCGGCCCCAACGGAGTCGAGTCAAACAGCACTTCACCGCTGGTCGGACGATCGAGCCCGCCCAGCAAATTCAGCAAAGTCGATTTGCCCGAGCCCGAGGTCCCCTGAATGGCAACAAATTCTCCCTCGTTCAGGCTCACGTTGACGTGGTCCAGAGCCGTCACCAGATTGGCGCCCATTTGATAGACACGCGTGACTTCCTGAGTTTCAATCAAAGGCATAGGGGGTAAATATTCCAAAGAAATAGGTCAGATAGGACTGATAGGTCCTATTCTTCGGGCGTTCTAAGCGCCGACGTTCTTCACCTTAGTAACTCGCCAAAGCTCGAACCGTTCTTCAAATCCTTTCAGCGGCATTTCAAACCTGGCGGCCGAAAAGCCCTCGTCCGGATCGCCCAGAAGATCCCGCACTTGCGGATCGGAATAAACCGCGCTCGAGATAACCACGTCGTCGCCGGTGGATTGCCCTTCCAGACGCGCGGCCATATTCACCGTGGATCCAAAATAATCCAGCCGATCGTTTAGCGTCACCGCGATACAGGGTCCCGTGTGCAGGCCGGCTTTGAGGCTGAGCGGCCGCATTCCTTCCGGAGGAGAAGCTAGCTGGGCCTGCACATCCAGCATCGCACGCACGGCCCTCGCCGGGCAACGAAACACCGCCATGACGGCGTCGCCGATGGTCTTCACCAGCGCGCCGTCCTCTTCGGCGATCACCTGTTTCAAAATATCGAAATGATTCATTACCCGGCCAAACGCCGTAGCGTCGCCAATCTCGCGATACATGCGGGTAGAGTCTTTCAAGTCCGTAAAGAGGACCGTTAATGTGCCGACTGAAATCTGTTCGCCGGGTCGCAGGGCTTCGCTCGCAAATAGATCGCGAAAGACCTGTAAGGCCGTCACCTCGGCAGCCGTCGCCGCGTCATCGCTCCAGGCGGTGCGTTCCAGGATGAACAACTGTTCGTCTCCGGTGGCGTTTTCAAAATTGAGTTTTGCGTCTTTGGCTAACTGCAATTCTTCGCTCGCCCAGCCGTCTGCTGTGGCTCGCAAGGTCATGGCGCGCTCGCCAGTCTCACTCGCGCGCAGATGTTGCCAGCCCGGGACGCTCATCGTGCGCAGACGATAACGCCCGGCATCGAGAGACAATTCGATCGCGCGGGTTGCATGCGGCTCGAGCAGTTGTTGGGCCACAACGTGCGGCGCCACCTGCGGCCCGCCAGTGCAAAAAGTTTCAACGTCGGTGTTGCGTATCGATGGATTCGGTCGAAAAGTCAGCTCGACAGACTGCTCGAAGTTTATTGCGAAATCTATGTTACAGCCGGGACAATGAACCGTGGACTCGAGGTCTCTCAATGAATCCGTCCCCGCACCGCCGCGACACAATGGGCAGATCAAGTTCCATTGCAAGTCCAGGATGCCGGCGCGCGTGGCGCAGAGACAAACTTCCAGGGCCGTCCGGCGTGGGCAGTTCCACTCACGGGCCAGTTCGTAGGGTCTGATTCGCGACAGCGCAAACTCGTCGGCGTTTTCCAGGTAGTCAACCAGCAACGCCACCAGTTCGCTCTCGGTCCCCGCGGCCGCCATCTTTTCGCTCAACGCCAGCAAACGCGCCCGGCCACCGGAAACAAACTCAGGCTTGGTTGTGAGGTTCGCCGCCGTGCGCCCCTGCTTAGCCAGATGGTCGTACTCCCTCAGCGTGCGCGCAAAGCTGCGAGCGCTCAGGATTCCGATTTGAATCGGAATGGCCATCAGGCCGATCACGTTCCTGGGCTTGGCCCAAACCTGATAGGTCAGCTTCGTGCCCACCGGTTGATGGGCCCCCACGGGGAGATCGTTTGGCTGGTTGCGCGGGTTAAGATCAACGACTACCCGCAACTCGGCAATCGGTCCCTTACTATAACGGCGCACCACGCCGAACCGCACCGGCCGGATCCACTCAAACGGTTGTTCTTCCCATTCGACCAGAATGCCAAAGGCCGAGAGCCGCAGACGGCGGCGCGCGTTCTTCAGACCGTTACCTTCACTCTCCACCATCTGCACCGAAGGGACCCCAGTATCACGATTGAAGCGATTGGTGTCCGCTACCAGCGGCCAGAGTTGTTCGGGCGACGAATCGAGATCGAATTCCCAGCGGTAATGAAAATCTTTATAAGGCATGGGATTCCAGAGGTCAGAGATCAGAGATCAGAGGTCAGAGATCAGAGATCGGAAGTCACAAAAAGGAGATCGGGACATTAGCGGTCGAGAATCAGGAAGGAGCCAGAATTCTTTATCATGCTGCCGAGCATGCGGCCGATTTCCTGGCAGAGAGCAGCGAGCTCGGTATGCTCTTCCGATGTGATGTAACGACAGTCTTCGGCAAAGTCCAGCGAAGAATCGGTTTCACTGTTTTCGCCGTCGCAATCCGTCAACTTGTTGATGAAGTGCGCTTCATATCTTCGCTTTGCCCAGGCCACTCGCAAGTTCAAACATACAGATCGAGACGAGCGCCGAATCTGACTTGTTAATGCGAACCTCTCCCCGGCGGGAAACCGCTTGCTTAACTCAAAAACTCTCATCGCTAATTCATAAGCCGATTTGTACACCTTCAAGTCTTTCGCGGAGTTGATTTGCATGGGGGCTCTCCCGCTCGCAATTAACTGACGACCAACATCTGACATCTGACCTCTGATCTCTGACCTCTGACCTCTGACCTCTGACTTCTGCAGCTACACTTCTTTCCATTCCGAATCAACATCTTCATCAGAAAACGCTACGCGATAATTCTTTGACTGGATTTGTTTAGTAATCAGCAGGTCGTCTTTTCTCTTTAGCAGGTCGGCGCGGTTGTAAACCGACAACTCAAAGTTGTACCCATGCGTGATGGCGTCTTTCGGACAAGCTTCGACGCAATATCCGCAAAAGATGCAGCGTCCGTAATCAATGTTGTAGACCTTTGCATAGCGCTCGTCGACGCCAATGCGTTCCTCGGCCGGGCGCGGGTCGTCCGCCGCCTCGATGTAGATGCACTCAGACGGACAAGCAGCCGCGCAGAGAAAACACGCGACACATTTCTCACGGCCCAATTCATCAACGTGCAGCAAGTGCTGGCCGCGATAACGCGGCTGGACCGTGACGGGCTCCTCAGGATACTGAACCGTCTGCTTGCGCTTGGGCAGGTACGACAGGGTCACACTCATTCCCTGGATGATGGCTTTGGTTGACTCGATTACTTCTGTGATTATTGACATAGGATTGATTTCGCAATTCCAAGATCATTTTACACGAGTGTCCTTTGATGCCACAGCCTGCCAGCGGTGATCCCTCCACACAAACGTGTCGGTGAAGTCGTGGACCTCGGTTCCGCTTGTCCTCTCATCTGTCAGAGTGCCCTGGACAGTTGCTCGGTCGCCGTCCTGCTCGACCGTCAGGTCCTTCAGCTCCCACGATTTGATCGTGTCGTCGGGAGTCAACGAGTCGATGTATTCCCGCTTCGTATGGCTGTTGGTTCCGCCAACGTATTCGTCCGCCAGAATTTTTTCGAGCGCCTGCTTATCTCCTTTGACGTTCGCTCGCATCCATTCGTCTTCCAGCTTGCTGAGCTGGGCCAGCACCTCGTCCTCGTCGTCCGGTACGTCGTCCGTCTCTGTAGCAGGCAGGACGCTGGGCGTTGGTCTGGGCGTGGACTCAGGACGAGTCGGCGTGGGTTGAGCGCGATTGTCATTGCGCGAAGCGCGCAGCATCGGAGGAATTACGACGGCCGCGATCACTATTCCGCCAATCACTATTAAGAGAATGGCCAGAATGGCAACCACCCAGGGCCACGTCCGGCGTTGCTTTGGCGGAGGAGTGAATGCTTGCGCCGGGGGAACCTCGAACTGCGAGACGTTCACCGTTGCTTTGCCGGACAGATGTTCGTAGGCTTGCGCGAGAGGCAAATCGCTGATGGTCTCTGGCCGCGGCAACGATGGCGAAGGCGACACCAGCGTCTCTTGTGAATCAGCCCGACCGAAGGCATCGCGGACCAAAGGTGTGCCGTCGTCCAGGCAGAAACTTAACGTCTCGTCGTCAAAAGTCCGGTTACACGTAGGACAGCGCTTCACGATAACTTCGTTCCGAATTAACTCGCGAGGAATCGATGGCGGGCTACTTTACGCCTTGCATGAAGATAGCCACGCCATAAATCAAAATGAAAAGCGCCAGACCCAGAAAGTAGAGCGCGCCGGTGACGATCCCAGTGATCGCGAAAGGCTTGCCGGTGAATTTGTCCGGAAAGTTCTTAATCTGGATCAGCGAGTAAATACCCAACCCAATCGCGACTGGCCCGGTGATCACGCCGAGATAGCAACACCAGCCAATCGTCACGGTAAAGATTCCACAGCAGAGTGCGGCCACGGCCGTGCCTTGCTTGGGACCGGTAGAGTAAGCCGGCGGAGGCGGAGGCTGCCATACATTCTGCATCGGCTGTGGCGGTTGAATTTGTCCCGAGCCGATTCCGCCGGACGGCGTGCTCCAACCTGCGGGTTGATTCTGATTTGAAAGCGCGGGCGGCGGAGGCGCCAACATCGTCGCCATCGGGTCACTTTGCGGCGCCGGCTCCTCGATCAAAGTAGTGCCGTCTTGAGTACAAAAACTCAACCAGCCTTCAGAGAATGTTTGGTTACAAGTTGGGCAGCGTTTCATTTTGGGGAAGATGTCCTTTGTCAGTAGTCAGTTGTTGGTTGTCAGTAGTTAGTAGTTCCGAACAGTAATGAAATGAAAACCTCAACGTCGAATGACGATTGCAACTAACCAATGACTACTAACCACTGACGGTCTTCAAACTATCTCAAGTCGATTAAAGAAATACGCAATCTCGATGGCCGCATTCTCGTCAGAGTCTGAGCCGTGGGTAGCATTTTCTCCGACTGATGCACCGAACTCTTTGCGAATGGTTCCATCGTCGGCTTTCGCGGGATCTGTTGCGCCCATCAGGTCGCGCCAGGCCTTCACCGCCCCATCCTTCTCGAGCACCATCACTACGCACGGCGCGCTCGACATGAACTCGGTCAAGCCTTCGAAAAACGGTTTGCCGCGGTGCACATCGTAAAAACCTTCCGCCTGTGCGCGCGACTGTTGAATCATTTTCATGGCGCGGACCCGAAACCCGCCTGAAATAATCCGGTCGATTATTTTTCCCGTGTACCCGGCGCGCACGGCGTCGGGTTTGATGATTGCGAATGTTAGGTTGTCTGCTTGGGCTCCCATTGTTCCTCGCTAGAATTCTTGTTCAGCAATACCTTTGAGATCTCTGGTTTTTCGTAGTGACGAGGTCAGCACCGGGAGCGGTAGCGACCGGGTACGTTCTCTCGCCGTTCTCGTATCGTTGTACATTGGGACCCGCTCGCCATCGCTCCATGTACTGCCCTCAATTTCTCACCGCCGCGATGCAGCACTCGTGCGAGACTCTTTGGGTGACAGCGGACAACAAATAGCACATTCCCGGGTCGCTGGGATTGTACGCGCCGGGCCGGATCCATGCCAGGCCCTTGCAGTTCGCATTGCCGGCGCAGTCCGCCTTGCAGAGCGCGAAGCTCGCCCGCTGGTAGTAAGTAATTCGGGTTCCGTTAAGACTGGTGTTGTTAAGCGTAGTGAACATCGCTTTCGGACGCTCTATTACCGGCGTGGATTCAGGCGGCGGCACGGGCGCGCGCACGGGTGCCGCCGACGGTCTTTCATTAGGCGTAGCGGAACTTTTTGTTTCGAGCGTTGCCATCGGCGAAGGAGAAGGGACGATACTGAGTACTGGCGTCGGCGCCGGGTACTTACCACTCACGTCGGAGTCGCCTCCGCGCGTCATGAGCCATGCCATCAGAACACCGGAAGCGCCGAGCACCAGGACGATCGCAAATACCCACGGCAGCGCGCCTCTTCGCGACTCGGTCCTTGTGTCATCAGTGCTGACCTGTCTTTGAAACTGTCCTGGTCGAGACGTAAGGGTCGACTGCGCTGTTGGACTAGTGGGACGCGGACTGGCCACCGTTGGGCCGGGCGGTGGCAGATTCCATGTGGCATTGGAATCGAATGCGGCCCCTACTGGCTCCAGTCTCGCTCCGTCGTCGAGACAAAATACCATCGATTGGTCTTCGTAGGTCTTACCACAAGAGGGACAGGTCTTCATTGATGGTCTGATGCTGACTCGATGCAGTACTCGGTCGTCAACGACAAGCTCACGCCAACGCTTCTTTCATGGCCGAGCCGATGTCAGCGGGTGATTGAACTACATGAATTCCTGCCTGTCTTAGCGCGGCCATCTTCTCGCCTGCCGTCCCTTTCCCTCCAGCAATGATGGCGCCGGCGTGTCCCATCCGTCTTCCGGGCGGCGCGGTCTGGCCGGCGATGAAGGCGACGATTGGCTTGGTCACATTATCCTTAGCGAAAGCCGCCGCTTCCTCTTCCGCCGTCCCGCCAATCTCGCCAATCATTACGATGCCATCTGTCTCACTGTCTTCCTGAAACAACTTCAGAGCATCAACATGAGTGGTGCCGACAATCGGATCTCCACCAATCCCAATCGCACTCGACTGACCCAAACCCAAATGGGTCAACTGGCCCACGGCTTCATAGGTCAGAGTGCCTGAGCGCGAGACCACTCCGACGCGTCCTTCGCGATGAATGTGGCCGGGCATGATGCCAATCTTGCACTTGCCTGGGGAGATGATCCCCGGACAGTTCGGCCCAATCAGACGGGTTGATCTGCTCGCCAGGTATTCCTTGACCTTCACCATGTCTAACGACGGAATGCCCTCAGTGATGCAAACAACGACGGGAATGCCCGCATCGGCAGCCTCCATGATCGCATCGGCCGCAAACGCCGGCGGTACGTAAATCACTGAGGCATTCGCGCCGGCTTTCTCAACTGCATCGACGACCGTATTAAAAACCGGTATGCCTTCGTGCCTCGTGCTGCCCTTGCCGGGCGTCACTCCGCCGACGACGTTGGTGCCATACTCAACCATCTGCCTGGTATGGAAAGTACCTTCTTTGCCGGTGATCCCCTGGACGACGAGGCGCGTAGATTTATCAACGAGAATGCTCAAAGAGTGCTCCCAATAAGATAAGTTATGAATGAGCGCGCAGTATAGCAATAGGGGGAGGAAGCCACAAAGACACCTATTCGACGAAATCTTATCCGCGGAGCGCGGACATCCTGTCCGCCTGAGCGCGCAGCGCGAACGTTCTAAGAAAGATTCTTATCAGCAAAGTGTTGAGCGCGCTTCGCGCGCTGGCGGACACGATGTCCGCGCTCCGTCTGGCTTACACCAAATCAACCTTCTCGCCATACTGCGGCACCTCAACCTGCCATCCGAATCGATCGCGCAGGTGACCCGCCATTGCATCCGCTGCATCGGGCTCGCCGTGAGTGACGAACACCTTACGCGGCGGCGCCGGCATGTCCTCGAGCCAACGCACCACTTCTTTCCAATCCGCATGGGCTGAGAAGCCGCCGATCTTTTCGATCCGGCAGCGCACTGAGATCCATTGGCCTAAGACCTTCACTTGCTTTTCGCCGTCGGCGACTCGCCGGCCCAGGGTCCCCCCGGCCTGATAACCGACAAAAACTACGACAGCGTTTTCCTCCTGCAGCAGACGCAGCGCATGATGAAGGATGCGGCCGCCATTCATCATTCCGGACGCGGCAATAATTATTCGCGCGCCTTGGGCTTTGTTTAGACGCTTCGAATCTTCGCGACTCGAGGCGGCGACCATCGAATGGGTTCGCAGCGGTGTGGGAGTAATTTTTAGAGCGTCTTCGTATTCCTGGTCGTGCTCTTCGGTGGGACGCGCATAGGCCTGGGTCGCGGCTGCGGCCATCGGAGAATCCACCGCCACGGGCAAAATGGGAATTCGTTTCTCTTCCTCCAACTCGCGAATCAAGTAGACAATCTCCTGCGCTCGACCGACGGCAAAGGCGGGGATCAGGATCGCGCTGTTATGCTCCGCCGCCCCTTTGATAATCCGTTCGAGCGCGTCCTTCGGTCTCTCAATGTCATGGAGACGATTGCCGTAAGTTGATTCAACCAGAAGGTAATCGCACTGAGGCGGCGCGACCGGATCGCGAATGATCGGCTGATCGTACTTACCCAGGTCACCCGAAAAAAGTATGCTCCGGCCCTGGCGATCCTCTCCGGCGCCGTCGACCTGGACCAGCACGTGAGCTGAACCCAGAATGTGACCGGCAAAGCGAAACTGCGCTTGAATTCCTTTTACGACCTGGAAGGATTCACCGGTATTCTTAACCACCTGCAGCAGCTTGAGCGCCTCTCTGGCATCCTGCTCGGTGTAGAGCGGCAGCGCGGGCAGATGCTTGGTAATCTTGTGGCGATTGCGATAGTCGGCCTCTTCTTCCTGCAAGCGCGCGGAGTCGGGCAAGAGAATTTTCAGCAAGTCAGCCGTCCCGCGCGAACAATAAACCGGCCCGCGAAAACCATGACGAACAAATCGTGGCAGGTAGCCAGTGTGATCGATATGCGCATGAGTGATGATTACCGCATTAACCAACGCGGCGTTGAAGGGCGGCTCTTGCCAGTTGCGTTCGCGCAATTCACGCACGCCCTGGAACAAGCCGCAGTCCACCAGCACCTGCGCGTGTCCGGCTTCGATCAGGTATTTTGAGCCGGTTACTGTGCCGGCGGCGCCCCAGAATGAAAGAGATGACATGGCTTTAGACTTTAGCGAAAGCAAAATATCGGAATCGACCGAACATGTCTATCAGGGCAATCACACAGTGGTATGGGGCCTTCACAAGAGTGAGGTCAGTACCGGAAGCGGTAGCGACCGGGTTTGCGCCGCGCGATTCCAGATCGTATGGAGTGTCGAGACCCTCATCGACGGGCGGCCCCAGGCAAACTGAAGCAGACCCGCTCCGTACTTCCCACCGGCTCCTTACTCGCTTATTATTCCGATCCGAAAGGATCTCGGAACAACGAATCAATGAAAACATCAAACCTCCGCTTCAGTTTCCTAATTGCCATGGCAGTGCTTTGCGCAACAAGTACGCGAAGTCTGACACTTATACGCTCGCACAATGTTGCGCGCATACCGGCGACTCACGAGCGAACCGGAATCACATTCGCCCAATATGACGA
>WNFQ01005547.1_pt1 | contig 18961 bp, 25 predicted proteins | sample 5400171 | NCBI WGS metagenome assembly WNFQ01 (sample SAMN13153356, study PRJNA577476) | soil metagenome | isolation source: 20 cm soil under Madrone tree | place: USA:California | collected 2016-06-14 | reverse complement strand
TGATGGACTTTGCTGTAGAAGACAGTGCCACCGTTGCTGGGGACAAAACAGGTGCAGGGGCGGCCGACGTCGTATGAGTGTGAGATATGACCGATCGCGACTTGTCAAGGAAGGCAATCAAGGCCTACGATGCAACGCTATTCAGCCCAAAGGTCTAACGCGTAGCTTAGTGGACTCGCTTCGGTATCAGTGATAGCCTTGTAACGATTCTCCATTTGAGGTGACAGGGTATTCTGGAGTGGGACTATCAACGTCGGCACTGTTCCTGAGGACACGTCTGAGTAAGGGAGAACACATCGATACGGAACGGTCGATACCTTTGGGGTTGAGGCGTAAAAATGAAGACGAAAAGTTCTCGCCTACGGCTAACGTTTGGGTCAACGCACGTCGTTCCCCACACTCGAACTAGACCCACAAAGGTCCACGAGCCGGAGATCTAGTTCATCCTTTCCATAGCCCTTTTCTTCCCTATGGCGGCGAAAACGACTCAACAGGTGCTATATCAAGGGCGTATGGACGTACAGAGCTATGAGCACTAGAAACAGGCAAGATGGTCAGGGCCAATCGATCTGTAAAGGAGAAGCACACCTGCGAGGGACCAGGCCGAGCGAGCGTCATAATACAATACGGCCTTTGGGATCGGATCGGATGAGGACATGATAAAGATGGCGGAGCACGCACGTCTAGCTGGCCATGACAAGCAGGTGCCACCGACCTCACGTGACCGAACTTTCCAGATTGCGGGGAACTCGAGCGTAACCCCTCTACTTGTTTTCCACAGAATGGCTACCACCCTCAGGTGCGCTTTTCAACGCGTCGTCCTCTGTCGTCTTCTCACAGTACTAGACACGAGTTTTATGAAACTGACCAGAGGCTCACCATCACTGTCTTTGATCGTGGCGCAGACCCTGCCCATGTCAACGTGAACTTCCAACCACGCCGTGTATGTACCAAACGCGTGGTTTGACGTGTAAATAACGCTGACAATCCTTATAACAGATTCTCTACGAAAATGGCGAAAAAATGTTGGATTTTCACCCATTGAAAGGTCAAATCGACCCTGAAAAGTCCAGCTTCATTGTGGGTAAAGTCAAGGTTGAGATCCGTCTTGTCAAGGTCGCACAAGGAAGGTGGGGCGGTCTCATAGGCGATGCCCCCGATCGTATGTCTATATGCAACCCAAGTTCACACAATCTGTCTCATGTCACGCTCCAGCTCTCGCCAATTCTTCCGCTTCTGTCTCGACTACGGCCACCAAGGCCGGGACGACCCTTCCACAAGCGCGTAAAAATTGGGACAGCGTGACCACGACCATTCTCGAATCCGAGAAGCCCAAGACGAGCACAGATGACCCCAACGTGAGCGGGGATAGCACGCTGAACGACTTCTTCCAGAATCTGTTCTCCAATGCCGATGATGACACCAAAAAAGCAATGATGAAAAGCTTCCAAGAGAGTGGCGGCACTGCGCTTAGCACTAATTGGGAGGACGTCAGCAAAGGTCCAGTGCCGATCAAAGCGCCAGCGGGTAGTGAGGCTAGGAAGTGGGAACAGTGACGATGGGTTAAAGGAGTAGATTTCGCTGTGTATTATATGCTCTTTGACAGAACCTGCACTTCAGCAGGCAATGAATTACGAACAAGACACTCTGGATGAGCGTGTTCCCTACGATACCATTAAGAAAGACAGGACACCAAGTGCCAGGGCAACATTTGAAAGCGGCAGATGAAAAGTAGGTATGAATGAGCCCGTGGTGGTGCGTTGTTGATCCATACACACAACTCAACCTTGCCGCTTTGCGGGTGTCAGTGCATGTGGACAAGGTGCTAGAATACCGGTCTCACCTGCTTGTGGCGGGGGTTTTTCGCACAGAGAATGTACACGCGACCCTTCCTTCTAACGACGCTGCAGCCGTCGCACATGATTTTTACGGATGACCGGACTTTCATGCTTCGAGCGAGGGCGGGTGTCATTCCGGGTAGAGGTGCAGTGGTGAAGACATGGTGATGTGGGTGGATCGTTTGGGGTGTCAGTCTTGCCCTTGAAAGGAGAGCTCTGGCCGAGAGCAACGCCCTCTGCATGGTGATGGTTGTAAATAAAGAACTGACACCGTAGTCCACCGCCGCTCACTTTTGCTCCGCCACGATACATATGCATACCTCCTGAACACACACCCAGCGCATCGCTCTTCCGTCCATATGTCCCCTCGCACTGAGCGGTCGCCCTCACCGTATACAGGTGGAAAGACTGCTGTCGTTCTCTTCATCTTGACCCTTATTGCATTTGTCGTGGAGAGTCAACTAACTCAAGTCCGTATCTCATTCTATTCAGGCGTTTTCTCCATCTCACCTCCTCTCTATCCATAAAAAAAAAAGTATGTGCAAAGCACGCTTCATTATCGCCAGCCGTTCTTCATCTTGTGCGTCCAACATGTTCGCCATTGAATACCCCTCTCACTCACCGTATTTCTCGCAGCTATGTTGTTCACTCCTCATTTGCCATCGTCTTTCCGCTGCATCTATTATACCTCATCCTCACAACGTCCGCGTCTCTGGAATCTCTCCTAACAGGCCTGTCTCTTGCCGTCAAGATTCATTTCGCCCCTAGCGATAAGAACAGTCTTGCTACCCTCCAGTCGGCATTTCCCTATGGTCGCCTCCTTCGTTTGACAGCGTTTCTGACGGTTGGCATTACTTTACCGGCCCTTCTCTGGTTCATCAGCGTGTCGCTGTCTCCGTAAGCGTCGATCTTGTCCTGGTAGGGGTGGGGATTGACTCAATTCTCTCTTATGACAGGCTCAGCGATATCACTGCGATCTGGAACACGAATGCTTTCTTCGCCTACATCTTCGCCGTATGGCTCTTCAGGCTCAACTGGGAGCCTCTCATGCTCCTCGCTGTACTCATCGCGACTTTTGGCGTTATGGCAGTCGTCTACGGCGACGCCGGGCAATCCGAGTTACCGCTTACCGATCAACGCGAGACATTCGTAAACACGAGCGAAACAGTAAAGCCCGATGCGCCACTCCTTGGGGACCTACTCACCCTCTGTGCCTCGGTGGGGTACGGCCTGTATCAGGTTTTGTATAAACGCCACGCTACATTGCTCCAAGATGGAGAATTCGAGTTGGGTGCCCCGTACGTCCCGCTCGCAGAGTCGGACGGCCTCTCTGCCGGTGAACTCGACGAAAGTGTCAAGGAGGTCGATGGCGACTTGGCATACCCACCGCCTTTTGGGCTTTACCCCAATCTCCTTACTAGTGGAATGGGATTGATGACACTTTTATCGTTGTGGATCATTTTGCCCATCCTTCACTATTCAGGATATGAACGATTCCGGCTCCCCGATAACCCTACCGTCGTCCTCTCGATTGTTGGTGTAGCAGGGTCCGGTTTAGTCTTTAATGCTGGACTATTGGTACCAATTTTTTGGTTGTTGTTCTGTACTCAAGTTTTGATCATCTCTTCGCTCTTCCAGGTTTTACTAGGCATCTGGGGTCCGATCGTTGTCTCTGTGGGCAACCTCCTCACGATCGTTCTCGTTCTCCTATCCGACATCACGATAGGGCAAGGCGTGGATGTTATCACACCTTGGAACTTGGCCGGCTCTGGTGGCATAATGGTGGCATTCGGCATCTTGGTCTATGATATGGTACGGCAACCACAGTCTCGCATTTGATTTTTACATACCGGATACCCTCACACATACTAACTTACGCAAGTCGCTGTACCCGTACAAGAACTAGATGGATAGACGTGACAGCAAGATGCCCCTCTGTACTTTTAGACAGACTTTTGTTTGATGCGATTGACTTAGACAAGTTGGGGGCTGTACAATTGTAAAGTTCACGATTGAGTCATCCAAAGTTATCCCTTTGGGTTGAAGACATCCTTCGGGAAACGAACTGATATTCAGTATAGATGGTGCTAAAACACGAATGAGTAGACACATGGACAAACGAGGCCACGCGCGACTTGTATCTGGAGCGAGATGGATGTGCAACTGGACGGTGAACCTGCTTTCGATTTTTACTTCAATTGTAGAGGGTGAACCACAAGGCCCTCTGCAGCCGCGGTGCTACAGGTTGTCCGTGCGCAGGCCGGCATACTGTCAACAACTACGGAAAACCCAGATGCACAGCACACGTCTTCCACGGCCGATGGCGGTTACCACCATCTTCAATTCCCGTGATTGAGTCCGTTCTAGGCACAGCAGAAAAAAAGCTTAACCTGGGCCCCCCACCATCATGAAGTGAAGAAGAAAGAAAGGTTCCATCGAAGCCGAAGTCACGCCGCTGGAAATGGCCTCTCAGCTGTCGTTGAACCCCCAGAATGAGATGATGTGATGGGTCGTACAGTATCATCATCCCCCCCGAGTCAAAAAATCTAGCGAATCGGAAAAGAACAACCACCCTCCCGGAGAAACGTGGCTGTTCTTTCTCTCCGACAAAATTAGTACAAAAGATATGATGGTGGAAGCTTGCCGCTACTACTATTGTAGCCAGCAAGACGAATGGGATGCCGGAAATATGGTATCCAGAACACATGTCGCTTATATCGTTCTCTCCGGTTCGTCAAGTGGCTCCTTTGCAGGTGTTGTGGGGTCTTTGATGGAAAGCGGCTCGGCAGCGTGATAGATACGGGAGGTGCCTCGGGTGCGGCCAAATAAGGCCGCAATGAAAAGGTAGCTGAACCCAAAAGGCATAAGTCTGACCTCAGGCTGCCATCGAGACGTATCATAATTCATGAATCACAAGATAAGGGGGTCCTCAGGTTGTTAGCGCGATTACGGCAGGCACGTTCGTACTAACTTATAGGAGACTAGCTGGTCTGCTTTCAGTTGATAAGTGATTCAAGCTTGCGAAATGCGGTCACACACTTTGCGCTTCCAAGCCAAGCCAAAGACTTGGCATGATTATTTTCCGACGTTCCGGTGTCTACATCGGGTAGCACTTCACCATCAGGAAGAGGTAGTATGACACGACCACCAGACTTTTGTGCGCACTGGCTTCCGCAACAAAACGTAATGTCAGTTGCCAAGCTTGGCAACTTTGATAACGGGGAAACACTTCTTGATGTCGACGGCCGGTCCAAGTGTGGAGGGCTTTATATTACGCCGCCGTGAAAGGCTCGGAGGAACCGACATGGGCACTGAGCAGGGAAAAGGGGAACAAGCCGTAGCCGAGTGAGGGAAAAATCGCTATCGCTGTAGTGATGTGATATGTTAATCATGCACAGGGGGAGAACTCGCACGTTTGGCGCCGGGATGATGCTCGTGTAAGATTGCAGTTGAAGGGCCAACACGAATAGAGAAACGTAGATAGGATAAATAACATCACGTTGGAGACAAGAGACACGGACAACAAGACACCTAGATCTATGGCATGGTGTCAGCGTGCGAATATCAGAACTAGAGTAATGACAATTGAAAACGCTCCAGAGCAGCTATCGCATGTGGACTGGGTGGCAGTCCTCTACATACGAAGACGACACCTCCGGCGAATGCTCCAGGCACTCGCGCAAAAAGTACATGCCACCTCATGTTCATCCGTGCACGAGGTTGGTCGTACCTTTTAAACCAGATTGGAAAATAAAGTGCCATTACATATCATACCAGCGCAACCAAACGCCTAGCCTTCCACCATCAACCAATCTTGTATCCCAACCACTACCGCACGCTGTACCTGGGTAACGGGACAGTGCGGCAGACTTCGTCTAGAAGAGCAGTTCGCGGGGGACCTATGTCTGATGTTGGATTCTCGTCAAATTTCCCGCTTTCTTTATCCCCTGCTCCATGACTGAAAGGCTTTCAGGTGCCATCGCCGCCGAGGAGGTGGATAATGAGTCGGAGGGTGGGTAGAGTGATGGCGAAGATGCCCGCGATAGACGCTTGGGATTCACCTGGGGTGTGTTCAGAATGTTATTATCTGCTAACATCCTTAAAGGTGAACGCGTAGGAAGTGGCGGTGGTACGTTCGGAGATGGGAGAGTTTGAGTTGCCTGCGCTGGGAGGTAGTCGGAAAATGGGCCAGTGTATTTCCTATCAGTAGTCCGCGGGTTGTTGCCCTGAGCATCTAAACCAGAATACCGAACAGGAACGCGATACGATGATTTACGCCGCTCGCGCTGCATAACCGGTGGCGGAAGCAGCGTGTCAACATCAGAACGGGCCGCCGGTAAGCTGTCTCCGCTACGATTGAACGGGACGTTAATAAAGCTTTGCAACGGGGTGATCTGATTGCTTGAACCCCCATGGGATTTTGTGTCCTCACGCATTGTAAAGGGCTTTTGCGGAAGAGGGGCGGATATTTCCTCTAGCTTTCTTCGGCGACGTTGGGTTGGCTCCCGTCGTCGACGACAGCAGTAAAGGGCAAGTGCTACCACGGAGGCGATGACTATTCCAGATGCCAGGAAGACGAAGATGACAACCGGGTGATTGCCAAAGAAGCTGGAAATGATATTAATGTAGCGTGCTTGGGAAAGAAGATGTACGACTTACACATGACCGGCTGAAGACAAAGAGGCGCCCTGCACCGGATTGGCAACTGCATTTGTCGCAGAAGCTACAGCCCCGCCCGCCAGCGTAGTCAGTCCAGTGATAGAAGAGGGTATAGATACGGTGGGCTGGTCGTCAGTCGGATTGGTTATTGATGCGGGTGTTGGGAAAGTCGATTGCGGTGTCTCAGACACCGTGCTAGTGATTGTGGAGGAAATGGTCTGATGGTTTTCGGGGATGCAGGAGCTTAGTGAGGTCACTGTTCCATACGTTGGGGCAATTTGTGATGGCATAAAAGGTTTATAAGGAGCGTTGCTAGGTAGTACATCCCTGGCATGAGATGAATTGTGAGACTTGGATACATGGGAGTTGGGAATTAAAGGTCGGGCAGCCGTGTTGACCAAGGCGGGGACTAGGGAATGCGTTGCCAGTGGGTATGACTTCACGGTCGCCGCGTAATGTGGGGATACGAGAGGGGATTGGGGTGGCTTTCCAGAAGTGCTCTTTGGGAGTGCATAAGTGACAGGCCTGCCTGCATGAACTACGGGATGGCCGGACGGCGTGTGAATGACGGGGAGAAGAATGGGCAACGACGTCGACGGCGATCTTGAAGAGGATTCAGGGAGTGGAACAAATAACGGGTGATGGCTTGGGTCAGCGGAAGCGTCCCTTTTCGAAGGGAGATATGTGGCGAATCCCGTCGTTGGTTTCCCTTGAAGCAGAGTGCAGGTCCCTGCCGCAATAGAACCAGACAGAGTCGTAGTTGGATTCGCCATTTATCAGATGATGCGCCGCTAGGGACAGCGAAACACTCGTCAGGAAGTTCGTCCCGTTGATAGAAGGCGGAATACACAGACTCGACACCGGTAAAACGAGAGTAGACGTATTTGTTGCTCGTCAAGAGCATCCACTGCAGGGTGTTACGATGGTTTAAGAATGAACAAAAGACATTGCATGGAAACAGACGGACGCAGCTCGCCGTGTCTATGAGAAACTTGACGCGTGGCAGCAACAAGACACCCTTGGTGAACTTCACAGCGAGAGATTATAGCCTGGGGAAAGAGCGCCAAGTCTGGAGAAGTTCGCATCGGTTCCCCACGACATATAACCGTGTCCTGTGAACGCGGAAGAACAGCAAGGTGAGAAAGCGTTGTTAAGCCCATCCCACATGGCAGGACAGTGGATGAATCAGGCGTTGTAGAAGAGAGCAATTACGTCTACGGTCACTTGCCTTTTTTGGTCACTTTAACCCTCTTGACATAGGACCTACTAATCAGAGTGTCACTGTCATCGTTTCCAGTCGCTCAAAATCTGGACGTAGAAGTGCTCCATACATCATATTATGATTACGAGATGATGTAACATGCGTTGAGAAAAGAAACTAAGCAAGTGGAAAATGAGTATCCTCGCAAATAACACACAGATATTGGTATGTGGTAGAGACAAGTATATAGTATGAGGAATGAAGACGGTATAAGTACGGACCAAGTATCCCAAGGGTAACAGCGCACTCCAAGATAGTCAGACTGAAGGTAGAAATAAATGTGGAGAAGCACACACCAGCTGTGTCTAGAGTGACGGAGCACTAGCAACATCGTCGTCTCGCTCCAGGTACCAAATCAGCCAATTTAATCCTCCCAGGGCCTCGTCTCCGCACGCCGCTCAAGCTCCCAAAACTTCCAAAGCTGAGCCGACTGGAGCTACTCACTCGCTGCAAGGCACGATCTCCATAACTGACCCCACTCCCTGCCTTCTCTGGATCCATTACTCCAGATTCAATCGAAAGCAAAATGGATCGTGCAGCCAGCAGGAACGGTGCCTCTACGTTATCGCCCGTCAGCGAGGACGTCTCGAGGAAGTGGACATCTACCACAGGTCAGCTAGGAAATCGTTCAGCCGTCGGATGAATGCATACTATGCTCTGCCGCCCATCTGCTCGCCTCTTCCCATTCTACCTCCCGGTCCTCTTCTCGATCTGACTTGTTCCCGACCAGGACGACGACAAGGTGCGGGCTCGCCAGTGCTCTCGCATCCCCCAACCATTTTGACAAATTAACGAATGAGTCACGACTACCAAACACAATCAGCTCCTCATCTTACACGGCGATGATAGAGGCTTACTTCGTGATGTCATACACTAACAATGCCCCAGCGGCCCCACGATAGTAACTACGGGTCACCGATCTAGAAGTATAGAGTCGTCACGACAAGAGCGATCAAGTCACTGTAATGCCTCACGGACCGAAATCGTTCTTGCCCCGCAGTGTCCCAAAGCTGATCGACTGTTGAGTCCGAGGATAAACTGGGAAGCGCGTCATGACAGGGACACACCTGCAACTTTATACGCTTTTCTCCTAGTTTGACAGTACGGCTTGAGAATTCGACGCCAATCGTGTGTTGCGAATGGGGCTTAACTACACAGATCATTGGTAGCCCATCCGTGACGATCGTGGGCAGAAAGTCGTACAAGTGTTGTGAGTAAAGTGGTGCAATAGACATGACTTTCCTGTCCCTGCTTCTCCTAAACACAAAAATTATTCATGAAGAGAGTGCTAGGGTCATGCAGATGACAAGGACGGACCAATGACGACGTACTTCATGAGGAAGTCTAGGGGAATGTTCAACTTGGAGGCTACCAAAGAAAGCGCGAACAAACCGTATGTCTCGATAAGTTCTGTTGCCTCAGTTGTGTAGTTGTCCATGGTTTGTGCTGAGACTGATAAGGTACAGGTTGAGAGGTGCAGGTACAGCAAGCAGACACTTCCGCGTTCTCGGAGTATACCCAACGCATGCGTGGGAATCACTCCCCGGGCCGGCCTTTGTTCTACGCTATCCAATCCAACACTGCCTGCCGCCTGCCGGCTGTCACGCGAGCATGTCAGAATTCCATACTCCTGTGATGATACCCTCCCGAGTCTCCATGATTTACAAATCACGTCTCAATGACCTCTCTCCTTGCTCATAGCGCTGAATTGAATGGGACTTCTTTGATAAGTCTTCGTTGCATCCTGGATAATACAAGATGACTGTTTGAGGGGTTTCTTTTAGTTTAGCCAGAAATGATGACCGTTATGGTACAAAGGTTCAAGGTCCTACAGGACAGTGGTCCTAGCTGCGTTCGTCTCTGCTGGAATGCTGTGCACCATTTTCCCCGTTGGGTAACTGAGTGCCACAAAAGCCATTACTGGAACCCGCGTCGGGCTTCTCATGTTTATTCATTGCCGTGACTGACCTGGCAGTATTGTTGGCCATCTGAACTTCTGAAGACGAGAAATGTTGCCTGTGAGTAGACCATGTCACATTTGTCGGCATCATCAGATCTAGAGTCCTCTGCGCATCGACTTGTCCAAGTTGGTCCACTACACTAAAGAAGTCGGACAATTGTCCCACTTTTCGCCACTTCATCCTATAGGTCAGATAGGTCTATAAATGCTTATCGATACGACTGTTTCTCGGTACGAGGTGCCCATCTAAGACCTGGTTGGTCATTAAGTTATATCAACGTCCGCTCCTGATGGTCTTCGCGCACGTTTTTCACCACGTCGACAGACACAAAGTCCTGATCGGAACGCATTCGAGGACTCCATACCACAGCTGCATATATAGGCGGCAGAAAGTGTAGAAATGGCTGGAGCCTTGTTCCCTTTATGGTCTATTGTCACGGTAGTGAGCGATATTAGTGACACAATTGCTCCAAAGTATTGTCGGAAAAAGTACCCCATGCGTGTTGAGGTGAGTTCTGAACTCTTGGCAGTCTATCACGAACATTATGCTTCCCAGTGAATACGGCAACAAGCGGTCAACTTCCGTGAACGTCTATATGAGCGAATGTAGGGGTCTTCTGGTCTCGATAGCGGGGCCGCTATACTTAAGAGGGTCAATAAAGTTCGTGTGCAAGATGCATTGAACCGACTTCCTATTAGAATGTCGCCGTCACCCACCCGGCCGTTCGGACCGACCTCGACCAATCATTCTTTCTTGTCCCTTATCGGAACTTAGGACCGCCAGCCCGTGGTGATGTATTTGAGGGCTGCATTGCCCCGCAGGAAAAATGTCCACAGTTGTTAGGTTCATGACAATGCCGGTCACCTTGCACCCTTCAATCATCCCACGACTCGATCCCGAGTATGCCACCTTTCACAATGAGCACATCATTCATCTACCACGGGCGCACGAGTTGCCATGGGACCCTTCGATTCGCGAGACGCAAGTGATTCCTGGTTGTTCTGAGCCGCTCCCAGTTGGGAGGGTAGAAGATTTCGACCTTAGTAGGTGCCGAGTTCGCGTTTTCACACCTGAGGAGCCCCAACCAGAATCCGGATGGCCTGTTTTGGTATTTTTCCACGGTGGTACGGATGCTATCCCACGATCACGTGAGCCTTTCTCAGGCTATCTCATGCTCAGGTGGGTGGACGCTTGGTGACCTCAATACCGCGAATGCATTCTGTACGAATATGTGCAAGAGTAAGGGATGCTGTCATCGTTCTATTTCATAGATTTAGCCAACTTGTCAGATGCCAAATGTGTGGTGGTATCGGTGGATTATAGGCTCGCGCCAGAGAACCCGTACCCGGAGGCAATAGAAGATGCCGTCGAAGCACTGCAATGGGTGTGGGAACAAGGGGCATCCACACTAGGAATCGACAGGAAGCGCATCGCCGTCGGCGGTACCTCCAGGCATGTCCCCTCGTTGTGAAATCCTCACGGATGCTGATGGCAGAAACATGCAGTGGGGGCAACCTAGCTGCAGTGCTCACTCACAAAGCGACGCAACTATATCCACCTATACCGCTGATCTTCCAACTGTTAATAGTTCCTGTGACCGACAATACGGCTTCAGCCTCGGGTATTCCACATGCTTCCTGGCGCGAGAATAAGCACGCTCCTTGGCTAACACCGGCCAGGATGTTGTGGTTCCGAAGACAATACCTTCCACATGAACAAAACAGGGCACGTTGGGACGCGTCACCGCTACTCGCTCACGACGTGATGTTTCGCAAAGTACCCAAGGCTTGGATTGCAGTAGCAGAACTGGACATACTTCGAGACGAGGGGATAGCATATGGCAACAAGTTACTGAAGGCCGGGGTCCCCGCCCAAATTAATACCTACAAAGGGGCACCACACCTGATCATAGCCATGGACGGTACGTACCGCCTTGAGTAGTGATGATCATCCTTGTGTACTTAATTTATTCACCATTCTGCATTCAGGGTAAGCCGATGCGGTTCATGCGGTGATGTCCGAGCTTACAGCTTCACTCAGCGTACTGAGAATTGGGAAGCAATTGGTCTCAGACGCAGCAGCTGCACTGTCCCAGGCGTTCGGAACAGCCTGATAAGTATTCTGAGGAGTGCAAAGAATGAATGATGCGAGGCGAATTTCGCAATACCTGATCAGTGTAAACAAGTGGAGCGGTAACAATGTAGGAGAGTAATCTTAGCAGGACGTAGACACGTGACCCAGCGATGGCACCTGATACGACACACAGGGCAACTGGGCATCGTTGGATGTAACTGTACCTGCCCAATTTGTGCAAAGGTTTTAGCAATGTGGACCAAAAAGAAACACCTTGGAGAACTGCATAATCGCCGCGATCTACGTTTGACAAGAATCAAGCGCATTGATATATTTAAAGAATGCATTAAGACCTGCCTCTGTGCATGTGTCCGTTTAATGAGACATGAGGCTCAAGGAATACACCTGCACAGAATAAAAGGAAAAAGAAGAATGATCAGTAAGAAAACGTAGTTCTATAGCCTATTTCGTCTTTCGAGTCTCTGTTCATTTACATCCCAATGAATCAGTAAAATTGAAACGAGATTTGAGACCTAGCAGCTAATGAATTTGATTCTTCACTGGTGAGCCTGCATGATGGCGTCAGAGATGAAGGCCGCTGAGACTTGTTTGCCGCCAAACCACCGCCCATTTAGACCCTGCACGGACTTTCGGGCGGCATCGATGTTGCCGAACTTCAAGTAAATCTCCCCCTAATCATTGTTTAGCACCTGAACTTCGCGAAAGTAACATCGACTTTACCTGTGACTCTCTCTCGACTTTGATACCGTCGACTGGACCATATTTCGTTTCGCATTCACCCTTGACATCCTCCGCGAGTTCCTTGTCCCAGTCGGCATCTGTTTCCCTGAAAAATAGCTAGAATAAGAAAAAATCGTTACAAGTGCAACACCGCGTACTCTTCAGGACTAAACATGTTTTTGAGCAAGACGCAGCGGGACTCCATGGCCTGAATATTTGGCCTCACTCTATAGGTTAGGTTCTGCTTATTAGTAATAGACGGCGTCTGGCTAGAAGGTAACTGACACAGGTTCAAGCTTAGACGTGGGTTCGATCCTGGCAAGTTTCTGCATCAGTGCTTGGCGGGATGCAGCATTCAGATTACCGCCTAGAAGAAAGTCAGCATCCAGATGCCACAGCAAGAATGATCGATTCACCGCCCGCTTCATCCAGCGAATCCTGGGAAGTGTATTTTGTCGCTCCCTTCTCGTGGACGGTATTAACACGTAACTAATAGAGGATCGACGAAGGTCAGCAGAATAATAAAAAAACAACCCGAAAGACTTAGTACCGTCCGACCAGCCAACTCAAAGCCATCCATCTGCTCCAAGGCCATTCTCGCGTCTTCTGATCTCTTATACCTGAGTGGAAATGAATGAGGGATGCCAAAAGAAACAATAAATTGATAAACGTACTGCACGAAAGCATAGCCTTTGCTTCGTCCGGTTACAGAATCTTTATGAAGGTCGACAAACTCCAGCTCTCCGAAAGGTTCGAAAACTTGCTTGATGTCGCCTTCCGTGAGGTTGAAGTGGAGCGATCCAACATAAAGTCTGGAGAAAATTAAAACTGGATTAAGGTGTAATTCATCCAGAACTACATACTGCATGGCACCTCCGTGCGGAGCACTGACGCCAGGGGGGAGATTCAAATTGCTGTAACAACGTCAGTAAGAATAGAAACGCTGCCCAATTGAGTGTCATACATACCCATCTCCTGGGTGAAGTCTGTTCCTTTCGGCTTCGGTCAGCTGGACCATGATTGGCAAACCCATCACCACCGTGCCACTGAGAGAAAGAGCCTTGTCGACCATGTCAATTGTACGAAACTCCACATAGCCAATTCTGGTTCGATTCGTTAGAACGGGCCACGCGAGAGGAAACAAGACAGACCCTTTAGAACGTCTCGACAGCCGGTCTGTGACAATTCGAGCATCAAGAACAGTGTTCTCGCCCAATTTGTCCTCGAAGAAGTATCCCAGATCACGAGCCGTGAGACGAGCAGCGAGTTGAGATACAAATACCGACCGGGCTTCGGAGTCATCCTCCCTGGGTTCGTCATTCATCGGATCATCCGGAGGCGGCTCATATGTAGGAGATTTCCGCCTGGAAAATTTATGGGGTTTTATTAGCGGACCGTTGGGACTGTCAAAGGGAGAGCTGGAAGCGTACGTCAACGGAGGCGGGGTCGGTTTGGGTCGAAGAGAATCATCATCAAAGCGAGGGCGGCGCTCGTCGCGGCGACTCCCACGATCCCTTCCGTATCTGGGCGATTCATCGAATTCGTCTCGGGGATCGCGAGAATGTCCAGAACGTCTATCACCATGATGATCCCGGGAATGAGCCCTCTCAGAGCTCCTGCGAGGACTGTCCCGAGGATGAGGAAAAGATGACTCGTCTGCACTGTCCTCGCCACGTTTCCTTTTGTGGCGATCTTCCTGTGCGTCGTCACCGTCTTCTTCGCGCCTGCGTCGACGACGGTCCCTTTCATAGTCTCTATCTCTATCGCGATGGCTGTGTCGGTCGTGATCACGATCGCGGTGTCTTCGGTCCCTGTCTCTTTCACGTTCCCGGTCCCTGTCTCGACTGCGTCTGTCGCGCCTCTCATGGCTACGACTAGACCGTCTCCTGTCGTCGGATCCCCGTTCGCGACGTCTACCATGGCGGTCTCTTTCCCTAGACGGCGACCGATGGGACCTGCGCGTCCGCATAGTATCAGAAGAGTGGTCCCTAGAACGGGCGCTACTAATATGCGTCAGAATGAAAATGAAAGCAGCGAGAAAAATGCATACGATCGCTGGTCCACATTGATTGCAGTACCATTTTCAGACATTTTTTGGATGTGTGGACGGATGACGAAAGGGTTCAAAAGCAACAGACGTCGTCTGAGAAAAGCAAGGAAGCTACGCTTATGTAATAACAAAACAAGGCCGGCCCGTGTTCCGCCACAAAAGTTATGTAATCCCCAAAACCGGACAGCTCACGTCCCTCTTCAAGAGTCACCAACGCCATTCCCTTGACATTGTTGCGAAGGATGGTTTAATAATCCAATAATCGTTGTACGCTCACGATGGTGCAGCATTCGCAACTCGAGTTGACAAAACCGCCTCACGGTGAATCGTTCATCCGAATGGTCTCTGGTTGGGGAGTGCTCTCGAGACACAATGGCGATGGGAGGTAGGAGCATAATAACGGCATCGGGACGAGAACAGTGTGGATATTGCAGATAGCCATAAACAGACGCACAGTCGAAACTTATATAGGACCCCCGAACGACGGCAGAATAGCTCACGAGAAGAATTAATAGATGACGTGTAAGGACGTGTAAGGACGTGAACCTGACTACGTGGACGTATCTGGATACGAATATGAGCGCAGAAAAGCGGGTGAGGGTGACCAAACTCACAATAGTGATATTCGTCTATGAGTGGCATCCAGTCACGCAGGAGAGCACCAAGAATATTCAATAGAGGCCATCGTGCACTACTTTCAGCGAATGATTCCAATTTGGGCCTATGAGAGCAAGATACTCAGAATTGTCGAATCATGGAGATGACACACGAAGCCATACCGCGTCCAGCTCTCCCAAATCGAGCCCCGGAAGAGATACCAAAGGAGATCGCGGTCTCTTCGAGCGTATTCCTGACGCTCAAGAGCAGACGAGTTTGAAGGTGTACGGCGTAGATTGCGTGATGCAAGCTCGAGAGCAAGGGAAACGATGAGTGGTCGACTCGATTTGCGTTCTCTATCAGAAGAGAGGAGAAGTACTGGTGGTGTGTTAGATGGTTGAAAGTGGGAATATGGACCAAGCGAACTGACCGTAAATGAGTGGCCGAAAGACATGAATGCTCTCAGCGATCCACTCTTGAGGAGATAAAAGCGGTTTGACGAGCGACGTGGGGTGTTTCACAGACGATGTTGTAAGCGCCTTGGACAGAAGGAAATCCTCGACCACAGAGGTCTTGTTAGTAGGCGGGGGTGCGGTAAGGAGTGCATGAGCTGGCAATGGCTCATGGTTATTCCGCAGGTGCTCGGGAGTACTCGGAGGGGAAGAGCCTAATGAAGACGAAACGAGAGTTGGTGATGGATGGATGGAAGGAGGTGGTAAGCTCTCTGGGTCGATGTCACGTTCGGGTATAGGTGGCGATATTAACGGTCGGCGAGTGATACGCAAAAGTGTGAACTTGAGCACGACCCTATGGAGATAGAATGTGAACGTCAGGATGAGGATAAATCATTGCCACTCACTTGACTGCCTCTAACAGCGCAATCGCTCTCCACCGATTTTTTGAACTGACCCTTCTTCGAAGGCCCATCTCCAGGAGAAGCTCAACAAACCGGATAAGCTCAAGCGTTCTCGCTGTCCATCTGTATCGAGTGTGAGTGTCTGCCCAGGCACGAGTGAATCGGGAGTGTTGACTGGGCGGGAGCAGAGGCCTATATTTTGGCTCGTTCCCGACTGCCCTGTGAAGTAGAGTGTCGTGATACAAGCTCAGGGCATTGAGGGACGTCGACACTGAAGAAAGGGTCAGGAGGTAACGGAAAGAGAGGAGGAATGGGGACTACTAACAGGCCTCAGAAACCAGATCAGCGTCTTTGAATCGGCCAGGGAGGAGCCAGGTAATCGAACGAAGGGTTGATTCGAGCGAAGAGATTGTCGAAACGTTCTGAATTAGAAAGGACTCGTAACGAGCAAGGGCAGACGACATCGAGGACAAGTGGTGAATGGGGAGGTTGAAGGAGAGGCCACGGTGCTGCTGTTGTCCGGCCGGCGTTTGAGCTGGGCTGATTCCATGTGATAGCTTGCTACTGTCGCTGTCCATGGGTCTCTAATCTACACAATAATACAGTCTTTCGAATGCGTTGTGTTGGTGTTGTGCCGTCAGATCGTCTGCTGCCTCGAGTATCACATAAGGCTGCACATAAGGCTGACTCCCGCCCGCCACGAGGCAAAAACAACTCTTTTGGTCACCGAGGCCATTGAGCTGCCTCCCCCGCCTCTCGCTCGTGGGCATAAGTCCAACCACAACTCGTTCCGCGCCAGTATATACACCTCCCTCTAAATTAACAGACATGTCCTCCGCCCCCCACGAACACGCGAGCCTTGCTTATTTTCGAACCAGCCCCGTCAGAGGTCAGCTCGAACCTTACGAAGCCCAATCGCGGGCAGGATGGCGTTATCTTCAGTGTACCGATACTCCCAATGAGCTCAAGGTGTGTTACCTGCTGACTCCGAGACCTGCTCTTATCTGTCATTATATTCTAGGTTTTGTTGCCCCCCAAAACAGGCCTCCTCTATAGCCAACTTCTCCAGTATGAGTCTTCAGAGCTGGAAAAGGGTAGGGCCGCCGACTGGGACCGTATCCTCCACATACGGCACCTGAAAGACCGTATGATACGCAAATGTCAGCGTCTGTCCCGCATGACGAACACACCGGGCACACTTCCGGCTGCCTTTCGTATCGTTCATGCACCGCCCGATTTCCGCCTCAAAGAAATGGAACGTTGGTTGCGCGATCAGGAACGTGGCAAGAGTACAAAGGAGGTTCGTCGACAAGCATCGGCAGAAACAGCAAACACGCAATCTCAGTCCTCAAACCTAACATACGTTCATGCACAACCATCACGCAGCCCTCGCCAGCCTCGAGTTCCCACCTCTTCGGCTCCGCCGCAACGTGGTCAATCGACTCGCGCACCAGGTAGCATAAGGCGTCACGGATCCGGGTCCACCCGCAGTTCGAATTACGTCGACTCCCGCGCATCCGTTGAATCACCTCGCCAACGGCCCTCGGTTCACAACCAGACCGTCCCGCCGCGCAACGCCTACCTCTCTCCTGTCGTAGAAGAGCGCACCGAGTCCCCGCCACCACTCACTTCTCTTACAAACCCGTACGGGGAGACGCCTCAACATCCTGTCGAGGAAAGCCCGCTCACGAGCGACACAGCGATGCGTGCGGATGCCGTCTCCCCAGATCCGCTCCCACACCTTTACCGCCCGCCTAGCATGCTTGCTCCGATAGGTGAACTTGCCGCTGCCATGATGGCAGGCTCTCCGGAAGCCGTCACCGCACAGCCTCCGCTTGTGCAGGGCATGCCCGAGCCCTTTGTCGAATCATTCGCACCCACAGAACCAGTTCCACCTTTCATGCCTGAGCCCTCTGTGTCCGTCGTTCCGGACCAGCTTATCGCCGGGGCGCCGCGTCACCCTCTTTTGCGGCGCCGCAGCAGTCTCAGGCAGAATGGCGGTCGCTCTAGCGCGAATGGCACGCCAAAGGTGGTGTCGTGGGCCATGGACCGCGATTGGGCGGATTACCTGACCAAGTTTGATCATGTCGTATATGCGGCCGAGTTTGCCGGTCTGTCACCCTCACGTATGTGTGCCATTGGGTTCTGACGTCCGGCGCAGGTAGTGAACTCGAGGAAGCCCGCAAAAAGTTCCAGGAAGAGATGTCTAGCATGAAGGACCTGCGTTTGACGATCACGAGTGCCCTTGAACGTCTGCGCCTCGAGTCTGATACTCTGCAGCGCGAGGATGCTTCTTTACGTGCACGTGAGGAGCGCATGGTCGCAAGTTTTGAGCGCTGGAAGGAGAAGGAAGCGAATTACAAAGAGCGAGGTAAAAAAATTTCAGTCGTTTCCTCATATAACCATTTTTCGCTGATGGATTTCTTTGCTCATAGTTCAAGCTGTCGTTGATGAAAGTAAGCGCGCCGTTATCGCCGCCGATAACAGACGCGAGAGCGCAGCGGGCAGCTGAACGGTGGCCCCCCAAATGTCAAATCGATTTATGAGCCTGATCGAATACCATCTACATGGTCAAGACTGCATGGACGCTACGATGCGGCCTTCAGTTCTCGTGTAAGTTATACCCAGTAGATTGGGCGCCAGGCGATAAGGATGTTGTTCGTGAATGAAATCAAGTTGTTACCGAGTATCGGGCGTTTTATAGTTATATTCATTATGTTTATGAATCGTGTTTTCTGGAACGCTTGGGTGTGGTGTGCGTCACGGCGCCCGAAGCGTTCGGACGCATTTTGCACGATCACGATCAGAGGGGCACCGTCAAACGTTAACGGCAGCATCTTCCTCCCAAGGAAGCAAATGTCGCATCATCCAGTCCACCCGCCCAGATTGGAGTTGATTATTGATTAACGTTGATTTGCGAGACCT
>WNFQ01001283.1_pt1 | contig 18962 bp, 16 predicted proteins | sample 5400171 | NCBI WGS metagenome assembly WNFQ01 (sample SAMN13153356, study PRJNA577476) | soil metagenome | isolation source: 20 cm soil under Madrone tree | place: USA:California | collected 2016-06-14 | reverse complement strand
GTTGAACGAGTAAACAAGCCGATTTTCATCGTGAGCTCGGGCCGATCGGGTTCGACTATTCTCACCTGGTCTCTCGGGTAGCCCAACTTTATCCCGCGGGAAGAGTCGGATTGACTGGGGCCTTTTGCGATCGAATATCGGGCCGACGTGAATCGCGCAAGGACCTGCTACTTCCGATTTCGAAGCAAAACCCGCAGAGTACTGCGGCGTCAATCATTGCCTCAGTCTGAACAGCGGAACGAGCGCGCTCCATCTTGCCCTTCCGTTGCCTCGATATCGGTCCAGAAGACGAGTAATCCCGGTTGCGATGACTTTTATAGTAACTGCTTGAACGAGTAACTATGTCGGTGCGAGGCCGGTTTTTGTCGACATCACGTTATCCAGTTCCCGCTCGACCATGGTCGCGAACGTGGTTCTGCGCGAATTCCGTTTTGGAGCGAGCAATAATTGCTCCAGGCTTTTCTGGCTTTCAATTCAGACTTCGAGGTGCTAGTCTGCAACAGCTATATTTAGGCTTCTATTTTCCCGAGCAACTTAAAGCCTGTTTCGTTCCGACCGCGCTGTTCTCTTGCCGCTGGTCTTTTTCACTGCATCCGATTCCTCAAAAAATCCCGGAGCAAATGGATTCGGCGGGGAAAAAAGTATGAGTCTCTACGCGGGAATTGAACACGTCACCGCGCTCTGGCCAGGTTTAAAGCACGAGATGGTCGCGCTTTTTGCCTCGTCCAAAGTCGGGGCCTTTTGATTCATGCTTATTCAAAGAATTTGGAGTAGGGACTGCCCGCGAAATACGTGCGCAGTTCTTCGAAGTTAGCGATCACCTGGCGCAAATCATCGCAGCCAAGCCTTCGCGTAGTGGTCGTCAGCTCCCGGGACGATACTTCCATGAAATCCAGGAGAGCCCGGATCGTCTTGGCGTCACCAGCAACCATTTCCTCGTAGGAAATCGAGAAACCGGGATGTTGCGCAAAGAGTTCTACAAATTCCAGCTCTCGACTTCGGACCGCTTCAAAGTCTCTCTGACATTCGCGCGGATCGAGCTCCACGCGCGGCACCTCGGGGATCACCTGACCACGGATGGCCACTATGAGGTGAGTGACGTAGTTCGCGATGTAGTGAGAAAGATAACGACGAAGTAGGTTTTCGCGGCGCAGGTGGATAATTCGAAAATCCCTGTTGTTAACAATCTCGTCTCGCAATGTTTTATACTCGGGCAGAATCAATTCGCTGTATTTTATTTTGAAGGAGACCGCTTTTTTTCCTTGGAGATCGAGCGCAATTTTGTAAAGGAACTTAAGGTCGTGCATGCCGCTTGCTTAAATAGGTGCCCCTGAGTCCTTGAATTTTGCCTGGAGAAAATATTTCGCCGTGCGCGCAAATTTCCGGGTGAGATCCAAGAAGGGAAACCAGCATCGTGCTGCCAGTTCTGGCGGCACAGGTTATCATATAGATGTTATCGCGATACGAACCCATACTTGGAAAACACTCGGCTAGACCTGAATACCCGGTTGCTGCCATCCTAGCTGACGATCGAATTACTCATAAAATCTGTTCCCGCTTCAGTCAATATATGAAGCGTATTTTGACATAGCGAAAGCTCGTCCCTCCGAAATGCGGATCTTTAAATTGCATCAGTTTTGCCTTTATAATGCAGAGTACACGGAGCTTCTCACCAAAGTCGTCGTTACCAGAGCTGCACGATAGCCAAAGAGGCACACGAGGATCTGCTAGCCGTTTACGACTGTGCCGCCATTTGGATGCAGAATCTGGCCAGTCATGCTTAGGCTACCAGACGGCGCTGGACCTGGGTGGCGAGGTTTTAGTGAAAATGGACGGCGACGGCAAAATCGCTCCGGAAAACCTATCGCTGCTTCTGGATTCCCTAATCGAGAAAGGGGGTGATTACGCCAAAGGTAACCGGTTCTTGCACAGCGAAGCGATTAACCAAATGCCAGTCGTCCGAATCACCGGCAATATCATCCTCACCTTTCTCACGAAGGCGGCCTCAGGTTACTGACATATCTTCGATCCTCAAAACGGCTACACGACAATCGGGCCGAAGCGCTCCGCTCGATCGCTTTGGAAAAGCTAGACCGGCGGTTCTTCTTCGAGAACGACATGCTCGTCCGGCTCAATATTCACAACTTCCGTGTGACAGATGTGGCAATGGCAGCACGATATGGTCAGGAGACATCAGACCTTCGCATCTCAAAGATACTAATCACGTTATCCGGCTCCCGCTCGACCATGGTCGCGAACGTGGTTCTGCGCGAATTCCGTTTTGGAACGAGCAATAATTGCTCCAGGCTTTTCTGACTTTCAATTCAGACTTCGAGGTGCTGGTCTGCAACAGCTATATTTAGGTGCGACAATATCGTGATCGATCAGTTGCGGAAAGTCCCCGAAGATGGCCTCGATACCCTCGGGACGCATGTCGTACTTTGGGCCCCGCTTAGAAAACCAAAATAAAATCTTCCTGCTCGATATGGAGTTCAGCAAAGTCTTCATCTGCGCGACGTAAATTGACCGGGTCTCTTCGACAAGCCTCAGTACAAATTCTGAACCATAATCATCGAATACCGTCTTCCAAACATCCGCGGCGTAGGTGGGCGCGCTGTCGGGAATGTCTCGACGCGACAAAGTTCCTCCGGCGCAAGGATTGTGAAGGATGGAATTTGATACGGACCGGCCGGACACGACTTGAACAATCACTACGTGGGCGGCATTTAAGCGCTCCAGAATATCTCTGTTAACGAATAACGCTGGGCCTGCTCCCCCGCGACCCATATTTATGAATGGGACGGAGTATTTCTGGTGGATCAGATGAGAAAATGGGTGCTCACAAAATCGCCCGTAAGTTTGGGCGGCCCCAATATAAGCGGCAAAAGGACACGCGCCGTCCCATGTAATAGGACCCCGTAGATAAAAAGGACTAAAGCCCTTAATCCGATATATACGATAGTCGATAAGGTTCCAGTCCGAAGCCGCATATCCATAGAGTTTTTCTCTATCAACATACTCGGCTTGCATATTCTCTTACCTGCGTGAGCGATTCGAACATCGCCATTTAGCGGAGCGGCGCAAATATTTCCGGATAGACTTCAGAATTGCGCTTGTCAAATGCACCGGGACCGGGCAAGAGGTGTTTATTTCACCTAAAGGCGAAACTTGGAGTCCTTCCCGAAGGTGTTCTCTGCCTCGAGAGATTTACGATAGTGTTTTGCTCCTCGGACGTCTTGGAACATTTAAAATATGACCACGCGTCGGTGGACGTGGCAGCCAGTTTGCTAAAGAGACGTGTATCTTAATCTGCCCTGTCCCTGCCCACATGTGGCTTTTAGACGAAACGCGATGAGCAACCTTATTACTCCCAAAGCAACGGCGCAATCTGAAAACGCCGCCCGTGAGCGCGCGGAGACCCCAGCCCCTGGACACCGCGGACGGCGCCGTTCTAATCTCCTGTCGAGAGTCGACCTGTCCCTATGCGAATGACCTCTATTAAAGGACGCGCGGTGGAAGCGAAGCGGCCGAGCGAGACGATGCTGGTTTTTCTATTCTACGCTTTGCTGACGGTAGCGCTGACTTATCCGGCTGTTTTTTTTCTCCGCACAAAGGTCTTAGGAGGTCCCGCGGATAATTTCCATTTCCTCTGGGAACTTTGGTATGTCGCGCACGCCCTCTTTGCTAAATTTCTTTCCCGACGGCCGAAACCGGCGAAGCGGTCCCCTCACGGCGACGCCGAATGCCGTTGTCGCGAAAGACAACCTCGGCGCCACGACGGTCTCGTCGTCGACGGGCACCGGGCAGGTGGGCCAAGTTTTCGTCGCTTGCGACGGAGGTGAGGAAAAACTGCTTGCGGAACGAGCTGCCGGACACAGCTGGTCCCGTGGATCAAGTGGGTTCAACTACCGATTTTCCATTTACGAAGATACTGATCAGACGACGCTGCTCGCCAGTGTCGAAGTCGATGGCGTAGCGGCCAAATGCACAGCGGAAAGCCCGCCCCTCTAAGTGGCGGCTCCGCCTCTCGGCCTGAGAGTTCGCCTGAATATTCATCAAATGATTTTGGCTGGAAAAAAGAGGTTTTCCAGTTTCCCTGTGCCCCGGCACGTATGGCAAAGCAGACGGCACGTGCTTGGCAGAATTACCTCGCACTTTGCGGAGTCGTCGGTCTGCAGGCCGAGAGCCTTGGCGCAACCCGGACTCATCGTCGATAGCTTTGCCTGGAGAACTGTTCAGGGGCACGGACAATTTCCGCTTGAAATTCACTGAGCGAAATCACGTAATTGACGTCTGCCAGCTGCTGTGGTGTGAGTTGGTTTTTGCCCTCCAGCCAAATTTGCAGGGAATGATCATTCCAGACCAGAGAAGCGATGAACAGGGGATCCAAGCTGTCTCCAAAAGGGTTTCCTTTCACCAGAATCGTGCTTCCTGGCACTGGATGGAGATCTAACGAGCGGAACGCTTGGATAACATGAGATGTCTTTTGCCCCAGGTTGAGCCAGTGCAGCCCAAGGCGCTGATTTTCCCTCTGAGTCAGAATTGCCAGAATAGACGCCACGATAAGCGTTGCAACAGCTCGAGAAATCGGGGTGGACACTTTAATTAACGTCGAAGATTTCGATGTGAGCGTGATTAAATCAGATGCGAGCTTAGCGAAGATCATTGCCCATCCGAACAAGAGAAGGTAAAGACATGCGCCGCCGCGAATTGCGATAAACGCTAACGGCAGAGGCACGATCACGATCCAGAAGGCCATCAGCCGAAGCGTGCGATCCCGTCGCAAGAAAGCATAAATAAAAACAAGCGCCCACAAGGCGAGCAACACGTTTTGCGAGATGATGTGATCAGGGAATCTGTAGAACAGCTCGCTAACGAAACTTGCGTTGGACGTCGCGAAATTAGTCCATGAATATCTCGGCCGGTAAGCGTCTAGTTTTATCAGCGAGCCTGGGCCATGTGTCTTGCCGTAGATATAAAGGGCCGTGATCAGGCCCGCTATCAAAGACGGCGCCGCAGAAGACCTGCTCCAGCGAGCGAACTGTTTCCAGCCGGGCCAGCGCGGACATTTCAGGAGTTCATAAATCAAAACGATCACGGGAAGTGTAACCGCCATCTCTTTGCAGTTTAGCGCGCAGACATATAATGCCAGAAATCCGAATAATTGCAGGGGACGCAGATAGACTTCTTTCTCGCGGATATGAATATAGTAGGTCAATGCCGCAAAGTAGAAGAACCCGCATAGTACGTCGTAAATGAACGAACCGACAAACACGAGGTTCGCCAGTTGAGCGTGGTAACATAGAGCAAAAACAGCGAGAAATGCAACCGAGCGTGAGGAGGCGAGGAACCAGCTTAAATGATACAACATCGGAATTGAAGCAGCCAGAATGCTGATCTGGACGATTTGATAGGGTCGAGGATTTAGTGCAAAAAAATGATAAAGCGGCAGATAGTAAAGCGCGCCCCCTGGCCGATAAAATGGCGTCCAGAAGCATACGTTTGCCCAAAGCGATTTTAAGGCTCCCGAACGCCAATAAAGCCACATGTTCATCATTTCGTCGTCGTTGAAACGCCTGCCCAACGACGGAAGGGCAAAGTGGAGGAAGTAGACGATAAGCACGCTCACCAAAAGCGCATCAAGTATGGCGGGTCGGCAGAATTTCTTCAAGTGCAACTCACTTTTTTTTTGATCATCCATATCGCGCAACGGTTGGAGTAAGGAGCATGCAGCGGTGTGTCTGATTGTAAACCGGATCTCGCACCCGTGGCGATAACCGGGCCAGAACAAAGACTGTAGTGTTACAGCGCGCAATCAGACGGGCGAACGATTTCATAGACTTCGTAGATCTCCTCGTTTCCATATTGGAATTTCTTTAACAGACGCGACTTCAGCTTCGGGAATGCCGCCATTGACGCGAGGAAGTTTCGCCGTGTCTCGGGGAAGGTTTCCTTCGAAGCTGCAAATGTAAGAACAAGGCTTTTACCTTCCGGGAAAACGTAGTTTAGCGTCGTGCTCTGCTCCTGCTGAGTTTTCTTTCCCAGTTCTCTGAAAATCGGCCGGTAATCGCGCATGTGTTTTCGCAAATTCTTTGGACCAAGTGCGTAGATTTGGTTATACAGTCCCCAGTCCACGCTGATAATCGATCTAAACGCGGGGCCCTGTTCGTTGACGTAATGAGAGAGAGAGTAAATTTCCGGCGACCATCGCGCGTCGTAGTGGGGATTGCTTCGGAAATGGAGAAGATAGTCGCTGGTGTTATGGACGTTGACAGCGAAAACGCAAATGGCGGCGGTGCCCAGTAGGATAACAGCGGGTCGACGTAGTTTTTTTCCGGAGAGAAGCACAAACTTAAAGTGGCCAGCCGGCATATTCCGCCCCACCCCAGCACGCGCTCCACCGCATAATTCGTAGAGCATTTCAGGCAGTGCCCAAAGATAGTAGTTGAAAGTGCCTTCAAAGTACGCATGAGGCGCTTGCAGCTTGCCACTGAGCAAGTTAGTTGGCAACATTCCTCGAATACTGACGTATTCATCAGGTTGAAAGTTAAGGTAATGGTCGTAACCGCTTTCCAGCCCCCAGATTATCCCCAAAAGCCGAAGGTATGCAGAAAGAGCTACTATTAAGAGTAAGCTGAGAGCGATTAAACGGCTGCGGTTCTTTTTCTCCGACACATGAAATCCTATGCGCAAAAGAGGTTATGTTTCACGATTGCATAAATGGCAGCGATTCCGTCCTTCCAGCCAATTTTTTTTCCCTGGGCGTATGTTCTGCCGTAGTAGGAAATGCCCACCTCATAAATCCGCGCTCCAGTCCGCGCAATCTTCGCGACAAGTTCAGGTTCGACGCCGAACCGGTTCTCTTCGAGAGTAATGCGATCCAGGAACTCTCGCCGAAAAACTTTATAACAAGTCTCCATATCCGTGATGTTCAGATTGGTAAACATGTTAGAAAGCAATGTGAGAAACCGGTTTCCCACCATATGCCAGAAGTAAACCACACGATGAGCTCGACCGCCTAGAAACCGGGAACCGAAGACCACGTCGGCACGATTCTCCAATATCGGGGCAATGAGGATGGGATATTCCTTTGGGTCATACTCGAGGTCCGCGTCTTGAATGATGACCAGGTCACCCGTAGCTGCCTGAAAGCCCGAGCGCAACGCCGCTCCCTTTCCAAAATTGCGTTCCTGCAGCACGATCTTATCAACCCATCCCGGAGCCTTCGCTTGCAGAAGTTCTCTCGGGCCATCAGTCGATCCGTCGTCCACAACGATAATTTCGATATCCTCGACCGGGGCCGCGCGAACCGCTTTAACCAAAGCTTCAATTGTCTGTCGCTCGTTATAACAAGGAATTACGACGGAGAGCTTCATCGGGCTGTCATTCGCATCGGGACGGACGCCGAGTCCTGAGTTGGAGCAGCTGCATCCTTTGTTAATGTCATGATTACAGCTCTTGTACTGGATTTCTCACTTCCTCTCCAACTATAACCCTGGATCGACGGCAAACGCTGAACGTCCTGCTCATCATGGTTGGAGGGTAGAAGAATAGCGTACACAGGTGTGGCGTGGCCGAGGCCACTTTGGACTAATCCGATCGCTTCGGCTTTCCCGTAATGCCACAGCCGGCTGTAACAATAGTTATGGTGATTGTCGATTGGCGCTGCTACGAATGGCTTCGGCAACAGCACGTTTAAGTACGGAGGGTCGATGTCGGACAAAACAATACCAGGAGCGTCTCGGAACGCGCGGCTAAATTCCTTTTGCGCCTCGTAACGGGGAGACTTTCCATTGCCGTTTCCGTAATGAAGGGCGTCCCAGGCTTGGGATCGATTCCTCTTCGGCTTAAAGCCTGATTGTGATGGATAGCCAATACAGGTGATTAGAAATATCGTCAGCACTCCAACAGTTGAGATGGAAAAGCGTAGCTTGAGAGCCTGCGACACCGCCCACTCGGTAGGCAAAACGGCCAGCGCAATCAGGAGAAAAAGGATAGGCAGGTAGAACCTCCCATCCACGAAGGCATAGGTCAGCGTCGCGATAAAATAGGTGGTTCCTGCCAGAAATACGCTGACTGTAAACCGGGTCACCCGAACAAAAGCCAGACCAAGGGCAGAGAGACAAATGAAGGCCGGGACTACGTAAGTTCCAGTGCCGAAGAGATTCGCGACTCGAAATTGATCCCAGCTGGCAGTAATCTCGAACCAGATCATTAAAAGCTGCGAAGGCACATTCCGTAAAGAAAAGAGCCGTTGACTCTCGGTCCATGCAGGCACCCAGAAATCGTAGCCGGTCTTTAATGGATGCCCAAATTTCAACGTGTTAAAAACGAAATACGGAGCCGCGGCTGCCGCAAATACTACAAGAACAAGACAGCAATGCATAAGCCATTTGGGCCAGGAACCTCTGGCCGGAAACAAAGCCATACCGAGTAATAACGGAGCCATGAACAATAACTGTGGCCGTATACACAAAGACAGGCCCAGAACAATGGCTCCGCAGTAAATCGGCCAGCGGCGTACCCGGCTAAGCCCAAAGTAAACCAGTGCAAAGGAAAGCACTGCGCCAGCGGCACCGCTAAGGTCACTCATCGATGACCGGCTGAAGCTACTGAACGCTGGCTGAGTTACGAGCAACAAGGGTGCCAATCCTCCGGCCATGGGTCTTCCAATCGCAAAATAAAACGCGAAGCTGCCTGTTAACAACAACAGGCCGACTGTTTGATTTGTCCTAAAAGGAGCCAAAATCTCGTTGTGCGGCAAAAATGTCAGCCAAGGAACCATCAAGAGGGGGTAGCCCGGAGGGTAGCGGGAAGGCAATCTGTCGTAACCAATCTGGATGGCGGGCGCGCCTTCCTTCAAGATCGAATTGGCCTGCGCGAAATATTCTACCGCATCCGGATAAGGATCGAGATCGAGTAAGTCCGTCCGCTTCAACTGCACTCGAAGAACCGTGCCATAGTAAAAGAAAAGCGCCAGAACAAAGCAAAGAACACCGGTTGCTGCCCGAATCGGAAATGGACGGAGAGCGGGTGCCAAGACTGGGGTAATCGTTTTTTGGGGGTCCTGGTCTTCCGGTTTGTCTTTGGATGTCATTCTGCAACGCGCCGTGTTCGCCGTTCAACGCTCATACGTGGTAACAAAAATTGGCACAGAAAAAGCGCGTTGCAAAATTTGCGGGATGGCGTGCTGCACGAGCCGATTTTTCTGGGGTCACGCTTTAGATGGCGGCGGAGTAACGGGACTCGCGGTTCTCTTTGGGACACAGGATGATTGACTTTAAGCGGAGATTTCCCACGGAGTCACCGCCAATAGCGGCATTCGGGTGGTCGTGGATTCGAGCGCCCCGAGCATCTTCATTGATTCGTTCACGGTGTGATTTCATTGCGCGTTTGAGAATTCATAAAATTTGAAGTTTTTTCTGGACACAGGTCACCCTCTTTTGAGACGATCCAAGCCGTTTTGCCAAATATCAGCTATGAAAAATCTATTCGCGTCAATCACTATCGTTACAGGTCTCGTCCTCCTCTTCGTCCCGTTTGCAGGGTCCAATCAGGCAGATGACACCACGATAACAATCACCGGTTACACGCCAGGCGTCACGCCGTTCGTCGGTAAGCTGAATCTTATAGCCAGCAATACGGCTGTTCTGAAGAGCATCCAGTTCACAATCACTCCAAAACCAGGCTCCTTTGCCCGGCCGCTTTCAGGCACTTATGCCAATTACTACCTCGTGGACCGCGGATTTGAAAACCCGCAAACTGGGAACATCATGTTGCCGGTCTATGGACTCTATGCCGGGCGTGCAAATACCGTCACACTGACTTATCGGTTTAATGACGGTTCATCGAAACAAGCTAACTTCACAACTACGACCTCCACCTTCGATGATCAAGGCTGCGGCTACAACAACCCGACCAAGCTTCAACCCAGGACCAGCAGCACTGATTTGAGCTATGATTATCTGTTCGATAGATCTGCTTGCGGCAATTTCTCGCCTGTTATTCTCGACAGCGACGGAAATTTGCGCTGGGTTAGCACACTGCCAACAATGAACGCTCTTTTTGCGTCTTCCACTTTCTTCGATAACGCGGTATACGTAACACAACTCAGTCAGTTGTTTCGAATTGAGCTTGATGATGGAAGTGCCCGCTTGGTTGCAGATTATAGCGACATCGGCGTAGGGAACCTACATCATAACATCGATCCCGGTAAAACGGGGCTACTCATTGAACCAGATATCCCCACGGGCTACTTCGAATCTGAAGTCTTGGAAGTTGATAGTTCGGACGGCAGGGTGCTAAAAACGTTTAACATGGCCGATATTATCAGCGCAGCCATGAGGGCCGGAGGAGACGATCCCAGCCAGTTCGTTTATCCTTCCCCGACCGATTGGTTCCACAACAACGGCGCCGCATACAACCGGGCCGACGACTCTTTGATCGTTTCAAGCCGCGAGAACTTTGTCATCTGTCTCGATTATGAAACAAGCGCGATCAAGTGGATCCTTGGAGATCCGACCAAAAAATGGTACCAGTTTCCTTCGTTGAGAAAATTTGCGCTCACCCTCGCGCCTGGCAGTCTGCCCCCGATTGGCCAACACTCCCCCTCGATTACTTATGATCAAGATCTTATGGTCTTTGACAATGGGGCAAACAGTAGTTTCCAGATGCCTGCAGGGGATCACCGCGAGTACGCCAGTCCCCGGAAGTATAACCTGGATCTGGTAGGAAAGATCGCGACTGAGGTGTGGAACTTCCCAATGAACCAGAGTGTCCACTGCCCATTCTGCGGAAGCGTCTACGAGGATGCGCCACACAACTATCTAATTGATTATGCGTTCGTTGGCGGCGGAGTGCCGGGCGTTCCCACGTTTGCTCAACTCCTGGGCTTGGACGCCGCCGAGAACACGATTTTCTATTATCAATACCCCACCGTCGGCTGTAGCACTGCATACAACTCCATTCCCATTCATTTGGAAAGTACCAAGTTTCCGGCAGTTCCGGCTCGAGTCCAAAATCTTTCGACGCGCGGGACAGTCTCAGGCGGTGACAATGTCCTGATTAATGGTTTTATCATCACCGGGACTGACCCCAAGACAGTAGTGGTCCGCGCGCTGGGCCCATCGCTCAGCAGCTTCGGGCTTTCTGGTATTCTCGCCGACCCGGTTCTCAACGTGTATAACTCTTCTGGCGTTCTCATCGCAAGCAATGACAACTCGCAAGACGATATCGGCGCCGGATTTATGGCGCAGAATGGGTTGGCGCCAAGCAATCCATCTGAATCAGCGGCTCTACTAACAAACCTGGCACCGGGCGCCTACACCGTGGTGGTTACCGGCAAAGACTCCACCCCTGGGATTAGCTTGGCCGAGGTTTATGAAACCCCACAGCCCGGGATTAACGCTCAACTGACGAACGTCAGCGGCCGCGGTTTTGTCGGCACGGGCGATAATGTGCTAATCAGTGGGTTCATCATTGGAGACCTCGACAGCGCGACCGTCGTCGTGCGCGCTCTTGGTCCATCGCTCGGTTCTTTTGGTGTAAGCAACCCGCTAAGCGATCCCGTGCTCACGATCTACGACTCGAAGGGATCTGTTATCGCGAGCAACGATAACTGGCAGGACGACAATAATGCAAACCTCGTCCGACAGAATGGACTCGCCCCGCCGAATGCGCTCGACTCGGCAATCGTGCTTCACCTGCCTGCAGGAGCATATACCGCCATCGTGCGCGGAGCTAATGGCGCTACGGGCAATGCCTTAGTCGAATTTTACCGCCTCCATTAGGCCCTGTAAACGACCGCAAAGTGACAATAGCTCGGCTTCTTAGACAAGGGGGGCGGGTTATGTCGTGAAATCGCCAGAGATTTGTGCCTGAGTTTGAAAACGGTGCCTGCTATCCGGCTAAACTCTGAGATCTATGCACAAGGGTAACAAATGCTGGCCGTAAATAGTAAAGAAGAGTCTCGATCAGTGGGCAGGATCAAAAGGAGTAATTTTAGTAATCTTATAGTGCACTGTCGGCACTGGATGCCAGACGTCCTGGCCAGCGCAGCGGTGTGTATTTTTATTTTCCTGGCTGCCTATCGAATTGAACTTCCAGGGCTCTACATGGACGAGGTGGACTTCGTTAACGCAGCCCGAGGGGCCCCCGACAACACCATGATCCATATGCGGCTAGGATCGTTGCCGCTTTTTATCATGCCCTATCTGGGGGCCTTAAAGGCATGGCTCTATGTTCCCGTTTTTCACTTTTTTGGCGTATCGGCTCTGACTATTCGCTTTCCCGCCATTCTGCTTTCGGCAATGACCCTGTTAATCCTCTTTCAGCTTATGCGAGCAAAGCTTGGGGCTGTCTGGGCTATCATCCCCCTATGGATCATGGCAGTCGATCCGGCTAATCTGTTTCCAAGCCGGCTGGATTGGGGTCCGACCGTCTTGATGCACTTCTTCCAGGCTGCGACCTTCGCTCTGTGGTTTAGCTACCGCGACGAGCCGAAACTGTGGAAACTGGTCCTTATTTGTATTTGCGCCGGGCTCGGTTTCTTCGACAAGTTCAATTTTATCTGGCTGGTATTGGCTTTCGTTCTCGGGGTTGTTTTCTGCTATCCAGATAGCTTGAGGAAACTATGGACTTCCTCTTCGAGAACCGCTCGCTGGGCGGCGGGCATTCTTCTTTTAATCGGGTTGGGCGGAACGCTATTCTTTATTTTGCCCGTTCTGCATCTCCGCGGGGCCAGACTTCCCCCAATGAGCCTCGAGGCAAAATGGAATGGCTTACAAAGCACTTTGTCAGGCGGCGCCGTCGCTCATGTTATCTTTGAGAATAACAGCTGGATCATCTCTTTTGTTCCCTTTTGGCTCGTTGTTACAGATTGTTACCTGGCATTGGGATGTTTATTCTTCCTCGGTCAAAACGCTGAAGCACGCGCGAATCGGAGGAACGGTTTTTTCTTCCTCCTGATTGGCTTTCTTATTTTTGTGCAAATTGTCATTACACCCCAGGCTGGGGGTCCACATCATTATTCCATGATTTTTCCTTTGCCTCTCCTGGCGTTCGTCTTTCTCGCGCAACCGCTGTACAGGCAGCTTGCTACGAAAAACCTGCGCCGATTCGCTACTCTTCTTCTTGTTTCCGCGACAGTTTGTGTTTTTGGCGTAAACCTTCATAACTTGGGGGGATACCTTGCTCGTTTACGAACCAGCTCGCACTACAGTCCACGATGGTCTCCAGAAATCTATTCCCTTTCTCGATATATCAACGAGCATGGCCTTGAAGCACAAAGCGTAATCTCCGTTGATTGGGGGCTGCATAACCAGCTCCATGCACTCGCACCCAGGAAACTGCAGCGGCGGATGCGCGATTACTGGCCGGCTTTTCAAAAACTGGGGAAGGAAAATCAAGAGAGGCAGAGCGCGAAGCTAAACCTTATCTTTCATGAAGGTAAAAGCCTTGTGCTCACATTTGCCGCGTCGAAGGAGACTTTTCCCGAGACGCGACAAAACTTTCTTGCTGTATTGGCAAGCCACCCGGAGCTGAAGGGCGGGCTACTCAAGGAGTTCTGGTATGCTGGCGAGAAGATTTACGAGATCTATGAAATTGATCGCTCACCAGAGCGTACGGCAATCCGTCATGTGGCACCAAAAAATTCATCGATCCCAACTCAGAAAGAAAAAGTGATTGGCCTTTCGCCATTTAACTCCGAACAGGCGCACTTCGAGATTCTTGACGAATCCCCGATCACCGCGGATTTTCAAGTCTCATGGCAGCCTCCTGCAAAGCCGCTCTAAGTGCTCATCTACACGAAGCAGACCGCAAAGTTGCCGATATTCACCTGTTAGGAAACTTTTTTCTATTGTAATTATGACGGGCGGGGTCGATCGGGAACCGGCAACAGTTTTGTTCTACTTCAACATCTGTGGCAAGCCATCTTTAACGGACGTCCGATGCCTGGAGCGAGACGTCCCAACATGCCAGGCTTGCAATTCCAATGCGCGAGTGCGCGCGAAGAGCCGTCCAGAAAGCGATAAGTCAGTGTAACAGTACACGGCGTCACCGGTTTGCCGGCCACGATTTCCAGTTCACTAACAGACGGGCCTTAAAGCATATTGATCGCTTTGGCCATTGTGGCGCTCGTGGCCAATTTTGTTTCCTTGCAGCTGCATGCCAAAATATGCGCACTTCTGTTTCTGTTCTTTGGAGCCATTCCGCACAGTCGTGTTGCTTGGTCACTTTGCGCCGCGCTGCGGAGGTATCATGCACGAGTGGCGAAGCACCTCGACTCTGATGCGAAACCGCGTTTCTTGCTTGACAAGATTTTGAGGATTTGCGAGACCCGCCGCGTGTTTCGCTTCAAATATTCGCACCGCGTTCTTACCGTAAAACTTGTTGCCACCGTTCTGTTACTCGCGTGCAGCGGGGCCTTCGCCGCAGTGGACGTTTTGACCTCGCATAATGCTCTGGCTCGCACCGGTCAGAATCTGCGCGAGATGACTCTTGCGCCAAGAATGTAAACCCCGCCGATTTCGGGAAACTCTTCGTCGCCAACGTGGATGGGCAACTTCATGCCCAGCCGCTGATCGTTGCGGGACTGGAAATCCCGGGTCGGAGCGTGCACGACGTTTTGTATGTTGCCACAGAACACGACAGCGTCTATGCATATGACGCGAATGACGGCGCCCTGCTCTGGCACGTTTCACTCCTCAATGCAGGCGAAACTACTTCCGATAACCGCCTCTGCGATGATTTCACTCCGGAAATTGGGGTTACCGCCACACCGGTCATCGATCGCACGAGCGGACCACACGGGACGATCTACGTGGTGGCAATGAGCAAGGATGCGGCAGGAAATTATTTTCAGCGCTTGCACGCCCTCGACCTTGTCACGGGCGCCGAGGAATTTGGCGGGCCGAAAGACATCGTCGCGACCTATCCAGGCACAGGCGACAACAGCGTGAATGGCAGCGTCGTTTTCGACCCGAAGCAATACACCGAGCGGGCCAGCCTGGTCCTCAGCAACGGCGTCATCTACACAACCTGGGCATCGCACTGCGATCGCCGTCCTTACACAGGTTGGGTGATCGGATACGACAAAACCACTCTGGCCCAGGTTCGCGTGCTGAATCTGACGCCCAATGGATACGCAGGTTCGATCTGGCAGTCCGGCGCGGCGCCGGCCGTGGATTCAAACGGCTTCCTCTACGCGATGTTAGCGAACGGCACTTTTGAGACGACGCTCGATGCAAACGGCTTTCCCAATCAGGGTGATTTCGGGCAGTGTTTCGTGAAATTGTCCACGGCCAGCAATTCTTTGCGCGTGGCCGACTATTGGACAATGTTTAACAACCTCGCGGAATCGGATGTTGATCAAGACCTTGGTTCCGGCGGGCCAGTCGTGCTTCCGAATATGACTGACAGTAACGGGAACGTACGGCATCTCGTAGTGGGGGCGGGGAAAGATGGGCACATCTATCTCGCGGACCGGGATAACATGGGAAAGTTCAATCCGAACTCGAACAGTAATCTTTACCAGGATCTGCCGGCAGCAATCGCGAACTTCAGTGCGCCGGCCTTTTTCAATGGACGACTTTATTTGGGGGCGATCAATGCCAGTCTGCGCGCATTCAATTTCACCAGTGCGCGTCTCAACAGCACGCCCTCTTCACACACCGCGATCGCCTTCCCTTATCCGGGCACTACTCCGAGCATCTCGGCTAACGGAACCGCGAACGGCATTGTGTGGGCAGCGGAAAGGGGGATGGACCGGGCGGTCTTGCATGCCTATGACGCAGCCAATCTGGCGAACGAACTTTACAATAGCGACCAAGCGCCCAGTGGACGCGATAACTTTGGCGCCGGCAGCAAGTTCTTCGTCCCCACGGTTGCGAACGGAAAAGTCTATGTCGGGACATCAAGTGGCGGAGTCGGAGCATTTGGTCTTTTTAACCCGCCACGTCTGGCGAATATATCGACGCGGGCGCAGATCGGTACCGGTCATAACGTGCTCATCGCCGGATTCATTATTCACGGCAGCGCCTCGAAGCAACTTGTGCTGCGCGGAATCGGCCCCTCGCTGCAAGTCAATGGCACACCTGTGCCGGGAGCGGTGCAGGATCCGGTGCTGGAGTTGTATGACAAGAACCAAGCGCTCATTGCCCGCAACGATAATTGGGCGACTGACCCCAACGCGAGCCAGGCGCAAGCAGCTGGCCTGGCGCCGTCCGAGCCGCGCGAAGCAGCGCGGACGCTGACGCCGGGCCTCTACACAGTGATTGTGCGCGGAGCGAACAACACCACCGGCATCGGCCTGGCCGAGGTGTACGATCTCTCGCAGCCGCCCACATCGACAGTGGCGAACATTTCCACGCGAGGTTTCGTCGGCATCGGCGATGACGTGTTAATCGGTGGTATTATCGTGACCGGTCGCGCGCCGCAGACTGTGCTTTTCCGCGCCATCGGCCCCGATCTCGCTTCTTTTAGTGTGGCGAATGTATTGGGATATCCAACGCTGGAGTTGTACGACATTAACGGAAAGCTGATCGCGTCAAACGATAATTGGAAGAGCAATCAACAAGCGCAAATTGAGGCAACCGGCTTGGCGCCGGGCGATAATCAGGATGCCGCAATATTGACGACATTGCCAGGAGATTACACCGCGATCGTGCGTGGCACCGGTGGGACAATAGGCGTCGCGCTGGTGGAAGCTTACGCGCTGCAATAGTGGCTTCGCGTAACTCATATATCCGAGCGCGATCGAATCAAATCGCGGGAGCGGTTCCCGATCGCGTCACCATAAATGTGCATATTCCATCTCTATCGTTCGATCGTTCTCGAACCGGACGCCCGATTGGCAGTTAACGCGCAAACCCCCGTTCACAATGTCCAGGGTTGGGCACGCCGGTGCGGCGACTGAACTTTTTCCTTTAGGCACGAAAACTTAAGCTCTGATTCTCGAGAGCATTTTAGCCACCTCTCCCCGAAGGGGAACCCGTCGATCTTAAAATCAAAAAATCTAGAAAATCGATTTGGCAAGGCCCACGCGCCTCTCGCTAACTTGACAACCCCGCCAGACGGGGGACTCCTCTAATCAAGGAGTTCGTTCTACGTATATTTGGGACTGCAAATTGGACTCAATTTTGTCCCGGCAACGAAAACGGAAACCCGCCTTCGCCAAACCACGGCGCGGCAGGGCGTGATTTTTGCCGGCGTCGAGATTGAGTTTTTTTGTCGCCTAAATGTGCGAAAAACGGCTGGTTCTTTGACATCTACATACAGGGTAGTAAGAAAGTACAACTTTAAGAGCTGAGTCTGAAATCAAGTGCGGCCGTAAGGCGGCGAGAGAGTTTCAGTTATCAAAGAAATCTCGTCCAGCTCCAGTTTTAAGCTGTGGGCGCATTCACGTGCAAATCGACACTTTAAAACTGAGGCTGGATGAACAGATTGATCAAGCTACAAAGAGCGCATCATGGATGCCTTGGTGCCAATAGGCGATGAAGGACGTGGTCAGCTGCGATAAGTCACGGATAGCGGCAAACACGCTTTGACCCGTGAATGTCCGAATGGGATAACCTGAGTGGGGTAACACCTGCTCGAGCTTGTGTGAATACATAGCACAGGCATCGCGAAACCCGGTGAAGTGAAACATCTCAGTAACCGGAGGAATAGAAATCGAAAGAGATTCCGTCAGTAGTGGCGAGCGAAAGCGGAAGAGACCAAACCGGTCAATTTATTGACCGGGGCTGTAGGACCCAACGTGGGAGGCAGGCAATCTTCCGTCGCAGGCAAATCGATAACTGCGAGCCCAGCCAGGCCTATCCTCGCCAGGCATAACTCGATATTTGTCCATCTATGTATCAAGTGCTGCTTGGGGGCATGAGAAAGTCTAACGCGTCTTGAACGCGAGCGCGCCATTTTTTGCATCCACCTGGATGGTCTGGCCTTCGCGGACTTTGCCTTCGAGGATGTCAATGCTGAGCGGGTCGAGAATTTCTTTTTGGATCGTGCGCCGAAGGGGGCGCGCGCCGTAAACGGGATCGTATCCTTCGCGCGCGAGCAGTTCCTTGGCTGAATCGGACAATTTAAGCGTGATCTTTTGTTGCTCGAGGCGTTTTGACAAGCGGTGAAGCTGAATTTCAACGATCTTTTTCAGGTCGCCTTCGGTCAGGCGATCGAAAATGATGATTTCATCGACGCGGTTGAGAAATTCGGGGCGGAAATGCGCGCGCAACGCGTCCATCACCAACCGCGAGCGCGCTTCTTTCGATTCTTCCTCGGTGATGAATTGCGAACCGATGTTCGAGGTCATGATGATGACCGTGTTCTTGAAATCGACCGTTCTCCCCTGCCCGTCCGTGATTCGGCCGTCATCGAGCACTTGCAGGAGCACGTTGAACACGTCCTGGTGCGCTTTTTCGATCTCGTCGAAAAGCACGACCGAGTAGGGCCGGCGCCGGACGGCTTCGGAGAGTTGGCCGCCTTCCTCGTAACCGACGTAACCCGGCGGCGCGCCGATCAATCGCGCGACGGTGTGTTTCTCCATGTACTCACTCATGTCGATCCGGATCATGGCGTTCTCGTCGTCGAACAAAAATTCTGCGAGAGCGCGTGAGAGCTCGGTCTTACCAACACCGGTCGGTCCGAGAAAAATAAATGAGCCGAGTGGACGATTCGGGTCCTGCAAACCGGCGCGGGCACGGCGGACTGCGTTGGCAACGGCTTTGATCGCTTCATCCTGACCGACCACGCGCTGGTGCAAGTGCTCTTCCAACTTCACCAGCTTCTCGCGCTCGCCTTCCTGCAAGCGCGAGACGGGAATGTGCGTCCAACTCGAAACGACTTCGGCAATGTCTTCCTCGGTAACTTCTTCGCGGAGCAAAGTCGATTTGCGCCCCTTCTCCTTTGCGGCAGCGGCGGCCAATTTCTTTTCCAACTCGGGAATCCTTCCGTACTGAAGCTAACTC
>WNFQ01001746.1_pt1 | contig 18965 bp, 18 predicted proteins | sample 5400171 | NCBI WGS metagenome assembly WNFQ01 (sample SAMN13153356, study PRJNA577476) | soil metagenome | isolation source: 20 cm soil under Madrone tree | place: USA:California | collected 2016-06-14 | reverse complement strand
CTTCCGCGATGACCAGGCGAAGGGTCTGCATTAAACCCGAATATTTTTTCCTCCCATTCACAAGGGGTTGTCGTAGCCGCGTTCGAAGAACCTGCAATAAGTAACGCATCAATCCTATATCTACAAAACAAATGAAAGTATTGGGATGCCGAACCTCATGAGGATAAGTGATGAGACTTGCGACACACTTGGCCGTCCCCGCGGAGGCTATCATGCCTGCCCACTCCTGCAGGCCGCCTGCTCCCTGCGTAGAGGTCGTCAAACGCTTGAGGCGCTCATACAGCACCCACTGGATCGTGCCCTCGGTGACGCCAAGATAGCTTGCGCTGAGGCCCTTATAAAAGCCGCGGATACCCTCCTCTCTCGCAATCTGCTTCATTGTCAAGACGCTCCCACCAAAGAAGGGTCCTGGTGATGAGTGGGCCTTGGAGGCGACAGCAGTAGCAGCTGACGTCAATCGGTCCGACGCAGAGAGTTGCAGGCGTGTCTTGACGACCCAGATTGGATTCGTCGCCGTGCCGGTGACAATGCCCGCTATGGCGGCGGCGCAGAGGTGCACATAGGAGTTTTCTTGTCCTTCGTTAAATTGATTGGCGATGATTTGTTTGCCGTTGCCATATGTGAAAAAGTTTATCGAACGCGCTGGGACGACCCCAACCAGAGTGGGCACGAGACCCTTAAATAGCGCGCGTGGAGACTCGTCTCTCGCAATATCCCTGTAGGTATTTTTTTTAGGGGGCGCATGTGCACGCACATGTGAATCGAATATGAGAGTTCTGCAAAGGGGAGGGAAAATAGGAGGGACGCAACCGGATGATATGCGAAGTCTCGACAAAGTGCCATAAAAACCCTCCGGGTCTCCGAACGAGCACGACGCTATCTCCTACGACAGCACCGACTTGAGAGTGTTTTTGGCGAAACAGGTCTGATTGTAATCGCGTCTTGACAACATCAAAGGGGCTTGTGACGACGGCACCGCACATGCCTCCGAGCCTGCGCAGGAAAAAAAAAGTGGCATAGATTTGATGAGATGAACTACATGGAGTGAGTTATAGGTGTGTAGTGCATACCCTCCAGCAAAAAAGTGCTGCCATGATTTTGCAGGCAGCCAAGTTGTGGTGGTAGGTGTTGACATCGGAAGTCGGGGATCTGACTCGCTTCCGTGGCTGAAAAAGCGCGTGTAAACGCCTTAAAGTAACGTCATCAAACCTTTTGCTGGCAAACTGGCCTGCGTTTAGGGGGATCACCCGAATTTCACGATTCACCTCATACCAAATTTAAACTACATAAGCCTCACTCGTGGGTGAAATGCTTGAGCATAGTCGTGACGCATGGTGTGATAATACATATTCGTTTTGTTGGATCTACCAGTGCCAGTAGTGCATTTATTATGCGTCTGGCTGTTTGAGTGCTGAGTACACAACGGACGACCTGAAAAGTCTGTATCTCTAGATAACACATCCATCTCTGCTTCTGCATCATGTTCATCCTATCCATACTAAAAGTCAGCATACTTTCGCCCTCTTTTCTCGGACTTGCCACTCTCTCAACAGTTTTCTCGCACAACAGGACAAGATTCCGATACACCCCTCTCAATTCGGTCTACCCCCAGAACAAGCCCTCATCAACGAGCTCAACAAGAAATACGCGAACCGCGTCCTCCACGATGTCGGCCTGTGCATTTGCGTGTTTGATGTGGCAGAGGTAGGGGAGGGTAAAGTCAGATATGGGGACGGTTTTCTCTGGTACACAGGTGAGTCCCGAGTGTAGGAGGCGGACCATTGTGTTCGACGCTTTTGATCCAATATCATAGTCGTCTTTAGGTTGACCGTCTTTCGACCCTTTCCTACTGAAATTATCTTGGCAAAGGTCAAATCCTCAGACGAGGATGGAATACAACGTGAGTTGCCTCTCCCAACCCGAGGGTGCAAGTTCTTTCGCAGCACGCTCACACGCACTCTAGTATCCGTCGGCTTTTTCGAGGACATGTGGATTCCGCTCATTTACCTCCCACAACCGTGCGCATTGTACGTTCTTTCCTTCTCCCTTTTTCCAATATAAGCACTGCACCGCTCACTTTTCTGGTGTTGTCGCACTACGCAGCGACCCCAACGAGCGTGCATATTTTTGGCTTCCGAGCTCCGAGGCAACGTCAACTCACGAACTACTCGATTCTCCCGAAGCGGAGCGCTTGTACATCGACCAAGGGGAGATTGTACGCGTTCGCGTGGAGAGAGATGAATTTTGTGATGATGAACCGGGTCCGCCAAAAGCGACCGAGGGAGTCCTTATCGGCGGACAAGGACAGACTCGGCGTCTACCGTACACCGTGACAGTACGTCTCTGGTCTTCTCGCACCAGCGCGAGAGCAGCACCTTAACGCGAACCCTGTAGTGCTCCATTTCTGAGCAGGGCCTCGGGCCAATAGCATGGTGGAAGGCATCAGAGGCCAGGGCCGACGATGGATGACCGGATGACCGGATGACCGGTGACCCACTACTTTGGTAGCGCACAACAAGAATGCTTTAGGTGGTGCCATCTTTGACAGCTAAACACCCCGGACTAAGACACGTTTAGTCCGTGTGCCGTGGGGTCGAATAGACTTTAGACCCTCAAAAGCTGTCACCTAAACTCGCCAGTTGATCCGACTCATCCATTGGCGCGCTCCAACCAAAAAAGAGAGCAAGCGCGAGTATCGCGAGGTTGCATGTCAACTATACTGTATCAAGACTGTTCCGAAAAACAACTCGGTAACTGTGCGTTTAATAAGGCGGGGTTGCAGGGTGAACTGTATATTCCAGCGGCTGTATTATTAAGAACGCCTGTGATGACGCAGTTGGTCTGCGTACCATGCAACAACTCTTCCGCAGCACTACCAGCCTTATGAACCCCGTGTGTCCGATTCCGGGACTTGAACAATCGTTTCCACCCGTTGTACACTCCCATATGTTTCCCTCTTTCGCTGGGACCGCAGAAAATCTTCCTCTCTTTCCTTCATCTTGCGTTTCCGCCTCTCGTCATCCCGAAGAACACCCTGATACATTGTCTGGGGGGCGCGGATCAGCAATGTTCATTGGATAGTCGGGGGAAGGGTATACGCACATCGTGCTCTTGCCGCTGAAGATAGTGAACACCCCATACTGTGAGCGAGGATGCGAGGATGGAGGCTATCAATGTAGCCTTGGCTGCTCTCGACATGAGACACGGTAGCGACCACGTGATGGGTGTGCTTCCATGCTGTAAAATGACTGGTTTATTTCTCAACATCGTACGATGGTCGACCATGTCTGTTACCACAACAGCGATGGCGTCCACAACCCAAGAGAGAGCCATCAAGAGCTCCTTAGCCATCACCGACGAAGGGCGCAAGGCCGATAAACTCCTCGACGCTCACGCCAGGTGATCTATTATTCTACCATGGGGCGTCACTGCCATGAGGGTCGGATTCCCGATGCTTATGTACTATCTGTGGATATGTCTCTGGTTTTATGACGGCCGGCTCGTCGCCCCGACTTCCGTCGACGGAATCAAGCCGTTCATTAACGACATGTGGACCCACATCCGCGACGTCAGTTCTCCCTTTTTCGGCCACCTGGCGATATAATTGTCTCACGCAGCTTCCCTTCGTGTAGGATGCCAGTCCGAACCTCTACGCGTGGAAGGTGTACTCAGGTCTCATCTTCTACGAGCTCTTCCTTGCGTGGGTCATGCCAGGCTATATGCAAGAAGGCTTGCCTGTGCCATCTCTGGGATACAAGACTCTCACGTACAACTGCAATGCGCTCTACTCTGTCTATTTCACCTTTATCACTGCCGCGTTCCTCCATTATTACCACATATTCCGTCTGACGGAGATCATCGATAACTACGGCCACGTTATGTCTGTCGCCATGATTTGGGGCTTCGCTGTATCCTTTGGGACTTACTTTTGGACCGTCGCACGTGGTGAACAGATGCGCATGTCGGGTAGCTTCATATACGACGTCTTCATGGGTGCCGCTCTCAACCCACGAATTGGCCCTGTCGATTTGAAAATGTGGGCGGAAGTCCGCATCCCTTGGGTTATCGTTTTCTTCCTGGCCGTCTCGGGCGCATGCAAACAGTATGAACAATATGGTGCCGTTACCCCTGTATGGGCCATTTCTTTCTTCCTTATGGATAGTTTGAGTTGAGCTATGCTCTTAGAATATGGCATTCATGTGTCTCGCGACCTGGCTTTATTTGAACGCATGGTGAGTAGTGTTTATGTCAAAGTATCCTCCTCTGCTCACTTTGTTTTGGGAAGCTGCAAAGGTGAAGAGTGTATTCCACAGACATGGGATATGTTCCACGAAAAGTGGGGCTTCATGGTTATCTTCTGGAATTTTGCGGGAGTTCCATTCGTGAGCCTGTGGAATCGCTTTGATCTTGTAAACTGTTCTGATACCGCAGTGATTGACAGACCTATGTTTACTCGGTCGTCTACATGGCTTCCCACGAACCGGAAAATTACAGGTTCTCGACCCCGGCTTACATCGCGCTCTTCGCGACATTGCTCACGGCATACTACGTGTGGGTAGCTGGAGAATCTCCCACTGCTACTGGAGATCTGACTCTTTATCTGTTAGGTGGGACACCTCGATGTCTCAAAAAAGTCGCTTTAAGATGCAGACCCAAGGCAACTACAATTACCGATGGACGTTCCCTCAGCTTCCGTGGGGCACGATCGAGGATCCAACCTACATCCAAACAGCACATGGGTACTAATTGTTAACAACGCCGTGAGAACACCATTCTGACACTCCTGAACTCTTGCAGTAATCGTCTTCTCACAAGTGGCTGGTGGGGGGTCTCTCGCAAACCGGTACGTAGCGCTCTAGCCACGAATCCCGCAACGGGGGTTGTTGACTCGGATGAACCGTCCCCGAAATATAGAACTACGTGGCCGACTGGACCATGAGCTTCACCTGGGGCCTGGTCGTCGGCACAGCATCGCCCATCCCATATTTCTACAGCATCTTCTTCATCACCGTGCTCGTTCACCGCACGACCCGTGATTTCGAGCGGTGCGTGCCATAGCCCCACCATCTAGGATAACGAATTCGCTGACCTGCGTTTCCAAGGTGTGCCATCAAATATGGCAAAGACTGGGAGCGCTATTGCGAGATTGTGAGATGGAAGTTCATTCCTGGGGTCTACTGAGGGCGGATTTCACTTTCGGCACGGTGGTCTCGTCCCCTCTACTCTGCGTGTTTTAGACGGATATTTAGAGGATATACCCCAAGACCTCTGATTTGCCCATTTGCCAGGGCAGATTAGGGACAGTATCTTGTAAAGGATCAGCCCAAGGCGTCCTACAATATAGTTTACTTGCTTTGATATCACCCACGCGAAATATTCCCTTGACGTGACCATATTCGAAAAAAAGGTCGTGATCCATCATATTATCATTCGTCATGGACAAAAGACATATAAACATCATCGAAGTAGATCATAAGTGTTCGTCGTACATGACACGGTAACTCGACTGTGCGGTCACTCAAAAGGCATACTCCCCACCCCTTGCACCAAAGACGCCCAGTTCGCCGAGACAGCCTCAGCATAGTCCCGCTCTTCGCATGCAAACGCCTGCACGAGCTGAGTGAGGAGCGTGTTTTCCCTATTATGCAGCACGACTCGCAGCTCATGCCACATACTGTCCATCGGGCCCGACACGATCAGCAAGAAAGACCAGAAGGAAAGTCATTTACGTACGACGCGCGAATGAACACTCTCCGATTGAGCTGCGCCGAAATGGCCGCCTTGTCCTTCTCGATGCTAACCGCGATCTTGTCCGCTTCTTCTTCCCAGCCGTCCTTGGCAACGACTTTAACGTTTTCGAGCTTGAGCGCGTTCGTATCGACGCGTTTCTTGAGGCGCTCGACTTGGTCGACTGAGAGTCGGTCGTGTCGGATGAAGAGGTCGCGCATGGCAATGTATAGGTCACGTTGGCCCTGGAGATGCGGTGTATAGAGAAGGTAGATACGTCAAAGTTTGAGGGGAGGTGAAGGGGTTATAGAGAGTTTGATTTGGGCGAACCTTCAGACCTTCCAATGTATCCTGCAGCAATACGCCAGTCTAGACGATTTTTTTAGGACAGAGTAGCAGGGGAGGAAAAACAACACACCCGTAACTCCAACAAGTCAGCTTGACGCTGAGTATGGGCGGACACTACATTAATACCCTGCCTAACACCATCTGACAAGTCGCAATCCTGGCCCTTCCAACATTGTCCGTTGACCTCCGCCAGCGTCTTGAGCGTATTCGTCAGACGCGACAAGTCTGCCTGAGCGGTCGAAAGCGACGATAGGGATAAGGCAGGATCGCGGCGAGACGAAGGAGAGAATGCAGCAGGTAGGCCAAGTGGCATTCGGACCGGGGAGTCGGTGTAGGAAGAGGAAATCGCCAATGGGGAGGAGGACATGCGGAGGGCAGGTGGTAGACGAAAATGAGGCACGAAAGAAGAAGGCCGAGTGTTGGTGCCTCGTACCGCTGCAGCCTCGCGCTTCCGGATGAGGCGTTCTCCCAAAATACAGATCTTCTGCCACGCTTCGATCAGGGGCACGATCTTCTGCCGCACATGTCTAACAGGGACGCGATCAAAGCATAAAAAAGAAGCAAGCGACAGTATTTACCCCAGTTTGTCTTCCAGGTCACTGGGAATGGTCATCTCTTCAACCCGATCGATCCGTTTGGTCGCAGATTCCTCTTCCAGCGAAATCGACGAATGTTTTCGCCATTGTTCAAAGGAAGGCTCGGCGAGGAACGTGCCCAACATTGCATCTTCTTTGATCACAGGGTGATTTCTTCGAGCTAGTCATCAGTTGGTGATCTATCCCCAGTAGTCTCGACGGTCAACCCACATCACGAAACGGAGGAACCTCTCCAAACCTTTCCTGTGACCGTCGTCAACGTCAACCACCCAGCGCAGGGGAATGCAAATATCGTACCTTCTTTGTTCAAGAAACATCTCATCGGCTAAAAATACGAAAATATTCGATGAGGATCCCACCAAAACCAGTTCCAATCACGTACGCCCGATTCGTTTGGGAGGCAACTGCGGCAGTAGACGGAAAGGATATCGACGAACCAAACAGTCCCACAAGAACGCGAATTCAGAGTATCGCCGATGCACCGTGCTACCACGCTAAGTCAGGCATAATCAGCGAAAGTGAAAATGTTAACGGGACATAGACGAACCTCAGTGGAAATCCCGTACACCATATACCTATTCAACACAAAACCCTGCTGTCCCGCAAACTGAATCGTAACTTTCTCCTGTCTCTTCCACCATCCAGACGGTAACCCAGTCCCCGCAACGCTCGACGGCGGAGCAACACCGCCCCCATTGATACCTCCAACACCGAACGGAGATGCGCCAGTGCCTGCACCGGCATAGCGCGCTCCCGTCATCCATGGATCGTCCGGAGGTGGAGCGACCACGGTGGCAGATGTGGATGTGGATGTGGATGTGTTGCTTCGCACAGCCACAGCAGCAGTAGAGGCACTACCGCCGTTATGGGTAGTAGTGCTGGGGTGGTGTTGGTTGTTGGTGTATGCTGTTGAGAGGCTCGGAAGTGGCGCTGCGCTGTAGCTGAGTAGGCTTAGATCGAGCGTGGGCTCTGGAAGCGTGTTTTGCCGCGCAAGGAGTGCAACCTGCTCCACGCTAACATCTGTTGGTTTTTATCATTGTTGATATTAGTTTGAGGAAGGGGAGCCGAGTAGAGTCGGATAACCGAGTATGCGGATCTTACGTACCTTTCCCAGTCTGTGCGAGTGCAACCAGTGCAAGTGCGACGAAAAACTCTAGCTTTGATACGCGGGGTCGTGTGCTTACGAGGTTAACGATCTTGAAATGACATCATATCGATCATATGAGGGTGGGGTGTTGATGGGAAAGACAGAGAGACAGGGAGCATGAAGGATGAGTAGCAGCGGGAGGGAGGGAGGAAGAGTGGAGGTACTGTATGGCGCACCTTATCTACCGTCGCAGCGGGCAATGAAGACGTCGACAAGACACGGGACAACGAGTTGACGGACGTTTCGCCAGAATTACTCGGGTCGACCGCACTGAACGACTGCTGATATATAGCCGGCACAGTAGCCTCCGCTATAATATGATACCAGTCCATACGAGGTCGTAGTATGGTGGTAATGAACAAAGGGATGAGGAGTCAGTCAGCCGGCGGACTGTGTGGGCATTTGGAGGGTTGAGGGTATTACTGCGCACCGATGGCATTGGTGAAGATGGATGGCACTTGTCCTGGGGGTGGAGAGGGAGACGGTGCGGCGCTCCATGGATCAAGGCCGTCGTAAGTTGAAGCGGCGAGTGGGTTCTCGTCGACAAAGCTACCGCCAAAGCTAGAGGATATACCATATGCTTGCGTCGGTCGTGGTGCGTTAAACATCGTTGGCGTTCAACGACACGCGGGCAGGGTTTAATAAGCGCGTGCGTGGCACGCAGCCACGCACTCCATTCATCAAAGTAAACAGCATATTATCACAAATCGAGACCAAGCAAGACGAGGCTATGTACAATCGACAATAGATAGAAAAGTTTTCTCTAAAATCCAAGCCCTTCCCGTGCATCTGAGCTTGTTATTATTCCTGTGATCATGCCTGCTCGAACGGCTTGGCGGCGAAATGAAGTGTCCAGGACGACAACAGTCGCTTAGAGTTAACGGCGTCGCCATCCAATCTGCAATTTAAGTGCATCAGAAACTCGTGTACGACTAAAACAAAGAAGTGAAACATACCCTGGGGTGCCATACGTTAATGGAGCAAGGTACACAAAGGCGACAAATAGTGCAATAAAGAAGCCCACGACAATGACAGGGCCGCGGGTACCGAGCTCTGCCCACTGTCTCGGGCGGGGTCTCGTGTAGTGCCCAGCAACAGAGATAGGGTATTCGATGGTCTCAGACAGGAGGAAGTGAAGCACTGCGCCGGCGACAAGCGCAGATGCAAGATGGGAAGGGAGATAATGGTGAATGAAAAGTTGTCGACTCATGAGGAAGAATGGGAAATAATGGACAAGCCACACGACCCCGAAAAAGCCTGCAGAGTTCCATAGGCGATTGCGAACGGCTACGATCACTTTGGGTGAGAACAAGACTCTGGCGCTAAAAAAAATAGATCGCTTACCGATTGGAATAGGGTGTATACCTCGCCTCTTCGCAAGTAAATCCGCTCCTATGATACCTACGTACAGAGACAAGGTAAGGGCGCAGGCCCACCACCCGACGATATTGCCAATAAGATAAATCTGTTTCTGGTCCTCATTTTGCGTCCAGAAGCTGATGCCACTCAGGAGGAACGGCCAATTAATGGGTACACTGGCATAAGGATGTGACGCAGTCAAGCCGGCATTGTGCTGCAACATGAGGAGTTGCAGCTCAATGAACTTTCTGAAGAAACCGAGGGACTTGGGAGTTTTCACCTCCTGGGGACTTCTACTTAACACGTCCTCATCATCTATCACGCATTTCAGATAAACAAATGGTATAAAGGAGCAAGGGCGCACCTCCCGCAGAGATAATCTCGTCAACATACCAGATAGCGCTGCGGTCCATGGGGTTTTTATCTCCGTTGACTTCTTGCTGTCGGAACGCCCAGTCGGGGAGCTGTTCGCGATGAGACCATAGAGACACCTTAGTCGGCACATGTACGAGTCGGAGGTAACCACTCTTGCTCCTGACGGGCTCGCCTTCCTGCGCACCGTTCAGGTAGAGATGGAACAGGGTGTCATTATAATGCGAAAGGTCATCTCTCGCCCATGTGGTAAATTCTTGATTGGTCGGCATGAGCGGTGAAGCGACATCGTGTGTCAGGAGATATGTGTCCGTGGTAACATGTAGGAGTTGAATAACATCGTTATGGCGAACAATACGACCGCGGCCAGTTTCAGGGAGTGCCTTTGTCGGGACAATTTGCCACCAGTTGTTCTCATCAGCATGGCCGTAACCGGTGACCTGCTGGCCTAAAAAAACCATCAGACATGGGCATTACAAAGGTAATAAGAGCACGCGCGCCATACCCTGGCTACTGATCCGGCCATCCTCATAACGCAATGGGTAACGTTCGGGATGAGAGTGTAGGAGCACCTTGGTATCCTTGTGTCGCAGAGTAACAGTATCATAATACTTAAGCTCTGTGAGACATGTAAATGCATGGCGGCTTTGGGAGGGAGCAGACCCTTACCAATACTGTTCATGAGCAGCTCATTCCCGGCTAAGCTCTCCTGGAACTGGGGGCTCATGAAGCTATCACCGGTGCCCGAGTGGGTAAGAATGGTAAAATGGATCCAGAAAAACGAAAGGTAGACAAAGAGCGGTATCACGATCAGTCCAATTGCACGGGCAGCAAAGTGGCGCCAAAAGAGTTCCTGGAAAGACGTGAGATCATGATGTAACGCGTGCATAAAACATAACTGACCATGGATGGGTTTTTCCGAATGTCCAAAAGATCCCACAAATCGACGAGGACAGCAATGCCAATGGCAACAACCGTGAGTATGCCGTTCACCTTGGAGCCCCAGGCACATGCCATAAAGACACCGGTGGCGATCAACCAGCCCCACCATTCAGGTGTGAATGGTCTACATGGCGGTAAGCAAACACTTTCAATCGTGGGAAGAATTTGAACATACATATATCGCAGCTTACGGAAGCGAACGTAGGAATACATGGTGAGAGAGAGGAAAAAGATAAGGGTAGCGTCCAATAATATGAGGCGTGACTGCGCAACGTGCGCGTTGTCTGGATAAGAAAATGGAAATTGAGAGCTTAATCGCGGTGGATATGTACCCGTACGTACCAAAAAGGACAATTGATGCAGAAAAGGCGGCAATCACTGTTCCGTAACCGCTCTCTTTCATGATCCCAAATACGATTGGGACGGTGAGACTACCGAGGATTGCGGGGAGAGCACGCATTCCGACATAAGGAACGTGATTTTCGGTGTAGCTATCGCCAATGTTCTCGAAGTTGAATTGACCATCAAATCCAACGAACCAGCCAGCGAGGCCAAAGAGAAGTTTTGCGAATGGCGGGTGTACGTCGAAGTAGTATTCCCGTGTGATATAGTAGGCAGCAAATTTCCCAAAGTGAACCTCGTCAAAGCTAGGATAAGAGACAGTGAGATTAGGGGTAGAAGGTGAACGTATGTGAGCAATACGCACACTACTTGGTCTGGGTGGTTGATTTTGTAGAAACGTAGTGCAAACGCAAGGGCAGTGAGAACAGCGATGACTATCATGTTCACTTCTCGAGTCTCCAAGAGCAACTCGAGTTGGGTGCGAGAATTCTAGAAATTGGAGATGAGTACAACATGTTTTGGGAAAGAGGAAGCTGAGTGCAGCGTACAGCATCTTGTTGAGGGTGACCATCGTCATCATCGTCAGGAGGAAGATCCGGCTGCGAGGATGGTCTTCTTTTTCTTACTCGTGATCTGAGTGAAGATTCGGCCATTGTCAATGGAGGGAGGGAGGAGACGGGGGACAAGAAAGGTTGATGCGTTTCAGGCGCGTTGCCTGCCACCAGTCACGTGAGCCGCTCTACTGCGAGTGCGACGGCTGCCACGCGCTCTGCCCAGCACCCGATGAGCCACCCTCAACGGCGTCTCCTCTCGACCGCCGTGAAATTTGCCTCTGTCCCTCTCTCCTCGTTGAGGTCATTTCCACCAAAAGAGGTACTCGCCTCCAGCTCGTCCTCCACTTTCTCCCCAGAAACATGGTATGCGCTGCAGCCTCCACCCCGCTCTGCCCTTTCTGCGTTGAGCCATCGCATTGGGTTTGGTTCAGTGCTACAGATCCCCGAGCTTGAGCAGGCATGCACGCATCCCTCCATCCTCCCCGTGTTCGCGAAACACCGCCCCGATCAGAGGCCGCCTCCAGCAAATGGAAATTTGTCAAACCTGGGCAACGCCTTACTTGGCCTTTTTGCGGCAGAGTTTGTCAACGCGTCGTATCCTCACTTGCCAACTCGCGTCGTAAAGGCAGCCGTGAGCGCATATGTAGGACCTAACACATGTGCCGGGGTTGCAAAGGAGGTTGGTGCCGCACCTTTGTTGCGTTGGTATAGGACGGTATGCTTCGTCATCGAATTCTTTTTTTTTCTCCCCTTACCTGAATTACGTTGTTTAAAGCCGTCAACGCCACTAAATCCGGCACTTCTGCATCATGATGCACTCTCATCAATAACCCGATCACTCGTCGCACTCATATATCAACGGCGCTCTCTATCCTCTGCGCGTGAATTCGCACATCAATTCTTTCTCAGTCGAGAGGTCGACCTACGTAAAATGTTGAAATTCCGCGATCCCAAGGTGGCCTTAACAGAAACGGTCGCCAAGTTTGGTCGTGAGAAGCCCTTGTCAAGGTGTGCATCGTAGGATCCGTCTTCTATGACTCAACGACGCTGAGGGGTCGCTTTCAGGTTACTACAAGAGACGGGTCGGTTCTCCAATTCACCTGTCTTTGTTGTTGGTGTCTACTCTGGCGCTGAGAAACTGGGGGAAGGGTTCGGAAGCTCGTTGAAGATGGCAGAGTACCGAGTATGGCCTCCCTCTCAACCAAGCTTTCGAGACACTGACAAATGAATGTCATAGGCTGCGGAGGACGCGCTTCATCGACTGTACTTGACGAAGACACCACCGGAGATCGTGCGGCTTCCAACGACGACATTCCCGGATGTAGATGGGGACATATTTACGGAGGGAGAGGAGATTGGATACCAGGCTGGCGAGCTGGGAAGTACGGAAGTGCGCCTTGGGAGTGCAGGGCGTGGTTGGATAACACAATAAATAATAAAATAATAAATACCGTATTTGGGGTAAAGAGTGCTGCTGTATCCATCCCCGCCCATCATCGCGTCTCCCTCCCCTACATGGATGACCCCTCCACCATCTCTGCAAAGCCCGTCTCCCCAATATCCCAACTCCTCCAAAACCTCGGCATGACGCGCGTCGACCTGACGCGTCACAGCGATCAAATGCGCCAGTTCCTCACCGCTGAAAACGCTAATTCTCTTCGCGCATTCTCCAACGCCGAGTCGGATGCAGACAGCGTCAAGAGTCCAACCATGCTCCCGCGAGGCCTGCGTGCCAAATCGCGCTCTATATCAGCAGCTGACGCGCCACCACCCCCTTCATTGACCCCAGCAACGCCCATCAAAGCTGAACCGGTGGAGCCCGCTCCATCCTCCCTCCGTCGTTTCGAAAGCATGGATGAGATCATAGAGCGCCAGAACCGACGCAGGAGGCGGGAGCGCGAAGCGAGCCCTGGTATCCATTCGCCCACGCGATCCTCCCTACGCGCGTCGGGTCATTCTCGCTCTGCCGCAACACGCGACACGCGTGACTCGGGACGTGCCAGGACGATGGATGATTCCCTTCCCGCAAATACTGGCCTCTCCCAGGTAGGCTGCACCGTGATCCTTGCCAACTCTGCCTGTATTCCACCCCTTCTGAGACTTCTCGCCGTTCTGTACAGGATTCACTCCCTTATTCTGACACGCCCAACCGAGTGGGCCGCTATTACAGGGATTCTGTCCTCTATCAGTCCATCACACCCCAACGCCGTCGCACTGTTAGTTATTATTAGCCTCTCGGCAATAGACGCTCACTGTCGTTATTGTCTAGGGCGCGTTTGTTCCACGCGCGGACTCCCCCTCTCCCTCCCGGTCCCGCAGAAGTAGTGTTGCCTCTTCTATACCGAGTGAGAGTAACTCCCTCGTCGAGGCTGCACAAAAGGTATTTTGGACACACTGCCTCTGCTGTGTGGGGTACTCACCACGCCCTAAATTTCAGGCCGCCTCCTCTCGCCCTCCGGTTACTCCGCGTCGCAGTTACTATAAAACTGCTCCCCTTCCCTCGTCATCACCCGCTATGTCCACGCCGTCATCAAGTCCAGTTCGCCCTATTGTCAATATCGTGTCGTCACCCGGTCCAATGGGGCCTGAGCCAACTGAGGACGAGTATGATGATTTGCCATTTAAACTGCCACCAGGCCAATACTCTCATACCAAACCCGATCTACCTTACGCTGCCCTCATCGGCCAAGCTATTCTTGCCTCCCCAGAACACCGTCTAACGTTGCAAGAAATATACGACTATATTACCATCGTCTACCCCCACTTCAAGCGTAATGAGCAGACCTGGATGAACTCGATCCGGCATGTCCTAAGCACGACTATTGTTTTCCGCAAAGTACAGCGTGACCGCGCCGCCGGGCGTACCCTCTGGGCAATATTCGATCAAGACCTCGACTGTTTCATTGGGGGTGGCTTCCGCAAGGAATTCTGCGCGGATATGCAAGAGCAGAGGGAGAAGACGCGTCATTCGAGCCGCAAGCGATCGGCTGAGGATACACCTACGCGGAAACCGAAACGGAAGAAATTAAAATCAGACGCATCTCAAGACCAAATGCCTCCCACAATGCACTCACAGATGGGCATCCCAGTGTCCACTCTTCCGGCCGTGGCATACCCCGGTCCACCTATGTTTCCTGGACCACGCCCTGGCACCCACCAGCAACCGTACTATACACCTTACGTCATGCATCACCCCCACGCAGTACCCGCGGGCGTAATCTTCCCCGTTTTGCCCCCAGGCTCGGTGTATAATCCGGTAGCGACAGAACCTATCCCATCAGTTCCACCCCCGATCTCTCGTCCTTCGACTTCGTCGTCCGCGGTTTCTCGCATCAAGATGGAGCCAGAAGAGTCACCTTCACCATCTCTACCGCCAAGTTCGTCGGCTTCCCTACCAGAACTCACTCCCAACAATAGTTCCTCCAGTCCGGCAGGAGACACGGATGACCAATGTGCTGCTGCTCCCCAGCCCGCCGAGGAGTCGGCTCGTGCGTCTGTATCGGTGTCGCCGAAATTCGATATTAGCGCATTCCTGGTCGTCCCTGAAGAGGCACCCCTCGATGCATTGGCTCCAGGAGTAACCCTCTTAAACCCGAACGCTGTGACACAGATCCCTGGGGCAAGTTTGAAGACAAAGGGGAAAGCGAAGAAAGGCAAGGAGAAAGCAGTGGAGAATCATTTACCAAAGGTGAGCGATTACCAGGAGCGAGATCCGGAAATTCACGCGATATTCATCTATGTCCCACCGCAAAAATCGTCTTTTCCCCCTGCACCAGAGTCGCCTACTTTGGCCCGTCAGAATGTCCGACTCCGGTCTGAAAATGAAAGGCCATCCACACCTCCACCGAAAAATGCGCCTCCTACTTCGGTCAAACCACTCGCGCCGTCCCCTGGTCACCCGCGCACGCCACCTCGAAAGAGCTCAGAGCACCATCTGTCCGCGGCGAGGACACCACTTTCCCATTTAGGAGTGCACATGAGTCCGTCAGCGAGTCTAGCGCACTATAAATCACACCTGAACCCTCCACCCGTCATGATCTCGCTCCCACACGGCGAAAACAACAGCCACAACCCACCAACAACGAAAGAAGATAGTCATGGCCATGGCCATAGTCACGGCCACAATGCATCAGAAGACACGGAGAACCTGTTACGCACGCCCTCGCGACGTCGGACCTCGTCGCAGTTCACGCCTTTTACGCCCGTGACGCCGCGCAAGTTAATGTTCATGGGCGTCGCGACAGAATCGCCTTTGCGAGGGCTGTTCGACCATCCGCACGACCCCGGCACGCTCCTGGACGAGGAACTGGCGCGTCTCTGTGCGCAGACTACGCCTGGTCGTGGTCTGCACGAGAGTCCTTCGGTAGGGTTCGCGCAGCGTGCGTTGTTGTATGAGAGCCCGAATACGCGGAGCCCAGAACGCTGGACGCGAATGTGGTAGTTGTATTTTATACCTGTGTAGCGGCCCTAGTCTTTCGTTTCCTTTTTTTTCCCTTTTTTTCGGTCATCGTTTTCTTTGAACTCTCATTATCCCATGCAAGTTTATCCCTCCCCAACTTTTTATCCTTTTTTTTCTTGCAGAATGCAGAACTTTCTTGATTTCTTGATTTCTTTTTTTTTTGCGTTATTCGTTCAAAGTTTATGCATATGTACGCGGGGGTGATTGGGGTGATTGTCATTTAGATCACGAACATGGACGAATACGAATAGTTATGAGCAGCAGATTCCCAACCCAAAAGGTGTATCCTGCGTCCTCGATTTTAACCGGATTCGCGTGGATCGTCAGTTTTCGGCTTCCAAGTCCACGACGCTGGTAATGAAGCGCAAAGCAAGACGCCGATTGTCAGCACCTGGATGCGGTGACGCGTAGACGATAGGGGGGGACGGGGGGAGGAAAAGTGTAGATAGATGATTTAAATGTTAAAACGTACCAAGCTTCGGACTCGCGCGAGGCGGGCGTGTACGTCGAAAAGCCGAGTGAACGGCCGATGAACCGTCCGGGATTGAAGACGTGGCAGCCTTCGTAAGTCATCCGGTAACTATCGTATTTATCCGCGAGGACGACCTGCATGCAATACGCCAGAAACGGGACCGGGCGTCAGTCATGGGAAAATAAGAAAAGAGGGGTAGAAAGGGAAGGAGAGGGTGCAACACAACGCACGCACGCACGCATGTGGGTAAGGGGTAGAGACGCATCGCGTGGTCGTACTCGGCTAGGATTGGCTGGATGTGCGTCGTGAACGGGGAGAGGTGGCTCTGATCGAGAATGGATTGGACGAGCTTTGTGATACGGTGCAATATTTTTTATAGAAAAAAAAAAAAGAACAAAATGTGAGAAAAACTCCCTGGTTTACTAGGCAGGGCTGCACGTTACATACATATCGCTTCAGATCATCGTTTCGCGCGTCCGGTTTCACGCCGACTAGGTTCCGGAGCATGCGCGACATGACATCGTCGCGGAAGATGACGATCTCCTGCCCGAAGAATTTTAGACGGCAGGGGTTGCTCGCCAGGTGGATCTTGGGGATTTTTGCACGTAGGCGGACCGTGAAGGAGGATAGGACAGGTTTGAGCGGTAGGACAGAGTTGATCGTTAGGTCTAGTGGACCTGGGACGAAGACGAAGTGCGTGCGGCGCGTTATTAGGGTATAAGACGCGATTAGATCCGCTAGGGAATCGAAACCCTCTAGACGACGACAAGAAAGAGAGACAAAAAAGGATCAGCGACTACAGCGGAAACCGGAAAATGGAAAATAAAAATAGAAAGGGCGGGGAGGGAGGGAAAACCACTTGCCTTGATATCTTTGGATATCTCTGCTGTTCCCTTGTGCAATTCCAGAGCTCGTAAAATTCCCACAAAACACGATGACCATTGGAATAAAATTGCTTTCGATGCAATTGTCGAAAATCTTTTGTAGACCTCGTAACGTGTCTGCTTGGTCCAGCCAAACGTCCGAAAAGAAAAAGAAGTTCATATCCGAGAAATCTCGTTGGATCCGGACGGAAAATTGCGTCTTAATTATTTTTTTGAGTGGGGGAGAGGGGTACTTGTGTGAGTGGGGAGGGGAACGAGGCAGTTGCAAGCACCTACATCCTCTAGGGGCGTTGTCGCTCCTTTACCTAGAAAGTCGACATGCCCAAATATCGAGCTAGAGGTCCCATCAGTTTTTAACTATGCCAACAGATAGGTAACTACCGAGTCTCACCGCGCTGTTTCCCTACTTTCACAGGGCGGATGCCCGATCGCGATCACGTTGAATGTCGCGTTCTCCGTATAATCGCCCTCCACGAGTGCAAACGAACCTTCCGTGAAGAGCCCTTCGCTGGGTTGATCCTAATTCGAAAATGTTTGTCGAGCCCGGCGTTAAGAAAGTTACACCAAGGTCACGAACTAACAAAAAAGGCAGACCTTACCAGCTGTGAGAAATCCAACTCAACGACCCCATCGAGATCTTCCAAACAGAGTTTCCCCTCCTTTGAATGTATCAGCATACCGAAAAGCAAGAACCGCTCCCCAGCCCGGCCCAAAAGCTGCTTTGTTGATTTCAACTAAGGCGGGATTATTCATTATTCAATGAGTTTCTTGATTAGGACGACATGCAGATGGTAGGACAGACGTCAGACTTGCCGTCAAAAGATGTTGCCTGTCCCGGCTCGGGATCGTGGATGGTGCAAAATGCTCATTCCTTGAAATCGTCTGTTTGATGATATTGAGACGATCCCGGATTGCCAGTATCCGAGACTCGGCCGTGCCCAACACCGATTGCTGATGACGTGCCCTGTGAAACAAAAAACGTCGAGCACTTGGCTCAAACAACACACATACTTCCAGTCTTACTTCTCGAAGCTTCCCCGTTCGGGTGACCAATGCCACAGTGGCATGTCAAAAGCGTCAACAAAGTGCAGGTGATCCTCAGGGTCCAAGTATCCATCCTCTTTCCGAGTCCGCTGATCTCCTGAACTCTGTAACGTCTGGTAGACCCTATTCAGAATCTCAACCGAAACCTTCATGGTAGCATCTTTACGAAACAAGGAGGAGCGTGAGCACTCGAGCCTCGAGATGAGATACCAGATAGGAGCAGACGAACCATCTTGTTTATTGTACTCCTTGGCTATGAGCTCTATCGACCTTTCCACATCTTCATCCGAGATGTCATGTTCTTTTAAGATTTCGTTGAGGTATTCGAGCTCCTTTGGTCCGAGTGAATGACTGTATTTGCGGAAAACACGAATGATGATTTGTTGTCTTGAGACGGGCATGTTTAATCAGTAAACGTAGCAATCATTTACTTAATCTCGGCGCGTCGCGTTATTTGGCGTCGTGACGCGTTATTTGGACTTGTGTTTGTCCCCTCTGACTGGTGCGTTCTTGAAGCAGAAGGCACTTGATGGCAAGGAGTCGCGCTCGTCCTATCCTATCCATAAGGGCAGACAGACATCAACACCGGACGTCATCATCTTAACTGCGTCGCGCAGTCCCTGTTCAGGGCAGGATTTGCTCCCAGGCCATCGCTGTCTCCGCCACGTCGCTTACCGGACGGAAGTGGGAGTACAGTAGACGAGCTGCGAGAAAGTATT
>WNFQ01001407.1_pt1 | contig 18967 bp, 17 predicted proteins | sample 5400171 | NCBI WGS metagenome assembly WNFQ01 (sample SAMN13153356, study PRJNA577476) | soil metagenome | isolation source: 20 cm soil under Madrone tree | place: USA:California | collected 2016-06-14 | reverse complement strand
CTCCGGCTCGATCCGATGTTCGATCCGCTCCGGAATGATCCGCGCTTTCAAAAACTCGTAGCGACAGCGCCGAAATAATCGGGTAGGGGCGATTGAGCACAATCGCCTTGGGCAGTTCGGTGAACCGCCTCTACCGGCCGCAACCTTGCGATGGATGATTGTCGATCTTATATTTAGAGGTGCGCTCGGCGCGACAGATTTAGGAGGTCATTATGCCAACGACAATAGCTGCTCCAAAAACGAAACGGGCTCCGGCGGCCGAAGAAGATTTTCTACCGCTCGAAGGGACAGATCACATCGAGTTTTACGTGGGCAACGCCAAACAAGCGGCGCATTTTTATCAGAGCGCGCTCGGTTTTCAGCCACTGGCCTACAGCGGACCCGAAACCGGCGTGAGAGAACGCGCAAGTTACGCGGTCCGGCAGAACAAGATCACGTTTGTTCTGACCACACCGATTCGGGCGAACCATCCAATCGCCGGTCACACTCTCAAACATGGCGACGGCGTGAAAGTGATCGCATTGAAAGTGAAGGACGCGACCTCCGCGTGGAAAGAAACCACTAAGCGTGGTGGCAAAAGCTACATGGAACCGAAAACACTAAAGGACGAGCATGGAAAAATCGTCCTTAGCGGCATCCATACATACGGCGAAGTGGTGCATGTGTTTGTCGAGCGCGATGATTACACCGGGCCGTTCATGCCAGGTTTTGTGAAGTGGGATCCGTCGTTCCGCGCGTCGGAGACGGGATTGCAGCATGTCGATCATTGCGTCGGCAACGTCGGATGGAACCAGATGAACCCGTGGGTGAAGTTTTACGAAGACGTGATGGGATTCCGCAACATCCTCACGTTCGATGACAAAGACATTTCCACCGAATACTCCGCGTTGATGAGCAAGGTAATGAGCAACGGAAACGGCTTCGTCAAATTTCCGATCAACGAGCCAGCCGAAGGCAAAAAGAAATCGCAGGTGGAGGAATATCTCGATTTTTACGATGGCGAAGGTGTGCAGCACATCGCGATGGGCACGAACAACATTATAGAAACTGTGACCGACCTACAACAGCGCGGGCTTGAGTTCCTGAGAGTTCCTTCGACGTACTACGAAACGTTGCTCGATCGCGTGGGTCACATCGACGAAGAACTGAACGCATTGAAGGAACTCGGCATTCTGGTTGATCGCGATGATGAAGGGTATCTGCTGCAAATCTTTACAAAACCGGTTGAGGATCGCCCGACACTCTTTTTCGAGATTATTCAACGCAAAGGCGCTAAGAGTTTCGGCAAAGGCAATTTCAAAGCGTTGTTCGAAGCCATCGAACGCGAGCAGGCCGCGAGGGGTAATTTGTAATTTGTCATGTTGAGGGAAGCGAAACATCTCAGATTGACCAGAGATTCTTCTCCCGCGCCTGCGGGATCAGAATGACAATCTAGAAGGAGGATTAACAATGCCGTATTACCAAAAACTCGGCGAAATGCCGAGGAAACATCACATCTGGTTTAGCCGTAATGGTCAGGGACCGAGCTACAAGAATGAAGGCATTGCTTACGAGCATGTCATGACCACTGAGGGTTTCAATGAAGCCTACTCGATAATGTACCATCTGCGGCCGCCCACCCGGGTCCGTAACGTAAAGCTCTTGAAATGCGAGGAGCTGAAGAAAGTGACTGACAGTCCGCTGCGTCATCATCATCTCAGGACATCGAACATCCCGCGGAAAGGAGACCTCTACACCGGTCGAATCCCGATTTTGTTCAATCAGGACGTGGTGGCGTACCGCTCCCGGCCGGAAAAGGCTTACGACAAATTTCAGTATTACCGCAATGGTGGCGCAGACGAGATCATCTTCGTATTCAGAGGTGGCGGCACGCTCGAATCACTTTTCGGTAAACAACGCTATCGCGCCGAAGATTACATTGTGATTCCGCGCGGAATCACTTACCGGCTCGTTCCAGATAAAGTTGAAGAAGAAAATTACTTGATTCTTGAATCAGTTGGACCGGTGCGAATTCCGCAACGGTACCTCAATAAGGAGGGCCAAATCAAAATGGGCTCGCCGTACTCCGAGCGTGACCTGCACGGTCCAACCGAACCGCTGACAGTCGACAAGGACGAAGACACGGAAATTCTAGTTAAAGACGGGCCGCGCTGGACCCAGGTGACGATGGCGCATAATCCTTTCGATGTCGTTGGCTGGGATGGCTATGTTTACCCATTCACGTTTAACGCGCAGGATTTCGAGCCGATCACGGGCACGGTCCACCAACCGCCGCCGATCCATCAGACATTCGAGATTCGCGGTTACGTCGTCTGCACTTTCGCACCACGGATGCTCGATACTCATCCTGAAGCGGTGAAGATTCCGTGGGTGCACGACAACGTCGAGGCGGACGAAGTTTTGTTTTATGTGCGCGGAAATTTCGGATCGCGGCGCGGCATCGAACCGGCTTCCATTACGCTGCACCCGCGTGGGATTCCGCACGGACCGCATCCGGGCACAATTATGGCAAGCAAAACCGCGACGCGCACCGAGGAGCTCGCTGTGATGTTCGACACACAGCACACGCTCGAGCTTACCGAGCAAGCAGTTGCGCTGGACGACGAAAAATATCCACAGAGCTGGCTGGAGTAACCCAAGGAGCGACGGCTTGGGCAGCCGTCGATTTTAGGTATGACGGCTGCGAAGCCGTCACTCCTTGCGAAAACGGCGGACTAAAGACCGCCGCTCCTTGAGTCAACGCGTACCCCAGCTAAGTTAGCTAGATGCGGGACGGAAATTCCGAAACCGAAACTGAACTGCAAGCGGCTGAACGCCGCATCAGCAAAATCCAGCGCTGTGGCGCCGCCCGCGTCGCGAGCATGGAGCAATCATTTCTCGCTTTGCTGGAAGCCATTGGCGAGGACCCAGGACGCGAGGGTTTGCTTAGAACACCGGGGCGAGCCGCGCGAGCGTTCGAATTTTTGACTGCCGGTTACAGGCAGAGCTTGGAGGAACTGGTCAACAACGCGCTTTTTGATTCGGAAGCCAGCGAGATCATTCTCGTCAAAGACATCGAACTGTATTCGTTGTGTGAGCACCATCTGATTCCATTTATTGGCAAAGCGCACGTTGCTTACATACCGAACGGCAAAGTTGTTGGTCTATCTAAGACCGCGAGGATCGTCGACATGTTCGCGCGGCGGCTCCAGATCCAGGAGAATTTGACGATGCAAATCGCCGATGCCTTGATGAAGACGCTGCAGCCGCGCGGCGTTGGTGTTGTCATCGAGGCAAAGCATCTCTGCATGATGATGCGCGGCGTTGAAAAACAAAACTCGGTGATGAAAACGTCTTGCTTGCTTGGTGTTTTCAAAGAGGACGCCCGCACCCGCTCCGAGTTCCTATCGCTTCTGAAGGAGTAAGGAAGACAACCTGCCAGGTTGTCTCGGCAGGCTGGCAGCCTGCCAGCCGAGTCAGGCAAGCTGCCTGACTTCCGATCCACCTTGCACGATTAGCCGCTGCGTGTTTGCTGCAAGATGCTCCTTTCCGTCAGCAAGCGGCTCGAATTCTCCGCCTCCCGCCGTCTGCACGTTAGCGATTGGAGTAATGCTGAAAACCTGAGCGCTTTCGGTCCGGAAACGAACGCGCGTTACGGGAGCGGTCGCAATTACGTGGCCTATTTCGTCTTCACAGGGTTAGTGAATCCAACAACGGGAATGCTGATCAACATCAGCGAGATCAAAGAGCGGGCCGGCAAAATTGTGCGCGACCGCTTCGATCACAAATTCCTCAACGAGGATAATGATGCTTTCGCCGACGTGCCGCCGACTGCCGAGAACATTGCGCGGCAACTCTACATCGACACCGCGCCACTGTTCTCTGACGTCGAAGCAAAACTGTGCGCTTGTCACTTAACCGAGTCGCCGGAGCGCGGCGCGACTTATTATTCGACCGCCGTTTGCGAGGCGAATTACTGGTTCGAATTTTCAGCGGCGCGTAAGACAATGTCGCCTCTGCTGAGCGCGGAAGAAAACGCGCGCCTCTTTGGCGAGGCAATTTCAATACACGGCCACAACTACCGTGCCCGCCTCACGTTTGGTTCGCAGCAATTTCAGGAGAAGCAAGAGCCGCTGGTTCGCTACGATGCAATCGACACTTGTATCCGCGCCTTACGAACCGAACTCGATCATCGCTATCTCAACAGAGATGTCATTGGACTAAAGGATCGTCCGATGACGACGGAGAGCCTGGCTCGGTACATGTACGAACGCGTCAACACAATGCTGCCGCTGCAGCGCATTCGCCTGCACGAACGCGATGATTTCTTTGCAGAAGCATGGAAGGACAACGCGATTTTTTTGGGGTTGCAGGTGCCGTTCCATGCAGCGCATCGACTGCACGCAGCCACACTTTCCGAAGCGCAGAACGCAACGTTGTACGGCAAGTGCAACAATCTACGAGGCCATGGTCATCGGTACCTGACGGAGACGACTATCGGAGGCGACTACGGTGCGCGCAGCGGAACGCTCTACGACTTCGTTGCATTTCGGAAAGCGCTCGAAGAATCGCTTGAACCATGGCGCGATCGACATCTGGATCTGGAAACGGAAGATTTTCGAAACGCCCCTTCAACCGGAGAAAACATCGTCCGCACACTTTGGCCAAAGATCGATAATCGTTTGAACCAACACCTTGTTCGATTGCGTTTGTGGGAAACAGCGAACAACCGGTTTACGTTACGCAGGACATAACCGTAGCGGCACTCTATGAGCGCCGAAAACCAAGTGGTCGGCAGTCACAGACAGCCGCTACAGTAATTGCCAATGAAGCGTTATCTGATCACAGGCGCTAGCCGGGGAATTGGCCGTGCAATCGCCGAGCAGCTGGCCGCAGACGATGCAGTGCTACTCTTGCACGGGCGCGATACGGTTGCACTGGCGCAAACGCGCAAGGCAGTCGAGCCACGGTGCGCGGAAGTGGTTCTGCTGGTTCACGACTTAGCCAAGCGGTCAGGTGTCTGCGACCTGATCGCTCAAGTTGGCAATGCACCAATCGATTTGCTTGTTAACAATGCCGGCGTCGCGGTGGTGAAACCTTTCACAGAAATTACTACAATCGAATGGGAACAAACCGCCGGCGTGAATATCACCGCGCCGTTCATGTTGACTCAGCATTTCGCTTCGCGAATGCCGCCGGGGTCAAGCATTGTAAATATTCTCTCTATCGCCGCGAGGAGCGGCTTCCCCAACTGGAGCGCGTATTGCATGAGCAAGTTTGCGCTTGAAGGGTTTTCGCAATGTGTGCGCGAAGAATTGCGCGACCGCAAAATTCGTGTGATTAACGTTTATCCAGCGGCGACCGACACCAACATCTGGAACGATATCGAAGGCAATTGGCCGCGCGGCAAAATGATCTCCCCGAAAGATGTCGCCAGCGCAGTTGCGTACGCCCTCTCGCGACCGACTGACGTCGCGCTTGAAAACATCACGCTGTCGAGTCTTGCTGGAAATATCTGATCGATGGCGCAACTTCCCGCACGGCGGTGTTGTAGCCACGGCTCTGAGAGCCGTTTCAGAAGAAGCGCCAGTTCGCCAAAGAGAACCGGCCACAGGCCGGTGGCTACAGCGCACAAAACATAAGTGTGATGATCAAGGCGTTACAGAGCGAGCTCAGTATTAACATTGTCGCTTCGATCGTTGTATCGCTGCTGTTTTTAGCGGCGGGTTTTCTCTGGGGAATATACAAGGAACGGCGTCGCAAGTTCGGGAAGAATTTAGAAGAATACGATTTCTATCCTTTCACGGTCACCCGCGAGAACTTCGGGGAATTCAGCCTGAAAGATTTCCGCCTGGGCATGCATTACTTCCTCAACAACGAAGATTATACGGCGGCGCGGCAGCTCATTTTCATTGGCGAACAGAATAATGTGCGCGCACAACTCGAACCTGCCGAGCAAAAGGTGTACGCGCAGCTATTCGAGAAATATAATGGCAAGACAATCGCCGATGACACGCACGAATTCCTCGAAAACTACGAGCGGATTGTCCGGCTGATTGGAAAGTCCTTTCCGAATACCGGGATCGAGATTTTGCTACACAATCTGGCTGACCCATCACATTCGCTCATCGTACTGGAAAACAATGCGACCGGCAGGCACTTGCGCGACGGGACGACGAATCTGCTGATCGATCTTAAGAAGCGTCAGCTCCTTAACGAAGACAAATTGAATTACGAGCTGAACATCGGGTCGCGAAAATTCAAATGCACGACGATCCCAATTAAACGAAAGGAGTTTGGAATCGTTGGCGCGATCTGTATCAACATCGACGCCAATTACATCACCGAGGAAGTGCTGCGAGATCGACAACGAATTGAAACATGGTTCCAAAACTTTCTTCGAACCGACATGCAGCTCGATGAGAACATCCTAAGCAAGGACGAATACGCCAAGGCGCTGAAAGGCAAGCGCCATTTTAAAGACGAAGCGTTTTGATCAAAAAATTGTCATCTCGAGCGAACTCGAGAGATCTCTGGATTTCTTCAGATAGTACAAAGCAAACAATCAGAGATTCCTCGACTTCGCTCGGAATGACAAAACACTGTAGCCGCCGCCCTGTGGGCGGCGCGACTTGCGCGAGCCATTCACATCAGCCACACGCTTCGCGCAGCGAAGCGGCTACAGTCATTTCGCCGAGGCTTGTAGCGCCGCCTGATACTCGGGTTTGTTATGGTATTCGACCAAACGAAATCCCCAACCGATCAGCGTAGAAAGATCTTTGGTCTTCGCCTTCTTTTCGTTCAGAAACTTCTCGATTTTTGCTTTTAGCTCCTGCTGTTGATCTGTCGTGTCGAGGATCTCGAAAATTTCCATCGACAACAACCAGTCTTCAGGATGTTCGGCCTGTTGTGTTTCCCAAATTTCGCCAAGCCGTTCGTAACCTGTTTTGCCTTCGCGAATCTTGCGCACCTGGGCGTATAGATTCTCAAGCCGTTTCCGTTTTGCGTCGGAGGGCACTTTGATTGTTCGCTCCTTCGGCACGAGCGCTACCTGATTGTATGCGTCCTTATCTGCCGCGCCGTTAAAGACCGAACCGACCCGCTCGCCAACGGCCATGTCATAAGTACCCCAGTCGGGGTTGAACAAAATGCGGTCGCCATATTTGGCGGTGCAGTTTGAGAACGTGATAAGCAGCAATTTGCCGTCGCGCCGCAAAATTCTCTCGACCTTGCCGGAAACTACGACCCCGCTGACAAACTCAATCTTTGCTTTCCTACCTTCGACAATGCCGAGCGCGTGCAACTGATCATTTGTGAGCAACTCGGGCGATGCCGGTGTTTGTCTCCATTTCCCGACCGGCGAACCGAAGCCTTCCTTGTGATAATCGATGCTGTGGCCTTCGAGTTCCTTGTTTTGGAAGGCCAGTGCGGTCTTGCCGGTCGTCCGCAGATAAATTGGAGAATTGTTATCGTCGGTGATGACTTCAGTGAAAACCCCGCTCACCTGGAGGCCAGATGAATACTCGCAGGTCGCGGTGTTGTTGCATTCGATTGCCTTATTGATGCCTTCGAGTCCGCCAACCTGATACGCCATCTTGCTCGCAAATTCTTCGAGCACGTCCTTTAAGTGCTGAAAATCGCGGCAAACGAAAAGCTGCGGCTGTTTCGTGGTGATATCGAATGCGCAATTCTGCGCATCGATAGAGTAGGGGATCTTCTTCACCTCCGGCTCGAGACACGAGACCGATTCGCCGATCGATGAAAGCAACCCGGCGCCGTAAATCTTTGGATTCTCCAGAGTGCCAATCAATCCGTATTCCACTGTCCACCAATGAAGGCGCGAGAGGAGTGCCATTTCGGAAGGCTCACCTAAATTTTTCTGTCGCTGTTCAACCAGCTTCGTTGCTTCCGCGACTTCTTTCGGGTCAGCGTTTGGACGCTCCTTCAGGATCGACAAATGGCGGATCGCTTGATACAGCTCGAAGTCTTTCTTGGACGACATCGCTTTTGCGCCGACTTCACCGAAGCGCTGTAGATATTTCGAGTATTCGCGATCGACGATAATGGGCGCGTGACCCGCGGCCTCGTGCACAATGTCCGGCGCGGGCGTGTATTCGATGTGATGGATCTGGCGCATGTCGCACGCGATCACCAATACCTTGTAAGCTTGAAATTCCATGAACGCTGCCGGTGGAATGAACCCGTCCACGGCCACTGCGCCCCACTCGATTTTTGAAAGAATATCGTTCATCTCCTGAATGCGCGGGATTCGGTCGAACGAGATGCCGGTGTTGAGAAGACCCTGGAAATAAACTTTGTGCGCGTACTCGCGCAGAAAAAAAGTGTTCTGGCGCATTATGAACCGCCAGACCGCGTGATCCACCGGTGTGTAATCGTCGTAACGCTGGTCGACTGCGAATTGGAGTAAATGTTTGGGACAAGCCGCGACCGCGGCATTGTCATAGCTGATACCGCTTTCAGATTTCATTCGAGAGTCTCTTCGTTGGACGACTATACGTTATGACTCGTTGGCCGCGTGGGCAAGAATCATTGCGCTCGACTGTACGCGCGGGTGGATCGGCGAAGACGATGCTGGAGTCGGCGCGCCCTCGCGCCGCCAACTAACGGCCCGAGGGCGGGCCGTCTCCATTGTCAATGCGTTGAGGAGTCGCCGCGGCGACCGTTTCACCTATCGTCGCGCCCGTATCACGCGCTTCGCGATCCAGACGGTCGCGACAATTGCCAGCACCCACGGCGTTAGAAACGCCACCGCCACGCCGATCATGCGCAAACTCCACATGATGGCCCCGGCGCTTTGCGCCAGCGTTCGGCGGAGCGTGGCGAGCAAACCAGTCTCGTGCGAAATGATGTTGCCCTGGCTGTAAACCTGGATCGAGACGTCAGCTGGCGCGTTGGCTTCATCAATCTGTCCACCCGTGTGGTCCTGGCGTTGAACACTCACGTTTTCGACTCTGCCCAGCGAGTTAAGCGATTGCATGAGCGAAGCATAATTCTTCATCGGCACGCGCAGCCAAACGTTTGCCAGTTCGCGTCCGTCGGGATCGCGATTAAAGGTCGAACTGCGAACGCGTCCGCCTTGCTTCTCAGCCAAGGTGCGAAGCTCCTTTGCCTTTTCGTCCACTGACGACGTGCGAATGCGAAGACTGGTTTGTTGCAAAGCTTGCTCTTGCTCCTCCCGCGAGACGGTGATGTTGAGTTCCACCTTGTCGCGTTTGGTCTTGGCATTTTCAGAAATGCCGCTGCCGCCTTGTGCAATGCGCTGCGTTTGCATTTGAAAATTCTCTACGCGCCCGAAACCTTTTACGCGCCCGATTACAGCGTCGCTTTCTTCCGGCGCGATTAACATGCTCATTGTCGCGGAGACCCGTCCTGAATAATCGCGGTTCAGTTGCGCATTCGTGATCTGCACCTTTGGCGACGCGAGGGCTTTGATCTGGTTATAAATCTTCTCTACATCGGGCGCGTAAAGTGCGAGTTGCGCGCGTTCCTGGAGCAGGAAGGCCGCCGGTTCTTCCATGTCTTTCTCGGCGAGGGAAATGGTCACGGTGGCGAACTGCACCTGTGAATCCCAATACTTCAAGTCGCCTTGCATCTTCTCGATCTCTTCGCGGACGCGACCGAGTTCCTTCTCTACCTGAAGCAAATCGGAAACTTTGCCGCTCTTAGTGTTTAGCATGTCGATCAGGCGTTGCTCCATCACATGAGCGTTCTTCAGCCGCGCGTCGGTATCGAAATACGCTTTCGTCACGTCCTCGGTGCCGAGCGTCTGATTCTTCAGCTCGCCAAGGCCGCGAAGCTTTTGCAGAAGACGGTCTAGATTTTCCGGCAAAACCTTCACGATGACTTGGCCGCGCAATTTCCCGTTTGCCTGTTTTTGGGAATTTGTCGTTGCGACATAACCGCGGTCTTCGTTCGCAAACGCTGTGATCTTCTGGACAGCATCGTCAAAGCCGACGATCTCGAGTTCGACAGTTGCGTTGCGGATCAGTTTGCGATTGGCCAACTCTGGAGCGGGCGTTTCCGGTTGCTGGGCCTGAGCTTCCTCGGCTCGCGCAAGATTCTCCGCGCTTGCTTTGAGTCCTTGCGTTTCACTAATCGTGTTTGGCGCCGCCTTCGCCACCCTCGTTCTTGAATCGGCGGCGGCTTGTTCTCGAAATCCCGCTTGGAGCTCTAGCTGGGCGGCGGGCGGAGCCGCTGGTTGTACAGGGTTCGCCATGGTTTTGCCAGATGAAGCCATCTTGATTTTGTCCTCGGCGTCAGCCAAAACAGATTGATCGCGGCGTTCGGCAGGGACCGCGCGCGATAGAACGCCTGCCGGTGTCTTGCCTTCTCTCGTAATCATTCCTCCGATTTGCATCAGTCCGAGCAACACACCCGCGACCGCTGTGATCTGCACGGCGCGCAAACGCATCAGATCTGACAGCAATTTTACGAGCCCGCGCTTTTCGGGAACGCGTCGGCGAAAACGCGCCAGCATTCGTCGTTCGAAAGCCGGATCGGGTTTTTCCTGAGCGAGAGTTTCTTCAAGAATTTTGTTCATAGTTTTGGTTTCCTGATGAGTTTTCCGGCAGGTGGCGCAATCGACCAGGTGCGTGTGAAGCACGCTTCTTTCGTTGTCGGAAAGCTCGCCGTGCAGATCGGCGGCGAGCCAGTTGTCGATTTCGTCGTGGATGGTTGCCATAAGTCTAATCCAGTGAGGCCAGAGCGAGGCGAAGTTGTTTGCGCATTGAAGCGAGGGCGCGGCCGAGAATTCCGCGCAGCGCGCCATTAGTCAGACCCAAGGTATTTTCGATGGTGCGATAATCCATCTCTTCTAAATAACGCAGAGTAAGCGCTGCGCGATGAAGCTCGGGCAGTCCGGCCAGCGCCAAGTGTAACTGCCGGTCCATCGCCGTCGCATCAACCGTTTTTGTTTCGCTTGTTTCGAGTGTTTCGTGGGGAAAGGGAACGAGTCGCCGTTTTCGAACCATGTCGTGCGCGCGATGCCGCGCGATAGTGCAAAGCCAGGCGGGGAATTTTTCCGGGTCGCGCACGCGCCACCGCGTTTTCCAGGCTTTAACCAGCGAGTCTTGCACAACATCTTCGGCTTCCTCGCGGTTTTGCAGAATACCGTAAGCGATTGCGAAAAGCGTCCGGCTATGTGTGCGAATAATCATTTCAAAAGCCTCTCGATCGCCATGAATGGCGGCCCGGTATTGTTCGCGTTCATTGGCATCCATTGTATTGCGATCTAAAGCGTAGACGTTTGAAGGCGCGATTCCGCGCGAATTTTTTTTGGAAAACCTGTAGCTACGGCGCTGTGCGCCGTTTCTAGACGAATTAGGAAAACCGCCCACAGGGCGGTGGCTACAGCTAAAAAATGATCACAGTATTCCCGACGCTAACGAGGTCTTTCACCCGCGCGGCGTCCCAGTTCGCCAGGCGAATGCAACCGTGACTTGCGGCCCGGCCAATTGTCTCCGGATTGTTCGTGCCGTGAATGCCAATGCCAGGTTTGTTTAAGCCCATCCAGAGAATGCCGACGAGGTTGTTCGGGCCCGGCGGAAGATTGTAATAATTTTCCGTGCGCACTCCGTAGTTGAGCATGCCTTCGTCATAGCGGAACCACGGCCAAATAGTTGCGCCTAGAATTTTCCATGTGCCGACCGGCGCTGGAAGCGTTTTCGATCCCGGCGTGATCGGAAAAACGCAGACCAACTGGTCGTGGTCGAAGACCTCGAGCAAATGCTCATAGGTATCCACGAAAACCTTTCGAGACGCGAACGCAGGATTCTCGGGAACTTTTCCTTCTGTGAATTTTTCTACTTCAAAGGGCAAGACATTCGGCACTTTGAGAGTCTCGCCGGGCTGCAAATGTTCCCAGTTTTTGCCGGGATTAAGTTTCTGAATGTAAGACTCCGCGGAATGATAGCGCTCAGCGACGAATTCCAGCAGCGATGTGTAAGGTAGCCATTTCAGCTTGGCTTGCTCGGCGTGACCGCTTGGAACATCGCCAACCAACTTCAGGTCTTCATCTCTGATTATGTAGGTTGTGTAGGTCACTGGCACTTGATCAAGCATCCATTGATCAACCGCACCAGTTTTTGGCATCGCGTTTGCGTGCTTGTACGAGATGAGCGCCTTCCGGAAGAATTCGCCCATTCTTCCATCGATTTTGCCAGGTCCGAAATCGCAGTTGTCCAAAAAAATCTGCAGCCGCGTGGCGGTCTCCTCATCGTAATTTGGCAGTGCGACAGGATAAACCCTGGGTGGCGGCGTAGATGTCTCCTGTGCGAGCGCGGAAATCGATAGCACGCCGAGCAGCAGGATTGGAAAGCCCAATTTCATCGGCGGAAGTTATGCGCTGTGACGCAGAGGGTGCAAATGCGGTGCGGACAGAATGCTGTCAAGAAACGACGACGTCCTTGCGTTCCAGCCGCAACGCGACAGCAGATTCGGCTGGTAGAATCCACTTCTCCTGAGTCGCAAGTGCAATAGAACCTGCGCCGCCGTAGCGGGGCGAGTCGCTTGCCCAGAGTGTTTTCCACTTATGACCGGTAGGGGGTGCGAGCAATGGTTCGGAGACAGGATGCAAGACCTGGCCCTGTCCAAAGTTCACGAGCAAAAGCCGATCGTTGTTTGCCTCCGAGAAATACCTGAGAACGAAGCTCAACCGTCCTAGCACCGCACCATCAATTCCACCAGAACTCTGCTGGCGGAAGCGCGAATCTTCGCGTCGCAATTTCAGGAGATCGATGTGCAGATCGTAAAGTTCACGATTTCTTTTGCGATCCGAAAAATCCAATTTGCACCTGGCAAACACGTCCGGATCATCCGGCGCAGGCAAGATTTTCCATGTCTCCTCCTCGGTCAGTGATAGAAATGGCGCGAGCAATTTGGCGCGACCTCTGCGAGTCCCATCGCGCACGGACGAATCGCCTGCATCCGCGAAAAACAAAAACGGACCGGACGCGCCGAATTCCTGACCTTGAAACAACAATGGTGTCCACGGCCCGAGCAGGAGAAGTCCGGTCATCGCGCGATAGCGGCTGGGCGACGTTTGAAAACGCAGCCGTTGGCCGGGACCGGTGTTCGCGATTTGGTCGTGGTTTTCGATGAAACAAACGAAAGCCTCCGGAGCAATGCCGAAGGCCAGTGTTCCACGCAACGCTTTGCGCCATGAGCGCGCCTGGCCCTGATAAAGAAAACCGTATTTCGCAGCGGCAATAAATTCCTGCGGCGCGCCAAGGTAATCACTGAAATAGGCTTCGTTGCGGCCGGTCAACGCTACCACGGCGCTATGATGAAAATCGTCGTTCCACATTCCGTCCAAATTATCGCCGCCTTCGCTGCGCGGTCGCGCCATCTTCGCTTCCTGGAGATCGTTCTCGGCGACGAGAACGATCGAGCGTGAGCCGGCTGCTTCCCGCGCTGCGCGCCCAACAGCGCCGATGATGTATTCGCTGGATCGATCCCGGATTGCATGTGTCGCGTCGAACCGGAATCCATCGAAGTGAAATTCTTCAATCCAATAACGCCCATTGGTTATGAAAAACTCGCGAACTGGACCTGAATTTGCGCTGTCGAAATTGATCGTACTGCCCCATTCGTTTTCTTTCTCACGAACAAGATAATCGTCAGAAAACATTCCCAGATAATTCCCGTCGGGCCCAAAATGGTTGTAAACGACATCGAGAATCACAGCCACGCCTAACGAGTGCGCGCAGTCGATGAATGCACGCAAATCGTCAGGGGTTCCGTACAAATGGGAGGGTGCAAAAAGATTCACTCCGTCATAACCCCAGCCGAATTTTCCGGGAAAATCCACGATCGGCATCATCTCGACCACTGTGATTCCGATCCGCGCCAGCTCCGCCAACTGCTCTGTGGCGGCGCGCCATGTGCCCTCTTTCGTAAATGTGCCGATGTGCATTTCGTAGATGATTTGGCCTTTCAGCCCAGTGGCTGCAGAGCCCGGCCATTGTGAATCGGTCCATTGAAACTGTCCTGGATCAATGATGCATGAGGGCCCGTGCGGGCCTTCTGGTTGAAATCGCGACGCTGGATCAGGATAAAATTTTTCTCCGCTGTTTACTCGAAACCAGTGCCGAGTGTCGACCCCCACATCGAGAGCGCCGGAATAATATCCACCTTGTTCCGGGCCGAGTGGGTGAAAGGTTCGCTGTGAGTTCGGCCCGTGCTCGACCACGACGTCAAGTTCGTGCGCCTTCGGTGCCCAAACGCGAAAATGGGTTTGGTTTTCGCCGATTACTTCCGCACCGATCGGGTAGCAGCGGTTTGCAATAGACATCGGCAAGAACATGGCGCTCCTCGCTCACTAAACAACTATGCCGCCTGGCTGTAGAGTCCGCTGTCCTCAGCGCATCCGGAACCTCACAGGCCTTATCCGCTGAAGACAGCGGACACTACAGCGCACTGACCATTGATCGCGGCTTGATTACATTCGCAAAACCCGTTCAGAATGCCGCGCATGAATGGAAGCGAGCCGAAAATCGAAATCTTTAAGCCTTTTGGTGAAGCGTTTGAGTTAACGAAGAAGATTCTGTTTCAGCCGTTCGATTTAAAGAAATGGCTGGTGATTGGCTTTGCCGCTTGGCTTGCGAATCTGGGTGGTGGTGGCGGGTTCAATTACAGCTATAACCGCCGCGAAGAGATGCAGAAAGTGAATGAGACACTGAGCCAAATTCCGCATTCGCTTCTCGTCACGGCCATCTGCGTTCTGGTTTGCTTCGTACTCGTTGTTATCGTGCTGTTTGCCTGGCTGCGAGCGCGAGGTTGCTTCATGTTTATCGACTGCATTGCGAAGAATCGTGGCGCAATTGCAGAACCTTGGCGTGGCTTCCGAAACGAGGGGAACAGCTATTTCCTTTTCTCACTACTGGTCGGGATCGTCCTTCTGGTTTTCGCGGCGGTCTTTTCATTGCCGCTCGTACTTCCGATCATTAAAGACTCGACGTTTCTTCGCACGCATCATGTGTATGTGATAGTGGCAATCGCCGCGTTGATATTCGCGATGATTTTTCTCCTTCTCGCGTGGTCGTTGATCGCCAGTTTCATGCTGGCTGTGATGTATCGACAGCGCTGCCGTGCCTCCGAAGCCTTTACTATCGTCACCAGACTAATTGCGGCACACCCGGGTGAGATGTTGCTGTACTGCTTGTTTTGGATTGTTCTGGCATTGGCCACTGCGTTAGTGGCATGCCTTGCGACGTGCGCGACGTGCTGCATCGCGGCAATCCCCTACGTTGGCACTGTGATCTTGCTGCCGCTCTTTGTTTTGCTTTGTTCGTTTTCCCTTCTGTTCATCCGCCAATTCGGCCCGGATTACGATGTGTGGGCGAGCTTCGTGCCACCGGAGTTTTTGCCGATTTTATTATCGTTATCCTCCGTTCCTGCGACCTCCGCGCCTTCATCGAATCTACCGCCCGAACCGCCGCCACGACCGTCCATTTGAGCGCGGCCGTTGAAATACCTAGAAAATGTCGACGAACACTCTGCCACGGGTCTAGATTCAATTATGAAACGACAAGTCATTATCTGTGGTGTGGCACTGGCGATGGCTGTTTCGACTTGTTTTGCTGCACCGACTCCAGCCAGGCAGATAAAGACAGCACAGAGAGAGAAAGCGATCGTTGCTTTGGAGAAAATTGTCACCGAAGTGTTCAAGAACAAGCAGCTGGAGACCTTTAAGAAATATTTGGCGCCGGAATTCGTTGGACTTGACGCGGAAGGCTTCAAAAATGTCGATGCCGAACTTGCGGACGTGCCAAAATACGATGTGCGTGAGAACTCCTTTGCGGATATGAAAGTAGCATTCCCAAGCCCGAACATGGCAGTGGTTACGTATAAACTAACGACGCAAGCCACGCACAACGGGCAGGACACATCGGGCACCTATAACGTCGCCAGTGTGTGGACGAAGCGGGAACGCAAATGGCGCCTTGTCTTTCACGCGTTCATGAAGAGCCAGTAGTATTCCCAACTCTGTGCGACCGTCATGTCCACATTGAGACGACTGATGTTTTGTGCCGCCGCTGTTGCGGCGGGGATTCTACACACAGAGTTGTCCGCTCAGTCCGTTACGCCAATAATGAAAGCGATTGTCGTTCATGAGTATGGCGGGCCAGAGGTTTTAAAGTATGAGGATGTGCCACGACCAGAACCGAAGGAAGATCAGATACTCGTTCGCGTGATCGCAGCGGGCGTAAATCCTGTCGATGAAGCGGGCCGCTCTGAAAGGTCTGCGAAGTTTTTCGGAATAACGCTGCCGTTTGTTCCGGGTTACGACATCGCTGGAATCGTCGAGAAAACAGGTGGAAAGATCACGAAGTTCAAAACGGGCGACTCCGTTTACGCATACCTCAGCCTGACAAACGGCGGTGGATATGCAGAGTACGCGCTCACGACGGAACGTGAAGCAGCCCCGAAACCGAAGTCGCTCAGGAACGTGGACGCTGCCGCTGTGCCAGTCGTGGCTTTGACGGCGTGGCAGGCGTTGATTGATACCGCGAAGCTAAGCGCTGGCCAGACTGTGCTGATTCATGGTGGGTCGGGCGGGGTAGGAACCTTTGCAATCCAAATCGCCAAGGCGCGAGGGGCGAAAGTGATCGCGACCGCGTCGACTGCGAATCAAGATTTCCTCAAGCAACTCGGCGCAGATGTGGCAATCGATTATACAAAAACAAAGTTCGAGGACGTGGCCAAGAATGTGGATGTGGTTCTGGACTCAGTTGGGAAAGACACACTCGCGCGTTCCTACGGCGTGGTGAAGAAAGGCGGTTTCATCGTTACGCTCGTCGCGCGAATCGATCAGGCGGAATTGGATAAACACGGGATCCGGGGCGCGGCGTTGGGCGTCGAGCCGGATTCTAATGAGCTGACCGAGATTGGTAAATTGATCGACGAGAAGAAAATCAAAGTGATCGTTTCCCAAACATTCCCGCTTTCCGAAGCAATCAAAGCACAGGAACAATTTCCCAAACATTCCCGCTTTCCGAAGCAATCAAAGCACAGGAACAAATCGCAACCGGTCACACGCGCGGTAAAATTGTTCTGAAGGTTGCTGACGAGCCGAAGTAGCAAGCTGCCATTCACCTGTGATATAACACAGAAATGAACTGGGACGCGATTAGTGCAATCTCGCAACTAATCGGCTCCGTAGCTGTCGTTTTGTCGGTGCTATATCTCGCGCTGCAGGTGCATCGGAGCACGCGCGTGGCCAAGCTGGCTACGCAAGATGCGGCTGCCGCGGCCCTGCGCGAGGTGACCAAACCTTTCATGGAAAACGCAGACCTGGAACGCATCTGGCGAATTGGCTTGGAAGATCTCAGCGCATTGTCCATTGAAGAGCGGACGCGCTTTTTTCACGCTGCTTACCAATTCTTGAAAGCGTTCGAGACAATTCATTTTCATTATGTTTATGGACTCATGGATCGGCAGCTATGGGAAGGATGGCACGGACTTCTCAGGCATTACGTTGCTGCGCCCGGCATGGCGCACTACTGGAAACTTCGTCCTGAAGTTTTCTCCGACCGGTTTCGCAATTTTGTTAACTCACTCGAACCGCCGGCCGAGCAGCGTACGGTAGGAACTCTTTTTGGTGAGAAACGAAAATAAGGCGACCCGCAACTTGTTTACGAGGTAGCGCTGTGGCTGACAGACGAAAGCGACGCGGGACGCGTGCGTACTCCGAAAGCTGCGCGAAATGAATGCGCGTCCTTGCATGAATTTCGCACGAAGTGCTTTTGGAGTGCGATGCGTCCTCGCATCGCTTTTACGCGCTGGAAAATCTTCAAATGTTACTTACACGGTCCTGGGACGGGCATTACGAACTTACCGTCTTTCTCGGCAACGAAGTTTTCACTTGAGCTAGTCGAGCTGCCGTTGGCGTCTTTCTTCTCGACTTTGATGACGAGCTTTTTGGTTGGTTTGAGTGTCAGGCAAACTTTGCCGCCAGTGGGTGAGTCCATCGGGGTAGTCGCTTTTTTCACGTCCTCCGGCGTAAGATTAACAAGCTCAATGCTGGAAATTTTCTCACCGGCTTCTCCCGACTGCATCATTTTGTAAAAACCGACAATCTCAGGATCAGCGCCCTGGGTGTAGAGGAATGATTCAAGCGTCGCCGTGTCCTTGCCTTCGAATGCTTTTTTGTATTTGTCGGTAAATGCCTTCTCTTGTTCGGGCGTGGCGGCTGCGATTGCCAGGCTAATTGTGCTCAACAGCGCGCAAACCAGAAGGGGAATTTTTATGGATTTTCTCATGCGCGCCACCGTAGTTAATTCAGTCTCAAAGTGGCAAGTCAATTCGTGAAAGAAAAACCTTTGCTGATCTGAGTTCTGCAGGCTATTCCACTTTCTCTGAATCGATAGCGGCGGCTTTGAGATCGTCGCTCCTTGCAAATGAACATTCACGAATACCAAGCGAAGGAGTTGTTGCAGAGGTTCGATGTCGCAACGACGCGAGGTAAAGTTGCCTCGACGCTCGATGAAGCGGAACAAATCGTGCGCGAGCTCGGCGATGTCGAAATTGTCATCAAAGCGCAGATCCATGCCGGCGGCCGGGGCAAAGGAGTATTCAAGAACGGGTTCAAAGGCGGAGTGCACGTTCTCAAGACGCCTGAAGAAATACGGGAAGTTGCTGCCAAGATGCTCGGCCAGGTCCTGGTGACGCATCAAACTGGGCCTGGTGGTCGTGCAGTAAATAAAGTCCTGGTAGCGGAATCCGCCGAGATTGCGCGCGAAATTTATTTTGCGATTCTGCTCGATCGCGCGACTGCCGTGCCTTTGATTGTCGCGAGCACAGAAGGCGGTGTAGAAATTGAAACGGTCGCCGCGAAATCGCCTGAACAGATCATACGCGAGGCGATTGATCCATTAGCTGGTTTGCAGCCGTTCCAAACACGTAAACTGGCAAAACAGCTCGGTTTCGATTCGTCGCAGTTAAAAAGCGCCTCAAAATTATTTGAAGG
>WNFQ01006038.1_pt1 | contig 18968 bp, 14 predicted proteins | sample 5400171 | NCBI WGS metagenome assembly WNFQ01 (sample SAMN13153356, study PRJNA577476) | soil metagenome | isolation source: 20 cm soil under Madrone tree | place: USA:California | collected 2016-06-14 | reverse complement strand
TCCGGGCCCATACAACCCAGTTGCGTGCTCTTCATCGACGACCAAATATGCGTTGCCCGCAGGGAAGACATCATCTATCGTATCAAGAATCGCGCGGAGCGGAGCGACAGTGCCATCCATGCTATACACGCTCTCGACTGCGACGAACACGCTACTCATGCCATCTTTAAATGCAGCGCACTCGTCCCGGAGTGCACGAAGAGAAACACGCAACGCACGAACGTCATTGCGCACGAAGGGATGGCGTATGCGCGGGACGATGCGGGACGCGGGGGCACCATCATGCACCGAGGCATGGATAGCCTCGTCGTGGAGCAAGGCATCGCCTGATTGCGGCACGCACGCGAAGAATCCCGTGTTGGCGTCGAAACCGGAGTTAAAGAGGAGGGCCACAGGGGAGCGGAAAGTCCGAGCGAGGCGGGCTTCGAGAGCAGCGTGGGCATGGTTATAGACGAAGGGACGAGGGGAGTGGAGAGGTCGAGAGGGAGGCAGTCGTTTGAGGAGAAGTCGACTGGTCCTATATCCGGCTAAGGAGTGGGGCTGATGGCCGCGGTGATGGCCGCCACATCGGCGATGGTAGCATCGGAGGTGGTTCGGGGGGTTGGCGGGGAGAGTGAGAGAGAAGGATCGAGGACTCGGAGACGGCGTCTGATGTTCCGCTCTTCGCGAGAAGCGAGCGCCGCAGCGATCTTTTGGGCAAGGACAGACTCGGACATGTCCCAGCTTGAGCCTTACCGGCCTTAGCTGTCGTGTCCAGAGAGGTTCTACATGTTGAAGCGAGCGTCGATCGGTTCGACGGAGCGGATCACTTTAGCATCCGCCCCATACAGGGCCATACTTACAGTCTGCGCGGTGACAGGACCGCGCGCGCATACCATTCATTAGTCTGTATATACTCTATACCGTAGCCTTGGGTTATTAAACCCACCTTAGTCCAGTATATAAGTACATAGACCAGTAGGACCGCTCCCTCAGCTATTGTGCCGCACGCGCGATACTGGGTCATAAAAGATCTTATCATATCACACACTAACTTAGATTAGATCAGATTGTCTTAATAGGTGAATACACTCAGCTATTGTGCCGCACGTGCGATACTGAGATCAGATTGTCTTACAGCGTGTCCACAAAACCTTGTCCTGCGCCATTTTTCATGATGGGTGTTTATTGTTGGAAATAACTAAGCTAACTGTCACATGACGGGATTTGCTAGATTCAAAAATAATGGAAAAACAAATGGTCGCGCGACAACAGCACTCGGCGTTTACCGGAAAATTAGCCGATTTTTTTTTGAAAAATGGCGCAGGACAAGGTTTTGTGGACACGCTGTAATAGATAATCACGCGCGCGTCCGCTTTATCTCACATAACATATTAGTTTGCTACACTACAGTACGTGGATTACCTCAATATCTGTCATAGAGATGGTGGAGTAGTCGATAAAATTTCATAGTCATATGATGACAAGGAGTGCAATTCAGCGCAGGCCAATCCGGCACTAAGGGGTCGACTAAAGCAAACATGATTAAAGGTGATGGGATTTAGAAGGTGGGGGCAAGGAAAGGGCGTCGAAATAGAATATCTAGCTCCGAGTCCATGAACGAATGTGAGGATAGGCTAGACTTGGATGTTATCTGCGTTATCGGGCAGCTCTGACGGCAAGAACTTGATGGGGAGCCTCGTGAGGACACGGATCTGCCAGCATACAAGAAACAGCACGAACAAGCAGTGAGACCAGGAAACGGAGGTGTACGGTGTGCTTCGGATCCACGCTCAGATCGGAGCGCCTGTCAAACACGCGTCTCCGAGTCCGGAGTCTCTTCACCGCCTCTCTCACCCCTCACCGGCCTCACCCCTCGCCTCTCTCGACCACCGGCGCAAGACAACTGCGAATTCAACGAATCACACTCCTTCCCGCCTTCCTTTCTCTCTCCTATATTTTCTCTCTTTTCTTCGTACTTTAGGCAACGATGATCGACGCTTAGCCGCGCGGCACCAGTACGCCCTCAAAACAATCTTTGGTGTCTTTTCTTCATTTTTACTCATATTTTTCTTACATTTTCCCTGTACGTCAGCACAACGATGGCGCGTACCCACTCCTTGACGACACCGCTGTTTTCTTACCACCGGACTCGGTTACTTAGTAGGGACTCAGATGTATTTAAGCAGCCTCTTCGCTCGTCGAGGAAATCATCGTGAATCGCAGTGTGTGTTCTTTTTTCTCCCTCCTTTCTCTCCTCGCGTGCGTTTTCGACTTGTCCCTCCTTCGACACTTGCGCTCATGAAACCGCTGTCCACAACGTGCCGCTTTCTCCAACGTCTCTCGTCTACCCCACACTCTCAGTCCCTCCTTCCCTCAAAGCTGACACTTTGCAGGGGCTCGGCGTTCTGAGGCCCATGGGCGTTGCGAGAAAAGTATGAATGAGTGCTCGCACGTCATCGGCGCGCGCAAGTTTTGACGTGACATCGACACGGATCCTAATGACGACCTCGCATCCCTTTGCTATTCTTACAACAGCTATCTAAACTACAAAGGCACAACATTGATTGCGGATTTAATTGGTAGCAACGTTTGGCTCAGAAGCCCCAGCAGTCTTCCTCCTCGCCTTGGGGGTTGCCTTCTTCGGGACTTTCCTCTTTCTTAGGCGACTTGCCCCTGCACGGCCTGTCAATGCGGGGGTTTCTGTCTCTGTGATGTCAATGCGGGGATGGGGCACGCTGGGCACAAGGCGCAGGGGTATGGGCGTCGCAGACACGAGGTTGAATGTTTCCGTAGTTGCACAGTTGCCGGGGACCGCGAGGTTGAGCAAACGACAGAGTCCGGATGGGACGGAGGAGGGTTGACGGTGCTGAGATTGGCGTTGGCAGAGTCGATGAGAGAGGAGTCTACGTCGCCTGAGGGTCGGGGCGCTGACGGCTTGAGGTGGAGACTCGATGATTGCGTCGGTCGGAGATGGGGTGGAATCCGAATGATATCCTTGATCCATAACAAGTTCAAATTGTCAGTTTCCCAAAGGTGATAACTCATGTACTTGCTAGGATGGCTTCACGGGCATTGGTTGCTCTCTGTACCGCTTTGCGTGCAGCCATCCTGTTCTTGAACCTGTACCATTCTTCACCTCCTTCCTCTGCGCTGGCATCTATTCTTCCACGTTCGTCGCCAAAAACACGGCTATATTGGTAGTCAGTTCCTGTGAGTCGGTGTTGTTTGCAACGTACTTGTTGAACCAAGCAAGGGTCGTCTTTGTCGGATAGCCGCATAACAATTGCGCGGTAGAAATGGCGATGATCGAACATATCGTCCTTGATGTTCCACATTCGCTGGGAGGAGAGCACATATCGTGCCTCGTAAGAGTGAGCATTGAGTAAGTGTCTTTGAGATGAGGATTTCATCGCTCGGCATAACAGCGGCGTAGGCTACCATTTGAGGGGTAATCGTCACGGTTGTGATTTCATACGTTTCGTCGACACTATGGTGCCGGGACTGGTCTGTTCATCTGGCTTCCTTCGTATCGACTGTATAATATGTTCACAAGTGACTCGTACCTAAAGTTTGTAGTAGTGCCACGGCGTGGGTGTGTGATGAATAAAATTGTATGGCTCACGCATATAAAGATGCGAAAGAGTCCTTCGTCGGGATCCTCGCGGTCGTACATATAGTCTTCATAGACGAAGACGGGCATCTCAGTGCCAGTTATTTTGTGCTGTCCCGAGTCAAAGCAGGCCCTCGCGCTGCAAGAGCAGTGTCAGATGGTATATAACTCTTTAATGACTTGCAGGTGCTATGTCTGGTCCAAGTGCAGTGCAGACGCGAAGCGTCGGAGTTTGGAGTGAGGTCTTGGTGTCTCTAGGAGCGAGACGTCGCGTTTCATTGTAATTACACCCACCCTTCCTCTCCCTTGAGCAATACCACAGTCGTTGATTCTCCGCCATCTTACGTTGCCCATCGCCTGCACTATCCCTCACGAGTGGGTCCACAACGCCCACATTCGCCCGATCGCCGTCTACGTCAGCAGCACAGAGTCACCGCCTACTCGCAGCAGCGGCCATTCAGCCAGCGGGCCTGTTCGTGATCACCAGCACACGGATCGCTGCGGCGAGCGCGGTAGCCCTACCCGCCCCCGCAGCTCACCTCTCCGGCTGGGCCGACAGGCTTCGCCCGACAGCGCTTCGCGCTCGCCCGTGTACCTAGCAGCTTCATTCGTTCACCCTTATTTGCATTGTACGTCTGCTCCCGCAACTTATTTTCCTCCCACTCACGAGGCTTAGTCGACCGCCTCGCTCTCAGGTGCCAAGACAGGTATTAAGTGCCTTTTCCAATCGTGCGTCTCAGAACCTCGAGACTTCTGCGTGGCTGTTTCTCCCATCATCGACTCGTATCTGGAACCCATTTTACACCCTTCTCTCTTCCTATCCTCACTGAACGAACAAATCGCCCGACATTATCATGTCGTCATCTGGTCAAGCAACGTCCTCCAATCCTCTCTTCCAATTAATCACAAATGCTTTGGCGGACTATGTCGAACAAACCGGTATAGACCTCACTGAAAATCCCTTTTACGAGAAGATCAAACTTTCAGATTCTCCCGAGGCCATCCTTGAACTACTCCAGGAACGAGAAAAGGCATTTAAAGAATATCGTGAGCGGGATAGGAGACTGATCAGCTGCCTAAGCCCGGCGGTGAAGGTCCTTCATGCATTTTCGGGGATTATTGGCGAGGCGGTCAGACTGGTGAGCGCAGCATATGACCCCGTGAATCTTTTAACGTCACCTTGTCAGGTCCCCTTCTCACCAGCAAAGGCCGTCTTCACCAGTATTGATGTTCTCCTCGCTGTACGTCCTTGAATATGCTCTTCAACCAGATCCGTAACGTAAGGCTATGTCAGGCTGCCAGTGGGATCAGCTCAAGTTACGACGCTCTCCTCGACCTGTTTGAATGCGTGGGGAATTTCCTCAAGCGTCTGGAAATATATACAACGATTCCTCCCACTACGATGATGACGGATATTGTTGTGAAAATTATGCTTGAAGTACTTTCAGTGCTTGCGTTGGCAACAAGGCAGATCAAACAGGGGCGGTTCAGTAAGCATGCCATCGCATATACATTGCTCATGGCTCAATGTGTCATAGAGAAGTTTGCGAAAAAGCTGTTGGGGGAGAGCAAGGTCGAAGCTGTGCTGGTAAAATTAGATCGATTGACTCAAGATGAAGCGCGGATGACCGTCGCACAAACATTGGGCGTTGTCCATGGTCTAGTGGGTAACGTGAAGGAAGTAATGGAAGGTACGCAACGTTTTGCATGATTTTTTCCATATTTCTCTGAGGGCCTGCTGCATTAGATGGTAAGACATCGAAAGATAGTGTTCGACAGGCTTCGGGTAAGAGTCTTACAAGGAATATTTACCGGGTGTGCTTATTTGCGGTCATAGCTGCCCTTCACCAGGTACTCAGTGAAATGAACAAGATGAAACGTTCGTCATTCGTTTACTTTACGTTTTGTCACTGAGAATGATGGTACCTTGCAGGCGAGCAGTTGCAAAGGGATGTGCATCATTGGCTTTCCCCTCCTGACCCATCAACGAATCATGACTTCGTCTGGAAATCTCATCACACCGGGACTACCGGATGGTTCTTCGAGTCTGATGCATTAACGGAATGGAAAAAGACAGGGTCCTTCTTGTGGATTCATGGGAAACGTAGGTTTATCAATCTGTCGACGCGCGACTGGCTTTTATGACTAATTGAAATTACAGCCGGGTCAGGGAAAAGCACACTTCTGTATGTGGTAGTTTATTAGCTGCATTCAAAGGCATCAACTAACGCCTACTAGATCTGTCATTATCCAGGATATCGAGTGCATGCGTAAAGCTGGACTGGCCACCATGGCCTACTATTACTTCGATTTTCGAGATGTCAAGAAACAAGATCGCTATGGCCTCCTCTCCTCTCTCGTTTCTCAGCTTTCCGCAGAATTGGATTCTTGTTACAACGTCCTCTCCCGGTTATATTCGGACCACGCTGGTGGAACGCGAAGGCCCACCACAGACGCGCTCACAAAGTGCCTGAAGGACATGCTGAACCTGCGAGGACAAGGGCCGATTTATATCGTTGTTGACGCTCTCGATGAATGTCCTGACGTGTCAGGAATGCTGTCTCCACGTGAAGAGATATTGGAACTCGTTGAAGATCTTGTTACTTGGAAAGTTTTGAACCTCCATCTATGCGTAGCCAGCCGTCCAGAGATTGATATCCGAAGGTGTCTGGAGCCTCTGGAACCACTCCAACTTTCCCTCCATGATGAGAGCGGACAAAAGGACGATATAGTGAATTATATCAAGTTTGTTGTCTATTCGGACAGGAAGATGCGGAGTTGGAGAGACGAGGACAAAGAATTGGTGGTTGAGGTGCTTTCCGAGAATGCGGATGGCATGTGAGCTATGTTTATGGTCATGATCCCTCACGTTGGTCACTGATGTCATCATTGGATGTCATTGAATAGGTTCAGATGGGTCGTTTGCCAGTTCGACCGACTTCGCCGCAATTTTCCGTCCAGTATCCGGAGAGTTCTAGCCGATCTACCAGAGAGTCTGGATAAGACATACGAACAAACGTTGTTGGGGATCGATAAGGAGAAGCGAATATATGCTCAGCATCTATTCCGGTGCCTCTCGGTGTCTATTCGGCCGCTTCGCGTTGAAGAGCTTGCGGAGATTCTTGCCGTTGAGCCAGACTCGACAGCGGTACCCTCGTTTAACGAAGATTTGCGGCCACCGGATGCGAAAGAAGCGGTGTTGTCATCGTGCTCAAGTCTCATCGCGATTGTCTATAGGGAAGGCGGTCAAATTGTTTAATTCACGCATTTCTCCGTCAAGGAGTACTTGACATCGGATCGCCTTGAGAATGCAGGAGAACACCTCTCATTCTATCACATTCTTCCCGAACCTGCACATACACTCCTTGCACACGTTGGCCTCGGTATCCTCCTTCGACTCGATGACAAAATCGACAAAAATACCATAGATCAGTTTCCCCTCGCACCATATGCGGCTCGACATTGGATCGACCATGCCAAGTTTAGGAACGTGTCATCCCAAGTTGAAGATGTGATGGAACGTCTGTTTGATTCGGCGAAACCACATTTTGCGGCATGGATCTGGCTATATGACATCGACCGTTATTGGATGGATCCGATGTCGAAGATACGTCCCACGCAGCCTGAAGCTGTTCCTCTATATCATGCTTCGTGGTGCGGCTTCCGTGGCCTCGTGGAACGTCTCCTCATTTCGCATTCACCGGACATCAAAAGCAGGGGTGGTACTCACTCAACTCCATTACATGCCGCCACGGTCAAGGGACATGTCGAAGTCGCATCACTACTTCTTGAACGTGGCGCGGATCCCAACTCTCGTGACGATCTAGGCAGGGTTCCGCTTCATGGGGTGTCACAGGGTGGACAACTTGTCACGGAGCAAACATCACTGCGGGTGGCGCGGTTCCTTGTCAATTCAGGGGCTGACGTGGATGTCGCGGACGATAATAGCTTGACTCCACTACATGCTGCGGCACAGGGTGGATTCCGTGACATCGCAGAGCTGTTACTAGAATCTGGCGCAAGACTTGATGCGCCGGAAAAGGATCAAAAAACAGCACTGCACCTGGCCTGTGGTAATGGGAGGCTTGAAGTGTCACGGTTTCTTATTGAGCGTGGCTCAGATCTAAAATCCCGAGACAACGAAGGCTTCATTCCATTGCACAGCGCGTCACGATATGGACACCTTGAAGTTGCGAGGCTACTTCTAGACTGTGGCTCTGACGTGAACGTAGGCGAGAGACAAAGCTGGACCCCCCTGCATTATGCGTTACGAAATGGATACCTCGACCTCGCACGGCTCCTGATTGACCGCAGCGCTGATGTGAACGCACGTGATAATCAAGGTTGGAGCCCCCTGCGTTATGCATCACGATATGGATACCTCGACATCGCACAGCTCTCGATAGACCGCGGCGTTGATGTGAACGCACCGAAAGACAATCGCTGGACACCAATGCATCTCGCGTCAAGCAATGGTCGTCTCGAGATTGCAATGTCATTGGTCCAGCGAGGAGCGACTGTCGACAGCCGGAACGACAGGGAGGAGACTCCCTTGTACTGCACCGCAAGAGGTGGGCACCTTGACATGGCGCGATTTTTGGTCGACAATGGCGCGTCCGTGTTTGCCCGGGATATTTTGGGGTGGATACCACTCCACGCTGCATCGAAATCTGGGCATCTTCATATAGCGAAGTTTTTGCTAGAGTATGGCGTACCGGTCGACATTCGGGATAAAAGCGAGCAGACGTCATTGGACCTGGCATCTGGCAGCGGCAAACTCGACGTTGTTTGTCTCTTAATAAACCATGGCGCAGATATACATGTCAAAGACGACAAGGGATGGAATCCACTGCACATTGCATCACAAAACGGTCACCTCGATGTCGTGCGGTTTTTAATCGAAAGTGGCGTTGCTGTCGATATCCGGAACGGGACTCAACTGACCCCCTTAGCCTTGGCATCGTGCAAAGGCAAAATCGAAGCCGGACGTTACCTTATTGAACAGGGTGCCGACACGGATGCGCGAGACATCCAGAGCAGTTCTCCATTACACCTCGCATCACGATACGGGCATTTCAATATGGCGCAGCTGTTGCTAGACAACGGCGTTGATGCGAACGTCCAGAAAGATGATCTTTGCAGCTCCTTACATCTTGCATCGACGCACGGCCACTTGAAGGTTGCCGAGTTGCTGACCCAGCGTGGCGCCTGTGTTGACCTGTTTAACGACAGACAGGAGAGCTCACTTTACCGAGCAGCAGGAAATGGTAAAGTCACACTCACCCGCCTCCTGATCGACCATGGAGCGAATCTACACTCCACTGACAGCAACGGCTGGACCCCTCTGCACACCGCATCGCATGGCGGGCACCTGGCGGTTGTGAAGGTATTACTTGAGCGGGGCGCTGATATTGACGTCTTCAATAAGGCCAATAAAACAGCAGCGGAATTGGCATCTGAAAATGGCAAAGCCGAGGTTGCAAGGTTTATAGGCGAGTATAAGGCAGATGCGAGTATTCGAAACAAGCTACGCTCGAGTACAACAGACACCGCTCTATATGGCGCGAATGAAGACGGGGAGGAGAAAATGGCTTCGTTATTCAATGGTGCGGAAGAAGGGGATATTGGTGTTGTAGAGTCGTTGCTCGATCAGGGAGTGGATATAAACACCCGCAATGCAGCCAACAGAACTCCATTGATCAATGCAGCGACCAAAGGGAAAGCCGGTGTTGTACGCTTGCTCATCGAGCGGGGCGCGGAGGTGGATTCACGTGACAAGTGGGGGTGGACACCGCTGCTCGGGGCATCACGATTCGGGCACCTCGAAGTCTCGCGGGTGCTCCTCGAACATGGCGCAAACGTGAACGCAAAGCAGAAGAATCATAGTACTCCGTTAGAATTGTCAGCACGCAATGGTCACCCCGAGGTCGTGAAATTATTACTTGAACGTGGCGCGGACGTACATGCAGTGAATAGGGAGGGGCGAACTCCATACCAATTGTCGCTGATGAAAGGATATCGAGAGATTGCGGATTTAATCCGGGAGCGTGGCGGACGCTGAGGAAGGTTTGGTCACTCCTTTTCTGGCTCTGAGTAGATACTGAGTTATACTTCGATTTTAGTCTCTGGAAATACCACTGCTCTCTTGCGTGTAATTTTCGGATTCGTAGACTGGGGTTCTGCGGGACAATTTGAGATAGTACTGTGCTAGTGAATGGATGGTTCGACAGAATGTGTAAAAACGGAGATTTAAAGGGAGGCCGTAGTACTGAGAGCCCTTCCCTCATCCTCCATCAGCAGAAAAAGGGCCAGCATGTCTGCTGCTGGCGGAGAAAGGTCAAGCGCATTTTCTGGACCGGCCCGGTGAACTTTTTTAGTATGCAGTCGATGCTGGGGAGGGGTTTTGCGCTGATTTAAGCGACTGCCGTTTTGGCATTTTAAAGGGTGCTTTTACGAGTTACGAGAGAAGTTTTTAGGGTGTTTAAGTGTATAGACTATTCGCTACTCTAACTTCCACGTTCGTTGGCGACGTTTTTGCCGCGGAGGTGGTGGCCAGAAAAGGAAGTTTACGTCTTTATTCTTCTCGTGCCAAGCCTACAAAGATCATTTACTACTACAATTTCGATGCCAAGAAGTTGCTCCCATTGGGACCCAATCCACCTACGTTCCCCTCGATTCGGGGTTTATCTCCCTTCTGTCCTGCTCGCTCGCCTTGCGCAATACCTGCAGCCCACGCAACGGATGCGCTAACCAGCGCATCGATCTCCGCCCTCGTGTTGCCAGCATGTAAGCATACTCGTACTCGGTCCATGCCCTTCGGCACCGTAGGCCAACTGATCGGACGTGCGTTGAGTCCGTGTGAGAGGAGGTGAGCGGAAAGAACGCGGGCGTAGGGCGTCAAAAGCGGTATGATCGGTGTTGGAGGTTGTGCAATCGAGGATTGTTGTTGTTGAAGGCGGGCTGGCAGAGAAAGAATGTGCGCAGGGATCGATGACGCGTCAAGGGAAGCACGCAGGCGCTCCTGGAGGTATGTCGAGTGTTCCAGAACTTGCGCCGCAAGCTTTGAAGCGTCATTGGGATAGCAAAAGGGAGGGCTGGAACACGCACTTTTTCTGCTGTACCGTCCTCAAGGAGGTCGAAGGAGCACGACGCGGCAATGATGGCAGCGTTGCTGAGCGATGTCGTATAAATTAATGGGCGTGCGTAATTCAGTAAATAATCCCGGATCAATGTGCTCGTCAACAATACGGCTGTGGATACCAGTCCATCGAAAACTCATGTCAGAATGATATGTAGAGACACGCACCACCGGAAGCTGCTAGCGCCTTGCCGAACGTGTGTAACCGGGCAAGAACGCGATCCTCCAGCCCGAGTTGTGCAACCATCCCACGACCTCCCGGCCCATACAACCCAGTTGCGTGTGCTTCATCGACGACCAAATATGCGTTGCCCGCAGGGAAGACATCGTCCATCGTATCAAGAATCGCGCGGAGCGGAGCGACAGTGCCATCCATACTATATACGCTCTCGACTGCGACGAACACGTTACTCATGCCCTCTCTAAGCGCAGCGCACTCGTCCTGGAGTGCGCAGAGAGCAACACGTAATGCCCGAACGTCATTGTGCGCGAAGGGATGGCGCATGCGCGGTGCGATGCGGGACACGCGGGCACCATCATGCACCGAGGCATGGATAGCCTCATCGTGGAGCAGGGCATCGCCTGATTGAGGCACGCACGCGAAAAAGCCCGCGTTGGCGTCGAAACCGGAGTTGAAGAGGAGAGCGGCAGGGGAGCGGAAAGTCCGAGCGAGGCGGGCTTCGAGCGCAGCGTGGGCATGGTTATAAACGAGGAGCCGGGAGCCGCCCGAGCCGAGGATGGCCGGTGATGAATGGAGGGCGGCGAGGACGCGTGCGCGGAGGAGTGGAGAGGTCGAGAGGGAGAGGTAGTCATTGGAGGAGAAGTCGACTGGTGCTATATCCAGCTGTGGCGTGGGACTGATGTCCGCGGTGATGGCCGCCGCATCAACGATGGTAGCGTTGGAGGTGGTTCGGGGGGTTGGCGGGAGGAGTGAGAGAGAAGGATCGGGGAGACGGCGTCTGATGTTCCGCTCTTCGCGAGATGCGAGCGCCGCGGCGAGCTTTTGGGCAAGGGCAGACTCGGACATGTCCCGGCCTCGAGCCTTACCGGCCTTACCTTTCGCGTCTAGAAAGGTTCTACGGTACGTGATCACCTCACACTTTTCAGCAAAGGTCTATCCGTCATAGAGATGGCGGAGTAGTCGACAAAATTTCCTGTTGACTCGGAGTTGTATATAGTCACATGACAAGGAGCGCAAGCTCAGGCCAATCCGGCACGAAGGGGTTGACTAAAGCAGAAGTGATTAAAGGTGGTGGGATTTGGAAGGTGGGGAAAGCAAGGAAAGGGCGTCGAAATAGGATACCCATGAACGAATGTGAGGATGGGCTTGTAAGGGTTTGGTGATCGGATGTTATCCGCGTCATCGGGCAGCTCTGAAGACAGGAACTTGACGGAAGCCTCATGAAGGGACATATGTTTCGTGATAAACTGCCTCCGAAATTGAGCCCACCCGATGCTAGTATAGCATCTCTAAATCTCTTGGCGAGTCGGTCGTCCTCAGGAGTCAGGCTGGTGACATTAATGGGCTGTTTCTTTTGTTCTTAGCCTTATTGTTTAACGTTTAACTGCCGCATCGATGTCTTCTCACCGTACGTCTCTTTTCATCAATCGAATCCCTGGTGCGTATGGGTGTGTCAGGTTGCCAGCGGACAGTTCAAGCAATAAATCGACGAGTGCGCTGATGCTCTCCTCGATTTCTTTCAGTGTTTCCCAGGCAACGAACAAATTAAATTATGCCAAAGTGCGTACTAAGCAAACCATTACATCTACAGTTCTTGTCCTGGGCGTGAAAACATGGACCCTGAACACTTTATACCTACACGACGCTTCTCTTCTTCATCCGAATAGTCGCATGTCCACGCCTACGGCGATATGTCATTCGCATCTCCGAAGCCAAACGCCGCACATTCGCAAGGAACATAGTAATATGATCTCCCATATGCCGAATTCTATGGTCTTCTCCCTCTACGGCACCCTCCCATCTTGCCCTTCCCCGCCTCTGCAATCCGGAAAACATCTCTCCCTGCGCAACCACGCTCCAATGCTTGTCAATCTCGCGCCTTTTCCGCCTCTTCCGCAACGCGCTAGCCCCTCGCTTTCGTTTCCCCCTCAAAATCACTCCTGTTTTCCACCCACCGCGCGTCGAGCCCGGACATGGCGATGAACGAATACATGGGGGAATAGGGTGGGTGAGTAGTATAAGGATGGCGTTGACGAACAGCGTTCAGTTTTATTGGCCGTTTGGTTACCAGGAAAGGGAATAAGAATTCTGTTGGTGTTGCAGGTCGTCGGGGGCCGCGGTGTCGATGCAGGTGAGAGCACTGATGGAAATGAGGGATTGGAAGCGTGAGCGCCGACATGTTACGAAGAAGGACGTGGGCGATGAAGACGAGAGACAGGGTGAACAAGAAACAGCACGAACAAGCAGTGAGACCAGAAAACCGTTGTATGAAGGTGTAAGGTGTGCTTTACTGGCACGCAGATCGGAGCGGAACAGCCATATCCGAGCGCCCGTCAACCACGCGTCTCCAAATCTGTTCCTTTTTTCTCTTTATTCTTCACCGCCTCAACCTTCTTGCTCACTAGGTCCGTTCCATTCAAGTTCCGATAAGCGAGATTGTGTTCGACCTGTCCGTTTCGTTTCTCTGTCGTCCATCCTAGCACCACAAGCAAAGCGCAGTTTGTCGAAAGGTAAAAAAAATTTGAAGGTTCCCCATCAACAAGAACAAAAATATCAGTCTCGTGCTGTACATTGTTTTCGCGTCCGAGCAAGGGTTTCCACACCTCAAAAATCCGTTTGTTGTAGTACCATCTGCAAATTCCGAACTACAGACCAAAAGTAATTACACACAAAAAGCTTCCCTCTAACTAAGCTGCGCTGTCACCAAGGGCTAAAGTCAAAGTGCCAATCAGGAATCGCGTTTGAACAACAACATGGATTTAGTCGAACCTCACTCCGTCTGCGCCATGCTCCCGGAGCAAATCTGCAATCTTTCGATTTCCTCTTTGTAGCGATACTTGGTATGGTGTTTCACCCTGCTCGTTCGTTGCATGTACATCCGCGCCACGTTCGAGTAATAGTTTCACAACCTCGAAGTGTTCATTGCGCGTTGACAAATCTAGGGGGGTAGAATAGTCATCCTCTCTTGCGTTCACGTTTGCGCCGTGATCGAGGAGCACCCGCGAGGCTTCAAGGTGGCCATATCGTGATGCTGCGTGCAGTGGTGTCCAATCCCACTGATTACGTGAGTCCACCTCTGCGCCCTGCTCGATGAGCAAGCGTACAACATCAACATCCCCCTTGTACGCTGCTCTTTCTAAAGGAGTTCGGTTACCTGTACGGCGGCAGTTGATATCTACTCCCCGTTCGAGCAATGATTTCACGACATCGATGTTCCCCTCCTCCGCGGCAGTGTACAACGAAGCCTCTGCCTTGTCCTTCGCATCTTCATCGGAGCCATACTGTTCTGTGTCTTTGGTATTCGAGCGTATCTTGTTCCGAATATTTGCACTTGTCTTGTACTCTGCAATAAACTTCGCAACCTCCGCTTTGCCATTATCCGATGCCAATTCCGCTGCAGATTTATTAGCTTCGTTGAGCACGTCAACATCTGTACCCCGTCGAAGCAACAGTTCTAAGACTCCGAGGTGCCCACTATGCGATGCGATGTGCAGAGGGGTCCAGCCAGTGCTAGTAGTCGAATGCAGATTTGCCCCATGGTCAACCAAGAGACGAACAATTGCGATATTCCCATTTCCTGCCGCAAGGTGAAGCGGAGTCTCCTGCTTGTCGTTGTATATGTCGATACTGGCGCCACGCTTGACCAGCAACTCGACAACGTTCATGTGGCCGTTTTCTGATGCAAGATGTAAAGGGCTCTTGAGATCGTCTTTCTGGACGTTCGCACCAACGCCATGGTCCAGCAGAAGTCGTACCATGTCAAGATACCCATATCGTGACGAGAAGTGTAATGGAACCCAGTTCTTGTTATCTCGCGCGTTTATGTCGGCCCCTCGCTCGATCAGGAAGCGCCCGACTTCGACTTTCCCCTCGCTCGACGCCAACGCCAATGGGGTCCTTTGGGCCCCGTTCCGAATATCGACAGGAGTACCACCGTCGATCAATAGTCGCACAACGTCGAGGTGCCCATTTTGCGATGCGATGTGGAGTGGGTTCCATCCCTTGTCGTCTTTAACGTGGATATCTGCACCATGTTCGATTAGGAAACGAACGACGTCGAGCTTGCCGCTGCCAGATGCTAGGTCCAATGGCGTCTCTCCGCTTCCGTTCCGAATGTCGATTGGTATGCTACACTCTAGCAAGAACTTCATGATATGGAGATGCCCACGTTTTGATGCGTTGTGGAATGGTGTCCAGCCTTGTTCATTGCGGGCAGACACGGCCGCGCCATTCTCGACCAAGAAGCGCGCTGTCTCGGGGAAGCCGAACCATGATGCCAGGTCCAAAGGGGTCTCTTGTTTGTCGTTCCGGCTGTCGACATCTGCACCATGATTGATCAGTAACTTTACAATGTCGAGGTGTCCTTTGTGGGATGCAAGATGCAGCGCAGTCCAGCCATCTTCTTCACGAGCATTCATATCGGCATCACGGCCTATCAAGAGCCGTGCAAGGTCGAGGTATCCATGTCGTGACGCTTGGTGCAAGGGTGTCCATTGTCGTGTCGAGCGCACGTTTACATCCGACCCACGGTCTAGCAATAGCCGTGCGGTGTCAATGTGTGCATTTCGTGACGCCTCGTGTAATGGAACGTAGCCGCCATTGTCCCGGGAATTTATGTCTGAACCACGATCTAAAAGGAAACGCGAAACGTCGAGCTTCCCGTTTACACAGGCCACATGCAGGGGTGTTTCTTGACTTGTATTTCCGATATCGAGAGTTGCGCCGGATTTCAGTAACAGTTCTGCAATGTCACAATATCCAGATCGTGCTGCCGCGTGCAGTGGGGTCCAGCCATCATTATCGGCGACATTCGCGTCTGCCCCAGAATTCACGAGCAGCCGTGCAATCTCCAATGAGGATTCCACCATAACGAGCTGTCCGCCTTGTGATACTCGGTGGAGCGGAACCCTGCCCTGATGGTCGAGACAGTTAGGATCTGCACCCCTTCTAATCAACAGCGCTGCGACTTCTAATTGACCCTTGACTGAGGCGGCATGTAACCGCACAGGGAGGCATAATATAGTGGCACGGCCTCGGGCTGCGTGGGGTGTCTCGTGGACATGGGCTCTATCCAATGACGGTCGATATCGTGTACCCAGACCCATGCTGCAAAATGTGGCTTTGTAGGGTCAAACAGGCGCTCCACGACTTCCTGAATGTGCGATGATACGCCCTTATACTGGGCATGGTCGACCCAGTGTTGTGCCGCATATGGGGCGAGAATGAAGTGTTCCATGGTATTTTTGTCAATTTTGTCATCGAGTTGGAGGAGGACACTAAGACTGGCGTGTGCGATGACGGTATGCGCAGGTTCGGGGAGGATGTGATAATACGAAAGACGTTCTTCAGCAGTCGCGAGTCTCTCTGATGTCAAGAACTCCTTGACAGAAAAGTGAGAGAATTGTACCACTTTTCTGCCCTTCCGATTGACGACAGCGACTAAACTGGAGCATGCTGATAACACAGCATCTTCTGCATCCACCGGCCGGAAACCTTCATTAAATGAAGGGGGGGCATTCGCGTCGAACTGTACTGCAAAAAGCTCCGCGAGCTCCTCGACCCGAAGTGGACGAATGGCCACCAAGAGGCACTGGAAAAGACGTTGTGCATATTTTCGTTTCTGTTTATCGATGCCCAACAACGTTTGCTCATACGTTTGATCCAGATCCTCTGGTAGGTCGGCTAGGGCGCTCCGAATGCTGGCCGGAAAACTGCGACGCAGACTGTCAACCTGGCAGACCACCCAACGGAACCTATGCGGCCGCGTGAATATTAAATGTGAATCACCAAAATCATGATCTCAGCTTACATGCCATCCGCATTTTGGGAGAGCGTATCAATAACCAGATTCTGGTCCTCCTCTCTCCATCTCCGCATCCTCCTGTCTGAGTGGACAACGGACTTGATGTAAGCAATTATATCCGTCTTTTGGCCTCTCTCGTCATGAAGAGAAATCTGGAGAGACGTCAACGGTTCGAGCACCATTCGGATATCTATTTCCGGCCGGCTTGCCACACATAGATATACGTTCGGAAGCTTCAAGTCAACGAGTTCTTCAATCAGCTCCAGGACCTTCTCCCGAGCGGACGGAGTCCCCGAGAAGTTTGGGCATTCGTCAAGAGCGTCGACAATAATATAAATTGGGCCTTGCCCTGGCAGACTCAGCATGTTCATTAGACAGTTCTTGAGAGCGCTAATACTGGGCTTCCGAGTCCCGCGATTATTGGCTGAATATAACTGGGAGAGGACTTTATAACAAGAATCCGATTCGGCAGAAAGCTGCGAAATGAGGGAGGAAAGAAGGCCATAGCAGTCTTGCTTCTTGGCGTCCCGAAAATCGAAATAATAGTACGCCATTGTGGCCAATCCGGCTGCGTGCCTGACTTCAATGTCCTGGATGATTGCCGATCTAGCGGACATTATGAATAAGTCGAATAACCCCATAAATATATACATACAGAAGCGTGCTTTTCCCTGCCCCCGCTTTGAGAACGACAGGTTATCAGCGCAAGGCACTCCGTTCCTAATTTGATAAACATACGTTTACCATGAATCCACAGAAGTGATCCTTTCTCTTTCCATTCTGCTAATGCACTGCTCTCAAAGAACCACGCAGCAGTTCCAATTTGTCGTGCTTCCGAAACAAAGTTCTGGTTCGTCGACGGGTCAGGGGGAGTCAGCCAGTGTTGAATATCCCATTGCAGCTGGTCACCTACAAGCTACGGTCAGTCTCGGCAACGAAAGATGAAGTCAAAAACAACGAACGTTTCGCCTTGTTTATTTCATGTAACTCTCGGTGAAGAGCGACTATGGCCCCAAGTCAGCACGGGTGATACATGTTCCGCGCGAAGCACATACCCAAATCCTGCCGAATACTTTCCGTTGATGCCTCACGATCTAATGAAGCAAGTCTCAGAAATTATCTGCCAATAATCATGCAGGCATTGCCCACCTTCCATGATTGCCTTCAAATTGCCGACAAGACCATGGACCACACCCAAGGTCTGTGCGACAGTCATCAGAGCTTCGTCCTGGGACAATCGACCCAATCTCTCGACAATGGCCTCTATCTCACTCTCCCCAAACAATTTCTTTGCGAATTTCTCTGTGGTATAATGAGCCACGAGTCACATACATGTGGCATCGCACCTACTGAACCGACCCTCCTTAATTTGCTTTGTCGCCAGGGCAAGCACTGAAAGTAATTCAACCATTATCTTCACGACAATGTCCGTCATTAGCGGAGTGGGCGGGATCGTTGTATAGATCTCTAGACGTTTGAGGAAACTCCCCAAGTTCTCGAAGAGGTTGAGGAGAGCGTCGTGGCTCGATGATACACCACTAGCAGCCTGTCATATCCGCATGTCACAAGAGAACTAATCATATTTAAGGGACGTACATCAAGGAGCGCATTGATCCCGACAAACACCGCCTTTGCTGGTGGAAAGGGGACCTTGACGAGGTCACGTTAGACGATTTATTAGATGGAATGTGTGACTCACCAGGCTGACGGCCTCACCCAGTATACCCGAGAAGGCCTGAAGGATCCTCACAGTCGAGCTGATGGAGTTGATCAGTCTCCGATTGCCGTCACGGTATTCCTGAAAAGCCTTCTCGTGTTGCTGGAGTAGTCGGAGAATAGCCTCAGGAGAATTTGACTGTTCGAGCGCGACAGCGAAGGGATTTCCAGAGAAGTCTATTCCTGTCTGTTTGGAGTAATCGGCCAAAGCATCGATGATCAATTGGACATTAAAATTGGAGGACGTTGCTTGTTCGCTCGACGACATGGCCCCGGAATATTCCGATCTTCCGTTCAGAGAGGGTAGAGTGAAGTGCGGGAGGATAAGTGTTCAGGGTACGAATTGGTAGAAGGGTTCAAAGTGCAGACGGCGCGAGGCTGTGGGAACACTGTGAGAACCCCAAAAACGCATGTCCTGGTGGCTGGGCCAACATGTGGGCGTCTCTTCAAAGAGTTACGGCATGATTGGGTCTGGGCTCCGAGTCTACGCCACGCCGAGCGAGGCTCAGAGATTACACTTGATTATCTTATCAAATCT
>WNFQ01012279.1_pt1 | contig 18977 bp, 19 predicted proteins | sample 5400171 | NCBI WGS metagenome assembly WNFQ01 (sample SAMN13153356, study PRJNA577476) | soil metagenome | isolation source: 20 cm soil under Madrone tree | place: USA:California | collected 2016-06-14 | reverse complement strand
GATAAGTGAGGATGATGCTAAGCGGCTTATCCGCGCTGTCGGCCTGCAAGGCGGCATAGGCCGCTTTGGCGTCATCGATCGCATAGCGGGGCGCGACCAGATCATCGATCCGGACGGCGCCATTCGCCAGCAGGCCGAGATAGGCCTGCATGTTACGGTTCTCGGTCCAGCGTACATAACCGGCCGGATAGTCGAGACCGCCTTCTTCGTAATTGCGGTCGTAGCGGCCGGGACCGTACGAACTCGAGATACGGAAATCAATTTCCTTAGCGTAGATGTCCGCGCGGTCGAAGCTGATCGGAACATCGCCGATCAACACGACGCGGCCCTTGCGGCGGCACATCCGCAGCGCCGAACCAAGAAGCTTCTCTGACGCCGTCGCAGCAGTCACAATGACGGCGTCAGCGCCAAGCCCGCCGGTGAGCCGCGCCACTTGTTGCTCGGCGTCGTCACTTCCGTCCAACGCGACATCGAGGCCGTGCGCGTGCGCCTGCGAAAGTCGCGCCGGATTGAGATCAGCGCCAAGCGTGCGGATGCCCGAAGCCTTCAACAGGCGGGCCGTGAGCTGGCCGAGGATGCCGAGGCCGATGATGACGAAGGTCTCCCCCACCGTCGGCTCAGCGCGGCGGATGCCGTGCAGTGCAATGGCGCCGAGCGCCACCGTAGCCGCCGCTTCGTCACCGATACCATCGGGCCTGGGCACGACTAGATTGCGTGGTACGCAAACATACTCGGCATGGAAGGCCGCCTGCGAGCCGGCGCAGGCGACCCGGTCGCCAGGGAAGATGTCGGTAACGCTCTCAGCTACCGCCACCACGGTACCGGCGAGCGAATAGCCCATCGGATGCGCTTGCCCGAGATGCGACCGCACCAGCTCGTGTGTCTTGGCAAAGCCCTGCGTGCGTACCATCTCGATAACGCGGCGCATTTGGTCGGGGCGCTTCAGCGCGCGCTTCCAGAGCGGCAGGTTGCTCGCCTTCACACCGGATAGCTCGGTGCCAACAGAAATGCATGAGGCAGCCGTGCGCACCAGCACCGCGCCCGCTTCGACCCGCGGCGCGGGAACGTCGGACACCTCAATTCCGGCCTGCGTCAACAGAACCTGCTTCATATCTGCGTCCGCATCCGCTGCCTTCGAAGAACTTTAGCCGAGAAATTTAGGATCGGTCCGATCCTAGCATGCGCCGAGAAAACGCGCGACTTCTACTCAATCATCGGTTTGGATAAGCACAGCCAGCCCTGACGGCAGAGACTTGTTTCGATCCCAATTTGAGCTATTCCTAGCAAATGCAGACGTTTCCCCGTGTCCTTTTTGTTACACCCCTCGCATTCAATCCGTTCACTGGCGGGGGGGCGACTTTCACATCGCTGTTTACGGGATGGCCGAAGGATTGCTTAGCCACGATCCACAACGACATCAACCCAACCCCAAACGATGTTTGTGAAAACTACTACGCTCTTCGCACTGATGAGCTGGATTTCATCGAGCCCTTTGGCTCGCTTCGGCGCCGTATGCGGCCTACCCAAGCGTCGGGGCCGAACTTGAGCCCCTCCTCTTCCAATTTGCCATCGGCGCCGTGGCCCCGCTTGTCCTGGCTCGATGCAGTCAGGAAAAATTTTCTTGGTGACAGCATTCCGGAGCGCAGCCAACTCACGCCTGAATTACATCAATGGATTTCCGAATATCGACCACAAGTCATTTACACGATTCTGGGCAGCAACGGCATGATGAGCTTGGTAGAGAAAATTCGTTCGACATTTCATTTGCCCCTGGTAGTTCACATCATGGATGACTGGTCGGCTGCGTGGCATCGGCGCGGCATTTTTGCGCCGATCGAACGTTTCCGAATGAACGGATGGCTCAAGCACTTCTTTACGGTGGCCGACAACTGTCTCGGAATATCTCCGGCGATGTGCGAGACCTATACGAAGCGGTACCATCGTCCCTTCACCGCGTTTCAGTACACTCTCGATGTTGACCGATGGACTACCCTTGCGAAGCGCGACCTCGACAGCGCCCAGCCTCCGGAGTTTCTCTATATCGGATCAATCTTTCCCGACGCGCAACTTCAATCTCTGATTGATTGTGCGCAGGCCGTATCCGAATTGAACCAGGAGGGCTATCATTGCAAATTGCGGATCGTAACGACGGCGATAAACATTACCCGCTATCGCCATCTACTTGAATTGCATTCGACCATCACGATGTCGATTTCGGAAGCCGACGAACCCACATTTTTCCACATGCTCGCCGGTGCGGACGTACTGCTTCTCCCAGTCAATTTCGACACCCACAGCGTCAATTTCATTCGCTACTCAATGCCCACCAAGGTGCCGTCCTATCTCGTCTCGGGAACGCCCTGTCTCGTTTATGGATCCAGGGAAACCGCACAAGTGCGTTACGCGCTCGACTACGGATGGGGCCACGTGATCACGCAACGCTCAGTGCCCGCGCTTAAAGCAAGCCTCCGCTGCATTGCGAACGACCTGCCTGTGCGTCGGCGCCTTTCTGAAGCAGCACATAAAGCCGCAATCAACCACGATGTGAAACGAGTGCGCCCGGCCTTTCACAATGTCCTCCACGAAGCTGCGGCGAAGTTGGGCGGGCCCGCATGAGCGGACTGAACCAAAGCGAACGCACGCGAGATTTCTTCGACGAGACCGCAGAGGGTTGGTCATCACGTTACGATCGCGATTCGAGCATGGCTTTGCGGCGCCAACGATTTGCCGATGCACTGCAGTCGCGCCAAGCCGCACCGTCCGACATCCTCGATTTTGGCTGCGGATCGGGCGACATCGGGCGACATCTGGCGGGTTGCGGCTACAGGCTGACAGGGTGTGATCTGTCCGCCGCGATGATCGAGCAGGCCCAAGCAGCCGACATATCGCGTGATGTGCAGTGGGTAGCTCTCGAGAAAGTGCCACCGGCCTCGCCTCTACCTTTTGACGGTTCATCATTCGATGCGGTCATTTCGTCGAGCGTCCTCGAATATGTTGAGACTATCGACGTTACTTTGAGCGAAATCGCCCGCATCCTCAAACCGGGCGGCTGGATTTTCGCCACCGTTCCCGACATGAGGTCGCCGTCCCGACAGCGCGAACTCTGGTTGCGCCGCGCCTCAATGATCCCCCTTCTGGCTACGATTCTCGACCACAGCCGATGGCGTGAGGGAGCACGATACCAACGGATTTCCATCAACCGCTGGCCAAGCGCGAAATGGTATGCCGCCCTGCAAGCAGCTGGCTTCCAAGTCGAACCCTTGCCGGAATGCACCGGCCCACTGGTACTGCTATCCGCGCGAAAGATGTCTAACAAATCCTGAGGAATGCGGAGCCCACTCCCTCTCAGAGTAAGTCCCGGTAAATCACCAGCGTCTGCTCGACGCAACGTTCCCAAGAAAACAGCGCACGCCGCGCATGGCCGCGGAGCACCAGGTCTTCACGCAGCGCGGACGACTCGGCGATGCACAGCAGCGCATCGCGCAGGGCTTCAATATCCTTCGGATCGAATGGCAGCCCGGCATCGCCCATCACTTCGGGAAGCGACGAAGTATTGCTGCTCAGCACTGGGCAACTCGCCGACATCGCCTCTAGCAGCGGAATTCCAAAGCCTTCATAAAGCGACGGATAGACGAAGGCCGTCGCGTTCGCATAGGCCGCGCCCAGTACATCGTCGCCACCTCGCAGGTGCACCACCGCCTCTGGCGCAAGACCAAGCGCAGCAGCTGCAGCTTGTTCATTTCTGGTGAGCGGCTCGCCGCCGAAGCAGGCAATGCGGAAGCTACCGGCTAGGCGTGACGCATCGGCAAAGGCATGCAGCAGCGCGTCGAAATTCTTGTAGGCCGAGCGGTTGCCGACAAAGAGAAAGTAAGGCGCGCCCGACAGTTCGAAAGGCGGCGCGCACCCAGTAAAGCCGCTGAAATCCTTGTAGGCCAGATGCGTGACGCTGGTGCGCTCGACGGGAAAATCGAACAGCTCGCACAGATCTTTACGGGTATTGTGCGAGATGCAGATGACGTGATCGCAGCGCGCCAGCGCGGCCTTCTTGTGCGCCGTGGTCGGATTTCCAGGAAAATAGATTTCGTGGATCATATCGTACATGGTGGTGATCCGCCGCCGCGTCCGCGTGAGAAACGGTGCCGGCGAGAAGAACGTCTCATGCACAATATCGGCAGAGAACAGCGAACTCAGCACCGGCGCTGTGGTTTTAAGTACAAACCGGCAAACCCGGTGCGCGCCGCGCTGGTCCGGCAGGCCCACCCCGAAGACCGGCGCCGTCGCGCTAGCCGACAAAATTTCGTTGCGATGTAGGGGCGCAACGATCCGAGCCGAGACGCCGGGATGCGCGCTCAGACTCTCGGCAAGCGTGGTGAAGTAGCGGCTGACGCCACCGGCACGCTGCTCGACAAATATCTGGCCGTCAAAAAGAACTTTCACGTAAAGTAACCGGTCAGGCCGTTGCGGTCTTGCGGCGTTCAAGCTCGCCTTCGACCAGCCTGCCGACGATATCGGGCATGGTGAGCGACGCCTTCCACTTGAGTTCGCGCTCGGCCTTGGCCGCGCTGCCGACGCTGTAAGCCAACTCATAGGGCCGCTGGAGCGTATCGTCGATGTCGACATGGTCGCGCCAGTTGAGCCCAAGACACGCAAAGGCGTCGTGTGTGAAATTCTCAAGGCTGGCCGGCTTGCCGGTGGCGATAACAAAATCCTCTGGCGCCGGTTGCTGCAGCATACGCCAAATGGCCTCGACATATTCCGGCGCCCAGCCCCAATCGCGGACGATCGAAATATTGCCGAGCTTCAGGCGTTTCGCGGCACCCTGTTTGATATCCACGACGGCCCGGACGATCTTCTGGGTGACGAACCGCATATTGCGGAGCGGCGATTCATGGTTGAAGCATATCCCGGAACAGGCATAGAGGCCGTAGCCCCTGCGGTACCCTTCAACGAACCAATGGGCGGCGGCCTTCGACACCCCATAGGGGCTGTGCGGGCGGAACGCGGTCAGTTCATCCGCCGGCTTGCCGCCGGTGTCACCGAACATCTCACTGGTCGATGCACTATACAGCCGCATCTCGCCGCCGAGGAATCGAATCGCCTCGAGCAGGTTCAGCGTCGCGTTGCCGATGCTACTCAGCGTCTCGATCGGCTGCTCGAACGACAGACCGACCGAAGATTGCGCCGAAAGATTGTAGATTTCGTCCGGGCACACCGCGCGCAGGGTCTCGATCACGCTGCGGTAATCTGTCAGATTCGACGAATGCACCTGGATCTTGTCCAGGATGCCCAGCCGCTGCAAACCCCCGAAATGGGCGGAATCGACATCACGCGACGTTCCGTGAACCTCGTAACCCTTGGCGAGCAACAGCTTCGACAGATATACGCCGTCCTGGCCACTGACGCCGAAGATAAGTGCGCGTCTTGCGTTCATGCAATTAGGTCCACTGCACGGCGTTGCCGGCGGCCCATGCTGGCGAATAGATGTCATCGCAGCCCGAAAGGGTCGTCACGATGCCCGTCTCAATGTTCAGCAACGGCATGTGCGCAATGATCGCCTGACGTGCCGCCCCGCCGATGAAGGTCAAACGCCCTTCGCCATCGCGCGCCTCGCGCACCGCCGAGGGATAGGCCCAGACCGCACCGAGCGCGCCCAGAATGGACGGCGCGAGATCACCGCGCACGAAGAACGCATTGCATCCGGTAGAGGTCGTGCCGACGAATTTATAGCCCTTTTGATTTGCCAACCCGATCAACGCCTTGATCGAAGCACCGAAGTACAAGTTCGAAGCATGCGCCAATGAGCGTTGAAAATCGGCGCGATAAGGGACCGTCAACGCGAGGCGGTCTCCCAAAACGGCATTGTATTCGCAGACGACAATCGCGGGCATCGCAACGTTTATCGCCTCCCAGATCCAATAATCGTTGCCATCGACATCGATACTCAGCAGACCAAGATCGCCACTAAATCCTGCGTCGTGAACCAGATGGTTGATGTTGTTGCAGTCGACAAACGCACACTGCGCGGTGAGTTCGTGACGCCAATACACATCCTGGCTCCGGATATCCGCGACGTAATCCTGCGAGCCGTCGAGCAGCAGCCCGCGCCAATTGCGCAATTGCAGCAGCAGCCGCGTGTTGGATTCCCGGTAATCCTGCACCCCGAATTCGACGAAACTGCGCGGAATACCCGGCAATTGCGAAAACCCGCGAAACTCGGCGGCATCCAGGCGGTCAATCCACTCACGACTGCGCGTGGCGTCCGCGGCCATCTGCGCTTGCAAGATCAGGCTACGCTCCGCCATCCCTCGCAGCGGAGCCATAGCGCTCCGAAGCATGCGACGCAGCGACTCTCTGACGAATGAAAATGGGTTCAACTCTCGGACCGCCGTTTGTCAGCCGTTCGAAGCCAAGGCCTTATGTGCGAAGAATAGAATGGATAAAACTCGGCATGAAATTGGCTATAGGCCGCCCAAACATTCAACTTCAGCAATCGCTTCATCAAAGACAGCCGTTGCGCGAGGTCGAACGACGCCGACAGCTTCATGGCGTAGAGGCTGACGTGATAGAACGGAAACAGCCAACCCATCCAGTGGGTTCGGTATTTCCGCCAGACATTCGCCTGGCTGCTAATTCCTGCCGCACCGGACACCATCATGCCTCTTTCGGTGCGATGAATGTTGCCACGGCTGGCGAGGTACAGATCGACAGCCCAATCCGCGCCAAAAAACGACCGGCCGACAGCTTCACAATCTCGCAAAACGTCTTTCCGGATTAGCGCATAGAAGATGCCGTGCGACACCCAGCTGTGGTCGAAAAATGCATCGAAACGCTCTGCGATGTCTCCTTCAATTGAGAAAGTGACCAGGTCGCGTCCTTCCAAACGGTTTGGGCAGGTCGAAGCCACGTAGTCCGGATGCGTTTCAAGAAAGCCTACATTTTCCTCCAGGAATTCCTGCGATCGAATGTCGTCGGATGCCGACCACATGAAATAAGGTCCTCGCGCCTGATCCAACACAAATTCGAAATTCCGCTCCGCGCCAATGTTCTTTGCCTGGCGGAAGTAGCGGATCCGGGCGTCCTGAGCGGCATATTTCGCGCAGATGGCGGCGGTAGCGTCCGTCGAGGCGTTGTCGGAAATGATGATCTCGAAATCCCGAAAAGTTTGCTGCAACAAGGCGCGGAACATCGCGTCCAACGTCGCGGCGCCGTTGTAGACCGGCACCCCGATCGAGACCCTCGGATTGGATGAATTCAAGAGACGTCCTTGACGCGGGGCGACAAAGTCAGTCGCGCACGCGTTTGAGATAGCCGTCCGGGGCAACGGTCACCAAAAGTTTGTTGTCGATAGACTTGTCGATTTCGAATTCGGCATGCGACTTCAGAAACTCGTGGACCGCAGTCTTCGGGTTATTGCCTGGGCCCCACGGGCGATCGGGAAACATCTCCTGCGCGAAATCCTCCGAGGCATAGGCCTGCAATTCGGCGAGCACGTGGTCGTGCGTGTGGTTGCTGTCGAGGCAGACCAGCACCCGCTTGTAGCCGGCCGCGAAATCGCGAACCTTTTTTACCACCTCTGGCGCAATGCTCGATCCCTGGATCATCCCGATCCGCGAGGCCATGGGATGGGCCTCGATCGCGGCCCGATTATGGGTACGGATGTCGATGTCCACGCCCAGCACCTTGCGCGCGGAAACTCTCGGATCCAACCGCTGGCCGCTCACGACAGCGTCGCCCATGTCCAGCAGCGCGAGCATCGACGCGCTAAAGATCAGCGAGCCACCATGCGCGATGCCAGTTTCGACGATCAGGTCCGGCTTCACGGCCCAGATCAGTTCCTGCATCGCAACCATATCTTGCGGATACTGGATGATCGGGCGGCCCTGCCACGAAAAATTGTATGAGTATTTGGGCTGCGTCGAGGCACGCATGAAAGCGGCTGCCGCAGAGCGCAATTCGTCATTGGCTTCGTAGCCGGCGATCCGGTCGGCGACTTCCCTGTTGAAGTCGCTCACATCGCTCCCGCTGGCGTCAAACGCTTCTCTCATCATCTTGTCGATGTCCTTGAAATGAAGTGGATGGTGTTAGCGTCCGGGGCGTCCGAGAACGCAAGGTGGATCAAGCGGATCGTGCGGCCGTGCCCCGAACTTGAGCAGATCGCGTCGGCCATATTTATCGGCGACCCGCTCGGCCAGTTCGCGGACGGTAGTCGAAACGCCGGAACACACATTGATTGGACCTTCGTCGTCACTCACTGCGGCGTGCGCAATCAGCCGGCCCGCCTCGCGCACATCCAGGTAATCGCGTATCTGCTCGCCGCTGCTCAATTCGGCCGGCTCTCCGGCCGACAGGCGCGCGTGCAGATAGGGTACGAGCCGGCCTTCCGCCTCCCCCTCTCCGTACAGATAGAAAAGACGGCACCATGCGAAGCGTACGCCCTGCGCCGGCAGCCATTGCGTCAGCGCAAAAAAGGCTGCCGCCTTCGCCCCCGCGTAGACGGTTGCCGGCCGCAACGGCGTATCGACCGACAGCACATCCGACGAAAGGTCGTACTCGAAGCAGGTCCCGATACCGACGAAGCGCCGCACGCCGGCATTTGCACACCCTCCCGCCAGGGCAAGAGTGCCCTCGAGACAGGTCATATTCTCTGGCGACTGGAGGTAGAGGCCCGGCTTCGCGTACCAAGCAGCATGAATGACGGTATCCATGCCGGTACAGGCGTGTGTCCACCAATCGACCGTTTCGCGAAATATGTCCAGCGTCTCGAAACTTTCGGCCGCGTCTTCCAAGCGACTGCCCGCGCGCACCACGGCCCGGACCGTACAGCCTGCAGCGTTGAGGTGACGCAATACCTGCCGTCCGACGAAGCCGGTCGCGCCGGTAAGAAGAATCTTACGGTTCATGTGATTCGCAACCTCGGTACAGCGGTTACGAAGCGCATGCCCTGGGCCGCGAGCTTCGCGTTCTGCTCACGCACTTCCGCGGCAATGTTCCACGGCAGAATTAGCAGATAGTCCGGCTGCCGGTCGGTCAGCGCGGCAGGCGATAGAATCGAGACATGACTCCCCGGCATGAAGCGGCCCTGCTTCGACGGCGCGGCGTCGCAGACAAATGGCAGCAGGTCCGGCTTTACCCCTGCATAATTGAGCAGCGTATTGCCCTTCGCCGCCGCGCCGTAGGCCGCGACAGACTTCCCGCTCCGCTTGGCGTCGATCAGAAACGCAAGCAGGTCGTCCTTGACGCGGTCGGCACGCGCCTGGAAGGCCTGATACACCGCAAGTTCTCTCAGACCCCGGCGCGCTTCCTCGGCGAGAAGACTCGCGACCACAGGCGCTTTGGCACGCGCATCGCCGGCATGGCAGCCGTAGACCCGCAGGCTGCCGCCGTGGGTCGGCAATTCCTCGACGTCGAAGACGCGCAGTCCCGCCGCCTCAAAGATACGCGTAACGCTGTACAACGACAGATAAGAGAAATGCTCGTGGTAGACCGTGTCGAACTGGACATGTTCTAGCATCCGCATCACATGCGGGAATTCGAGCGTCACCGTGCCGCCTGGCTTCAGTGCGGCTTTGAGACCGCGGCTAAAGTCGTTGATATCCGGCACATGCGCAAAGACATTGTTGCCGGCGATCAGATCGGCCTGCCGTCCCTCGGCCGCGAGTCGCTTGCCCAGCGTTTCGCCGAAAAACTCACGCAGCACCGGGAGGCCCTGCGCCTCGGCCGCCGCCGCTGTGCCGGTGGTCGGCTCGATGCCGAGACACGGGATGCCCGCCGCAACGAAATTCTTCAACAAGTAACCGTCGTTCGAGGCAACCTCGATTACCATACTCTCTTTGTTGAGCCCGAGCCGGCGCGTGACGTCGCCTGCATAGCGCTCGGCATGTGCGAGCCAACTCGACGACGTGCTGGAGAAATAGGCGTAGTCGGCGTCGAACATGTCCTCGGCGCGGGCGAAATCCTCGGTCTGCACGAGCCAGCAGCGGTCGCAGACCCGCAAGCGCAGCGGAAGGTATCGTTCCGGTTTCGACAGGTCGTCGCGCGACAGATAGGCGTTCGACGGCGGCGCGAAGCCGAGGTCGAGAAACCGATGCTCAAGCGGCGCGGCGCAATGACGACACTTCATAGCGTCACGCCCTCGAAATCGGGGTCCATCGGCGGATGGCCGGCATCGCGCTCGGACATTTCCGCGATAGCGAGCGGCCAGGCAATGGCGAGCGTTGCATCGCGCGGGTTCAACCCACCTTCCGCAGTCGCCACGTAGGGCGCCGAATGCACATAGAGCAGTTCACATTCCTCCGATAGCGCCTGAAAGCCATGCGCGAAACCTGTCGGGATCAGGAGCGCCAACTGGTTCTCGGCCGATAGTTGCTGCGCATGCCAGCGCAGAAAGGTCGGCGAACCCTTGCGCAAGTCCACCGCCACATCGAACACCGCGCCGCGCAAGCAACTGACCAGCTTGGTTTCGGCATGCGGCGGATACTGGAAGTGCATTCCGCGCACCGCACCACGCCGCCGGGTCAGCGTCTGGTTGATTTGAGCCACTGGACCGTTCCAGCCCGCCTCGGCCAGCTCATCCGCACAAAACAACCGCGACAGGAAACCCCGCGAGTCGCCGAGATGCTGCCGCTCGACAAGCTTGAGGCCGGAGAGGGGAAGATCCGTCACCGTCAAACGCCTCACGCTGCAGCCCCGTAAGCCGCGATCTCGGCCTCGCAAAGCATTTGGGCGGCAGCGCCATCGCGTTGCGCGCGGTACCAGGCCAGGCTGCGCCCCACTGCCTGAGCCGTGGCCCAAAGAGGTTCAAACCCGAGCGTGGCCCTCGCCTTGGCGATGTCCAGCGCCAGTATGCCTGCCTCGTGCGGGCCTTCGGTGCCGTCGCCCCAGCGAACTTCGCCCTCACCATAGGCTGCGCGGGTGTCGCGGGACCGAAATTATATGCACCGGCCAGCGCCGGACGATCCCAGAGTGTTTCAGCGAGTATGAGATAACCCGCCAGCGGCTCCAATACATGCTGCCAAGGCCGTATAGCGGCAGGCCGGCGGACATGAAGCGCTTCGCCCGCCTGCCAAGCGCGGACAGCGTCCGGCAGTAGTCGGTCTTCGGACCAGTCTCCGCCACCGATGACATTGCCTGCCCGCGCGCTGGCGACGGCAACGCCCTGCTCACTCAGAAAGGCATCGCGATAGCTGGCAATCACGACTTCCGCCGCCGCCTTGCTGGCACTGTAGGGATCGTGACCGCCTAGTTCGTCCGTCTCGCGAAAAGGCACAGCCTGTTCGAGATTACGATACACCTTGTCGGTCGTCACCATCACCGCGACGCGCGCGCCATCCAGGCCGCGCAGCGCATCAAGCACATGCGCCGTGCCCATGGCATTGGTCGCGAAGGTGCCAACCGGATCGCGGTAGCTGGCGCGCACCAGAGCCTGCGCTGCGAGATGCAGCAATATCTGCGGCCGCGCCGCCTTGACGACTGCCGCCAGTCGCGCCGCGTCGCGGATATCCTGAAGGTGGCTGTCGCAAAGCCCGCCAACATCGGCCAGCGTGAACAGGCTAGGCTCGTCCGCCGGCGGCAACGCGACACCTGTGACCTCCGCCCCAAGACGCCGGAGCCACAGTGCCAGCCACGCGCCCTTGAAGCCGGTGTGGCCGGTCAACAGAACACGCTTGCCACGCCAAAAACTGGCGTCGGGCCGGCGTGGCGTAGTCATGACCACTTCTTCCACGGGGCGCGGCCGGACGCCCACGATTCTTCCAGCTGATTTTTATCGCGCAGCGTATCCATCGGCTGCCAAAAGCCGTGGTGCTCGAAGGCCATCATCTCGCCCATGGTGGCGAGCTTGCTCATCGGCTCAGCCTCCCAGGGAGTCGCATCGCCCTCAATCAGGTCAATGCACTTCGGCGACAGCACGAAGAAACCACCGTTGATCAGGCCGCCGTCGCCGCGCGGCTTTTCGGCAAAGCCCGTAACGCAGTCGCCCGAGCGCTCTAGCGCGCCATAGCGGCCCGGCGGCTGCACCGCCGTCACCGTTGCCAGCTTACCGTGGGCGCGATGAAAGGCGATAGACGCCTTGATATCGACGTCGCCCAGTCCGTCGCCATAGGTGAAGCAGAAGCTTTCTTCATCCTTGAGATAGTCCCGCACCCGCTTGAGCCGACCACCCGTCATCGTACTTTCGCCGGTATCGATCAGCGTCACGCGCCACGGCTCAGCCATGCGCCGATGCATTTCGATCGCATTGTTCTTTATGTCGACGGTCACGTCCGACATATGCAGCACATAGTTCGCGAAGTATTCCTTGATCAGATAGCCCTTGTAGCCACAACAAATGATGAAGTCGTTCACGCCGTGGGCGGAATAGCTTTTCATGATGTGCCACAGGATCGGCTTACCGCCTATCTCGATCATCGGCTTTGGCTTGAGATGCGTCTCTTCCGAGATGCGGGTGCCTAGCCCGCCAGCGAGAATCACCGCGATCATGACCGCTGCTCCACGGACTTGACCGTGAATTCCCGACCGTAGTGCCTGTAGTCCATCCGAAAATCGCCGGAGCGGATGAAGCTCAGCATGGCCTTGCCAATCGCCTGATGTCGTTCGGACGACCAATCTTCCAACCACCGGTCGTAAACCTTTGGTTCAAACTGACCATAGTATCCGTCCAAATCAATAACCGCCTTTTCGTAGTTCTTGAAGAAAATGTCCTCGGTATTAAAAATGTGACGCATGAAGTAATACTCATAAATCTTCTGCTTATCGATCTTCGGATCCAGCGCGTCTAAATTCAGCAGCATCGAACGATATTCCTCAATCGTGCGCGCATGCAGGTTAAAGTCGTAAGCGATATGCGGATTACTCGGCGACGCGTTAATGACCGGAATTCCCAACGCCGCGTACTCAAAAGCAATCGTGCCGAACACCGTCAGTGCCAGATTGATACCCTCGCCTATAATTTGATGATGCGAAGAATCGGCAGGCAGCAATGTAAGCTTCGGATATTTCGCAATCAATCCGTCGATAACCTCTTTGGTACCGGGCAGAAAATCGGGGTGGGTCTTGATATACCAATCGTAGTCCGTCGCCTCCGACATTTCACCGAGAAACGACATCCAATCGTAAAAATCGGGGAACGTGTTGTTTCCGTAACTGTGCGGACTATCGAAAAAGCAATGTGTGGCAATCAGTATCTTTTTGCGGGACGACGGCCGCAGCAGGCGGTCGTGTTTGAAATCGCTATAGGCGGACTTGGTGGAATAGGCCATGTCCACCCCTACTTCACCCGCGAACCTTCTCTCGATCCTCCGCTTGGCCTCTGCGAGTCCGGCCTCGCGCACGTCCGCCGGCAAGGCCGCAAAGCGCTCGGGGAAATAGAAGAAGTCATTGTAAGCGAACAACCTGCTCTCGGTTAGCCGATAGAGGTGGGTCACGTTTACCTGAAAAACCGGAATGCCACGTTTGACAGCGATGCGTAGCGGTATGGCAACGTTATAGACACAATGCGTAACATTAATCGCTCGCACGTCGTGGCTGTCGAGATAGTCGTTCCAGGCGACAAACAATTCGAACGAGAGCAACAGAAAATCTTGGAATTCGCGGGACTCACGACGGATCGTCGGTTGGCGATATTTCATCAGATAGCTGTCGTAAATCAGATCGCCGATAAGAATGCCGTCAATGCTGAGCCGCTCGACGTCAAGATTTTTTTTCAAACCCGGCAAGATCGAATTGAAGAGCGTCCTGGCCTTGGCCTTCTGAGCCGCCGTCGGTACCAGATTCAAGAACTCCGTCGTTCCGAACGAACGGAATATGTTCATCGGATCGGCGCCGATAAACCGCCTGAGCGCAAAATATCGCTTGCGCCACCAACTTTCCAAAAACTCCGGCACATAGCCGACGATGCGGGCCTGATATTCCTCAGCAAGAGCATTTGCGAGATAGCTGTAACCGATCTGCGCAGATCGAAGCTGGCTCAATTCAAACAGAACCACAGGCTTGCGATCCGTCGCGCCGGGAGCCAGCGGAAAAACCCGGCGGTTATGCGAGACGAAGCGGCGAATGGCGGGCGCAACCTTCAGCTCTTTGATCAGGCCCGTAATCTTACGATAGAATTCCACTACTGCACGTACCTATAAACCGAACTGAGGTGCTAGCCGTTCATACCGAACAGTAACGAGGCGACACGTCGGCCGTCGCAGATACTGTCCAAGGGCACCGTCGCCTCATGATCAAAGCCCGCTTTACGTAGCGCCTTGGCTGAACCGATGTTGGTTTCGTAACAGCCGGCTTTGATTTTCTTTAAGCCAAGCTCTTCCAGACCAAAACGTGCCACTCGATGGATCGCTTCACTGGCATAGCCCTGTCCCCAACAACGTCGATCGCCGATCAGATAGCCAATCTCCGCGCGGGCATGTTCCCGGATCACCGGACCGAGCTTGATGTTTCCAATATGAAGGTCGCCGTCCTTCCGAAATATTCCGAACATGTAGTTATTTTGGCTGGCATTCATTGCATCGACGAAAACCTTCAGATCGGCCAAGCTCTGGACGACACTGAACCGACTTTCGAGAAACCGAACGATCTCAGCGTCATTCATCCATGACAGATATACGTCACCGACGTCGGACGGACGCAAGCAGCGCAGCCGCAGGCGTGGGGTCTCAAGAGGGTTTGGCAGGATCATAGCTTTGTGTCGGCAGGTGACTCACACGACCTTGAAAGAGAGGCCATAATTCGTCAGGACGCTTCCCTCAAATGATCGTACTGACCTGACCCGCCACAGCCGATGACCGGCACGGTAGCCGCAGCAGCTGCGCGATGCAGCAGATTCAAATCGAAACCCGTCATCTGACCGTCGCGGTCGACCGACTGAACAAGAAACTCGCCGGCACCCGCCATTTCGCAAGCCCTGATATGAGCCTCGAGACCAACCGCTTGCGGCAACCGGCCGCTGTCGGCCAACAGGATATAGTCAGTACCCATTGAGCACCTCACATCGATCCCAACCACTACAGCCTGTTCGCCAAAGCGGTCAGCGACCCTGCGCACAACTTCGGGCGCTGTGTAGGCCGCACTGTTGATTACCACTTTGTCGGCACCGCTCTCGATCAGACGTGAGGCATCTTCGAACGTCCGAATACCGCCGCCAACGGCGAGCGGCATGAAACATACTTCGGACACCTTATGCAGGATACCCAAGAGCGGCTCTATCGAGGGCCGGCTCCGGTCTATATTGAGAAAAACTAGCTCATCGGCTTGCTGCGAATTGTAAACGGCAGCGCTTTTTGCCGGATCTCCTACATCGCGCCAGTCGCCAAAGCTGATCGTTTTGACCAGACGATCTTTCAACAGCAGCTGGATTGGGATAATCCGCCGCTTTAGCATTTTCCGTCCCAACGACAGAAATTCTCGACGAGTTTCAGGCCATTGATCTGGCTCTTCTCTGGGTGAAACTGAAATCCAAGGACATTTTCTCGCCCGATCACAGCAGCAATCAGTCCGTCGTGGTCGGTGACCCCCAGAACGTCACCGTCATCGACACAACGTGCTACATAGGAATGCACAAAGTAGAAATCGCGGCCACTCTTGATGCCTTCGAATACCGGATGCGCGCGCCGCACATCGACAATATTCCAGCCGACGTGAGGGACTCGAAATCCCGGCCCCGGCGTCATTCGGACCACACGCCCCTCTATGAGCCCCAATCCTTCGTGAATGCCCCCTTCCTCACCGACCGCCATGAGCAACTGCATGCCCAGGCAGGCGCCAAGCAGGGGCCGTCCGCTGTCGACGAAATCCAAGATCGGCTTTCGAAGACCGCGGCGATCAATTTCCGGCATGGCGGCACCAAAATTGCCCACGCCGGGTACGATCAGATGGGTCAGGTTATCGAAGGTTGAAGCGTCTTCCACCACCAACGGGTCAAACCCGTTCTGACAAACAGCGTTCTTGACCGAACGCAGGTTGCCGAGCCCAATATTTAGAATGCCGATCATCGGAACGCGGGTGACGCCGGATCACTCTTTCGCGGGGGTGGCCGCAAGACCGGACTTACGACGAATACCGCGGTTGCTCTCCGGCTCACGATACCATTTATCGTAATCCCAAGTCTTCGGCGCGACCTCGGCATTATAATTGGGTTGGTTCGGAGGCACCACGGTTTTCGCCACTATGGTGTTAAACTCGTCCTCGGTCACACCAATGTACTCAAGAAACAGCTGCAGCGACGGCGGTTTGCGGCCTTCGTATTTGTCGATCAGTTCGCGCGCCTTTTCCATGGTAATCCGGCCATTGCGCAGATCGAGCGCCGTCATCTGCGTCACTCGGCCATACCCACGCTTCAAATATTTGATGTAGTCGCGCACACCCTGCATGTGGCACTCGATCTTCTCGTAGGGATATTCCTCCCACGGCATGCCTTCGACCTGATCGCCTTTCCAGCCGAGCTCCTTCTGAATCAGAGCGACGTTCTTCTTCACGTCCCAGGGAATGTAGGAGCCAAGACAAACCGATCGATAACGCAACTTCTTCAAGTCGCGTAATGCAGGATATGTGAATGGCTTGAGGTCGCGTGGATCAAACTCAAAATCGCCTGAAATCATTCCCGACATGTCCTCGGCCGTGATGCCGAGATTGGTCGAGCGGTTAAACTTGACTTCGTCGACTTCCTCGATCTCATTGTCATGGTAATCGTAATAGGCGGTGTATTCCGACGACGGCTCACCCCAGAAGATCAACGGGACGCTCTGTTGGATAGCCACGTGCATGGGATAGGAATAGATGCCGGTGTGGCAGTGCCAACAGAAATCGCCCTTGCGGATCAGGGTTTCCAGCATGAGGCGCTTGACGAGTTGCCAGTTGGGCGTGAACGAAATGACATCGCACCCTAGAGTGCGGAAGGTGCGCTCGTTGTTTTTCAGCAGACCCTGCCGCATGAAGCCGTGATTGAACTGCACGACCAGCGGCTTGATCCTATATTCCTTCATCAAATGATAGAGCGTGAAGGTACTGTCCTTGCCGCCGGAGAACGGAACGATGCAATCATAGGCGTACTTTCCACGATACTCTTCTATCAACTCGCTGAGTTGCTCCTTCCGCGCCGGCCAGTCGATCACGTTGTCCTTGAATTCTTTCTGGTGGCAAATGTTACAGACACCCTTAGTGTCGAACTCAATAGTTTCGTATGTTTCCGGCAAATTGCATGTATTACAGTGCTTAAGCATCGAAGCCCTCACGAGGTAAAGCCGCTTCAGGGAACCGTTTGCAGTGTGTCAAATCCGTCGCGCGAAATACTGTCGCACCGTCAGGCAATCACCGCAGGCGCAGAACTCATATTGCCCATGCGTTCGATTTCCGGGTGCGGCAATGGCACCGTCTTGCCACCCGAAGGGATGCAACTAACCACGCGCTTGCCGGCGATCAGCCCGACAACCATAGCCATGCTGGCACAGCCGGCCACTACATCGCTCGCGACGACCTGCTCCAACAGTGTCTTGTCCTCATCGGTGATGATCGGCAAATCGAACGCGTTAACCGCCCAGGCGTATTTATTTCGTAGCTCTTGCGGATGTGCCCGAACCACGATCCGCGCGATGCGCCCACCTAGATGCCCGACGTTGGCGACAAAATGGCGCAGCGCCTCTTCTTCGGTGTAGCCCCAGTACCGTTCATCATTGTAGAGCGCAATGCCATCGTCACGCAGCGGCTCGCACACGTACAGAACGTGAAGGCCGCACCGGGCCTCACGCGGCTTCCGGCTAAGCGACTCAATCTCGTCCTGCAAGTCGAGGAAATACGCATTCGGCACTAACTTCAGAGGCACTTCCGGCAGGACCTTCTGTGCCAGCCCAAAGCCGACCTCATCGCCAAGCCAAATCTCGTCCGGCAGGCGCTGCTCACCGTGCCGCAGAAACCGTTCGCGATAATTCACCCAGTGGTCGAGAACCGCCACGGTACGCTTGCCGACCTTGCGACCCAAGCACAACGCCTGCCATTCCAAGTCCGACAAGAAACTCGTGCCGCAGAGCAACCAGTCGCTGGCCTCGATCAGCGCTTCCAGGGGAAGGTTCCGAACCTCGCCGAATTTGCGTGAGAAGACGCCACGCGCTGCCCCTTCAAGGCAACACGCGAAGTCCAGGCCCCCGCGACGCAGATAGCTCGAAAGAATCTCGGCCCCGCCCGCATCATGGGCGACCACGCCGATCACGTATGAGCGTCCAGCGTGAGAAACTCAGGCTTGAGGATGCCGTATTCCAACATGTCGACCCATTTCCCTTCGAGGAACAGGTGGCTGCGGCGTCGGCCTTCCTCGGCCATGCCAAGCTGACGTGCGAGGCGCTGCATCCCGACATTGGTCGCCGCCGTACCACAATAGATGCGCTCGAGATTCAGCTTCTCGAACCCGTGCTGCAATAGCGCGCGGCCGGCATAGGTGCCGACCGACTTTCCCCTGTGCCGGCTATCGCCGATCAAGATCGCGAACTCCGCATTGCGGTTAATAAAGGACATGCCCTGCAAACTGATATTGCCAATATGCCCATCGTCACAGTGGCAGATGGCCCAGACCACGCGGTCTTCGTTGTTCGCCGATTCATAAAAACTCCTGAACCAGTCCGAATTCTTAGCGAACTTTCCGTGCGAATTGTATTTGCAGACATCCTGGTCCTCGAACCAAGTCGGATAGGGCCCCGCTAGATCGCTGGCGTACAAAGCGCGCACGAAATAGCCGCCGGGGAGTTCGTAGATCATCGCAGCGACCCGAGATTACGCCACACCTTGTGAAAAGCCTCGATGATCAGGTCGACGTCGTCGTCCTCGAAAGTGTGGCTGCAGATGCCGAAGCCGAGGAATCGCCGGTCGTTCATGTCCTCCGCCACCGGGCAAATGCCCTTGGCGTAGTTGACGTCCCGCCGGCAGATATCGGAAGTCCACGGGAACCCCTTGCTTCCGTAGGCGATCTTCCTCTGATACATCGGCAGCAGATGAAT
>WNFQ01001453.1_pt1 | contig 18988 bp, 22 predicted proteins | sample 5400171 | NCBI WGS metagenome assembly WNFQ01 (sample SAMN13153356, study PRJNA577476) | soil metagenome | isolation source: 20 cm soil under Madrone tree | place: USA:California | collected 2016-06-14 | reverse complement strand
CTGCTACCACTCTGCCGGTCGTCTATAAAGGAATCCTGCCCGATCTTTTCAAGGAAGGGCGCGGTTGTGTAGCTCAGGGCAAGGTGGGTGCGGACGGGGTCTTCTATGCCGACCAAATAATGGCCAAGCACGACGAGAATTATATGCCGCCCGAGGCTGCGCGAGCTTTAGACCAGGCGAAAGACATGCAGAAGGTGAAGAACTCGGCGAACGAAGCGGCAAGGACGCTATCGAAATAAATAAGATGGTCACATGCCCCTTCAAGTCTATCCAAGTGTTCACGCGTCCGGATCAATCCCTGACGGATGGGAGCCGATCAAAGGTGGTACAATCAAGTACCCAGTACGGAACGCGGCGCTTCGCACTTATCTTCGAGAACTGTTGCCCGGAAAATGGCAAAAGGTTATTAAGGCAGGTAACATCGGTGAAGCGCACTACTTTGAGCATCAGTCTGGCAAAGTCGCTGGAGTAAAGTTTTTCCGAGGGGAACCGGGACGATAAACAGCATGACTAGCGTGATCGATCTCCAGATGCTTCTCTCCAATTCGGATAGAACGCCTGAGCAGAAGTTGGCCCTCTTTGCCTGGTTGAATCTGGGGATTGTTGAATCGTTAGCCGGCGGTCTCATGACAGCTACGGATGCAGTTCGAATTTTCTTCAATGCCAAGAACTCTCTTTTCGTGCGGCAAGATCTAACCGAGCGCCGAGCCGACGGCATAATGAGTCACGGTGTGCAGTTAGCCGATCTCTTCGATGTGTTGCCGGCGGAAGAAGCACAACGAGAGTTTCAACGCGAGTTGGCCACGATACGCTCTCTTTGCCTGAGCATACTAGAGGAGAAGCGATTGGCGGCTTAGAATTCACCGCGCAAAGCCTCGTGTGTCTAAGCACGTATATCTGCTCGACCAGCCTCAATTGAAGTATGAGCCACGACGATTATTCCCCGAGGCGCCTAAAACTTGATAAAAGCGCGGGTTCAACCAGTGCCGACTTGCCCGCGTTCCTGTCTCGGCCAAAAGACTCACTCGTTTATCACGGGTTCTATTTAGTCGATGAAACAAGAACTGATGGCTGGTGCTTCGGTGCCATCACCGATTTTGAAGACGATGAAGGTTGTGAATGGGGAGATGGTTTTGTGGTTGCTCCGGATGGCCGAAGAGCAGGAATCGTTTGGGAAGTAGGAGAAGGTGAGATTCGAGTCGTGGCTCCGCCGGACGAATCACGTTGGGGAGTGTATGCCGTTTGCTTTCCGCGAATGGTTAGAACGGTCGATGACTTAGTTTTCAATTTTCGCCAGATTCTCCCCGAGCTAAAGAAAAGATACCAAGATGTGAGTCAACTAAATGATTCCTGAAATTGGACAAATCGCACTGATCCTGGCGCTCATGCTGGCAGTAATGCAGGCAACGCTGCCGCTGACCGGCGCGGCCCGTGGCGTTCCGCAACTGATTGCCCTCGCCCGGCCCACGGCCCAGGCGCAATTTATTTTTGTAGCCATTGCCTTCTGCTGCCTCGCCTATTCATTCATCAACAATGATTTCTCGGTGCTGAATGTAGCTACCAACTCAAACTCGCAACTGCCGCTTCACTACCGACTGGCCGCCACCTGGGGATCGCACGAAGGCTCGCTGCTGCTTTGGACTTTCATGCTCAGCATCTGGATGGTTGCAGTGACCTTGTTCAGCAATCACCTGCCCAAAGAAATGGTCGCCCGCGTGTTGGCCGTGATGGCGGTGATCAGCACGGGCTTTCTACTGTTCATGTTGTTGACCTCGAATCCGTTTCAGCGCCTGCTGCCCGTTCCGCCTGACGGCCGCGATTTGAACCCACTGCTGCAGGACCCGGCGATGGTCGCGCATCCGCCGATGCTCTACATGGGTTACGTGGGCATGTGCGTCGCATTCGCATTCGCGATTTCAGCGCTGATTGGTGGGCGGCTGGATGCGACCTGGGCCCGCTGGTCGCGTCCCTGGACCACGGTGGCGTGGATGTTCCTGACCTGCGGCATCGCTTTGGGAAGCTTCTGGGCTTACTACGAACTGGGTTGGGGCGGCTGGTGGTTCTGGGATCCGGTCGAGAACGCTTCGTTCATGCCCTGGCTGGTCGGCACGGCGTTGATTCACTCGCTCGCGGTTACGGAAAAACGCGGTGGATTCAAAAGCTGGACGGTGCTGTTGGCGATCGCTGCGTTCTCTTTGAGTTTGCTCGGAACATTTCTGGTGCGTTCGGGCGTGCTTACCTCGGTGCATGCGTTCGCCACCGATCCCAAACGCGGCATCTTCATTCTGGGCTTTCTAACATTTGTGATCGGAGGTTCACTGGCGCTGTACGCCTGGCGGGCCAAGCAGGTCGGCCTTGGTTCCAAATTCGAAGTCCTCTCTCGCGAGTCGCTCCTGCTCACGAACAACGTGCTGCTGATCGTCGCCGCGGGATCGGTTTTGCTCGGCACGCTGTATCCACTGTTTGTCGATGCGCTCAACCTGGGCAAACTTTCTGTGGGTCCGCCATATTTCAATAGTGTCTTTGTGCCTTTGATGGCGCCGGCGGCGTTTCTGATTGGCGTGGGACCGATTGCTCGCTGGAAACACGCAAAGATTCCCGAACTCGCCGTTCGTTTGAGATTGGCTTTCGTGTTGAGTCTGGTCACCGCCGTCATCTTGCCGTTTGTAATTGGCGGCTGGAAGTGGCGCGCCAGCCTCGGACTATTATTGTTCTGTTGGATCATAGCCACCTCTATCCAAAATATTTGGAGCAGAGTGCGCAGCCAATCCGGCGAATCGAGCCTGCTGAGCAGATTGAAGGCGCCGCCGCGCAGCTATTACGGGATGCATCTGGCCCACATTGGCGTGGCCGTGTTCATTGCCGGCGTCACGGTGGTGACGAGTTATCAGACTGAGAAAGACGTCAAGATGAATATCGGCGACACCGTCAGCGTCGGTGGTTATGAATTCCGTCTGAACAATCTGGCCCAGTACAAGGGACCGAACTTCCAGGCGGTGCGTGCGGATATGGAAGTCACAAAAAATGGGGGGCCGGTGGCGGTCATGCATCCCGAGAAGCGCGCCTTTACAGTTTCCGGAAACGCTACCTCTGAGACGGCGATCGATCGCAGTGTCTGGCGAGATCTGTATTTGTCACTCGGTGACGAAATCCCCGGGGGCGGCTGGACCGTGCGCGTGTATCACAAGCCACTGGTCAACTGGATTTGGGGCGGCGCTTTGCTGATGGCGATTGGCGGAGGGTTCGCAGTTACCGATCGAAGGTACGCGCTCGCGTCGCGAAAGCGGGCCACTGAGGCTCCTTCAGGCAAGGCCGAGCAGGTATCCAAGGTAGTTACCACGGCCGCAACTTCTGCCGTTGACTAGACCATGAATCGATTGTTGCTATTACCTCTGGTTCTCTTCATCGGCCTGGTGGCTTTCCTGTTGGTGGGCCTGCGTCGCGATCCGCACGAAATTCCTTCGCCGCTGATCAATAAATCTGCGCCCGCATTTCAGCTAAAGCAACTGCAAGATCCGACGAAGACTTTCTCTGCCCAGGAGATGCGCGGCAGAGTCTGGCTGCTGAATTTTTGGGGGACCTGGTGTGTCGCTTGCCGGGAGGAACATCCACTGCTGATTCAGTATGCAAAGACCAACGCCGTTCCGATCTACGGAGTGGATTACAAAGATGAGCGAGCGACTGCCATGCAAATGTTGGTTGACGAGGGCAACCCGTACACTCTGACGGCGTCCGATCCGGACGGTCGCTTGTCGATCGATTATGGAGTCTATGGCGCGCCGGAAACTTTCCTGATTGATCGCGATGGCGTCATTCGTTACAAGCAGATTGGGCCGATAACCGAAGACGCCTGGCAGAAAGAGATTCTCCCGCGCGTAAAACAGTTGAATCAATGAAACACTTCGTGCTCATCACTTTGGTTTTGTTTTGTTTCGGTGTTGCGCTGGTCGCCAGGGAAGCCCAGCCCAACGAAGACCCTAAAATCGAGCAGCGCATGAGAGCTCTAACCGAGCAGTTGCGTTGTCTGGTTTGCCAAAACGAGACACTCGCCGATTCGCGGGCGGACCTGGCGGAAGACTTGCGCAAACAGATTCGTGAGCAAATGAGAGCCGGCAAGAGCGATCAGGAAATTTTGGCGTTCCTGACGCAGCGCTACGGCGATTTCGTCCTGTACAAACCGCCGGTTAAAGGGACGACTTACCTGCTCTGGTTCGGACCGTTCATACTTTTAATCGGAGGCACTCTGGTGCTCTATCGTTATCTCAAGCATCGCCGGGAACTGATCCAGGAGAAGCCGTTAACTGCTGCTGAGCGAAAACGCGCTGCGGAGATTCTGGGCAGCGAGGTGTAACGTGCAATGCTAACTTTCTGGATAATCGTTGCTATCTTCATTCTGTTCGCTCTGTGGTTTGTGCTGCCACCGTTGCTGGAAAAAACCGGCGCTGACAAAAGCGACGATCTGGCCGCCGCGAACGTGCTTATCTATCAGGACCAACTCAAGGAGATGGAAGCTGATCTGAAGAACGGTCTCGTCGGCGAAGACCAATATCAACAGGACAAGGAAGAGTTGGAACGGCGCCTGCTCGAAGACATAAAGACGCCCGGTCTTGAATCGTCATCATCGTCTCGGAGCACCCGAAAGTTCGCGTACGGTGTGGGCATGGCAATACCCGTCTGCGTCGTGGCCTTGTACTTTGTGATCGGTAACCCAAAGGGCCTCTCCCCTTCTCTGGCCACTGCTGAAATTGCGTCGCCGGCGACCCAGCAAGGTGGCCCGATGAGTAATCAGCAGATCGCGGCGAATGTCGAGAAGCTCGCCAAAAGGCTCGAGCAAGATCCCAACGACGCCCAGGGTTGGTTGATGCTGGCGCGCAGCTACACTCTGATGGAGCGTTTCGCGGACGCCGCATCAGCTTACGAGCACGCTACCGCTTTGAACGCCAGCGATGCGAGCATCTGGGCGGATTACGCTGAAGCTTCGGCGATGGCTAATGGCCAGCGGTTGGGCGGCAAGCCAACCGAAGCAATCAACCGGGCTTTGCTGATCGATCCGAAGAATCAGAAAGCTCTGGATCTCGCGGGCAGCGCGGCTTATCAGGCGGGAGACTACAAGAAAGCTATAGACTATTGGCAGAAACTGCTGGCCCAGTTGCCGGCGGGTTCGGAAGAGCTCAAAGCAATCACAGACCAGATAGCAAAAGCGAAGCAGTTGGCCGGTGACAAGGGCTCGAAATAGACTTGGCCCAGAGGATTCGCAGAGTCTGAACAAGTTAGTTAGGACTCTGCCAAGCCGGCGAAGCGCGGCGATAGCATGAAGCCTGGGATGGAGCGCAGCGGAATCCCAGGATCGTCGGAGTACAAAGAGCCGAGCCCGCGAAGTGGGCGACAGCCATTTCATCGAGTGGGTCGTTAGGTCTTGGGCTATCGCACGCTACGCGCGCTCGGTTTTTCCCGGTTCGTCAACCTGGGGTTTCGCTTCGCTCCACCCCAGGCTTTATGCTTCCACCCGCTCCGCGGGTTTGGGAAACGCAGGTGCATGTTAGGTTGTTCAGAGCTTCCCGAAGGTTGTGGAACATTTCGAAAGGAAAAATAATCATGGCAGACAGAAAAGCAATCGATTGCCGCGAATATCCGAGTGAGAGCGGCTGTACTCTGCGGATGGAAGGCGGCGAAGAAGAAGTGCTTGAAGCCGCGGTCAATCACGCCATTATTAAACATGGTCACACCGATAATCCCGAACTCCGTGAGCAGATTCGTGGACTACTGAAACCAGCCGAATAGAAATCGTGGTACGTGCATCTTGCGCGTGTTCACGGGCGGGTCGAGCAACTCCTGCGGGGCTGCCCCGCCGGGGACCCCGCAAGCCCGTGCCACTATCAGACTAATTATGAACAGAGACAACCTGCTTTTTGCGATTATTGGGATCCTGATTGGCTTCATCATTGGCTTCATGCTCGCCAACTCGATTCTCACGCGCGAGGCGACTCTAAAGGCTGGTCCCCTTTCGGCCACCCAGGGCCAGAACCTTCCGCCCAATCATCCGCCGGTTAACGGTGGTGGAGATCAGGCCGGGGATCCGCAACAGATGTTTACCCAGGTTCAGGAGGCCATGAAGCAGGCCCGCGAACATCCTGACGATTTCGACGCGCAGCTTACGGCCGCCAAACTCGAGTATCAAATTCAACGCTACGATCAGGCGATTGAGTACCTGCTGATTGCCAACAAACTTAAGCCGACAGACTTCAAGGTGCTCGGCATGCTGGGCGTAGCGAACATGGATGCCGGACACTTCGACGCCGCGGAAAAATGGTACCGGGCCGCGATCATGAAGAAGCCTGACGACATACCCGTGATCGATGGTTTGTGCGCGGTGCTGCTCAGCAAGGGTGACGCGAAGGGCGCCGAAGAGACGATTAATAAACTGGCAAAGATAGATCCTACCAATCAGGACTTGCCGCAGTTTAAGGCCAAGCTGGCGGAACTAAAGGCGGGAAAGAAGTGATCAATGTGCGTGTCATCTGGGCGACCTATGAGTGATATCTGTTCAAGCGGCGGAGCGTAGTCAGTACCGCGAAGAGTGAGCTTTGGATCAGCTTGCAGGCGATCGATATTGACCTAACAACCACGCCTTAAGAATCCCTGGATTTCTCTCATCAATCGCAAAGTAATCCTGAATAATTCTTGTGTATAGCCGGTTACGTTCCAAAGGCGTCAAGTCGAACCCAAAAGGCATCTGACCACCTTTCACATAAGAGCTAATCAACGTTCGGTCCATCGGCCAGTTGAGCGCGCCTAATCCACTGGGCTGATGACAGGCGCCGCACTTAACGCCGTCACTTCCCGTTTTCTTGTCGAACGAAGCAGAAACCAACGTGCTCGCGCGGGTGGCGCCCAGGCCAGGACCCAACTTGCTCGCATCCAGGTACTTGTCAAAGCGGGGCCGGACATATTTGAGAAAACGTTCGTTGACCATACCCACTTTTCCCAGCTCATCTCGACTCACCGTCCCACTGACGGGAAAGATCGGGAGAATGCCGCTCTTGTGACACAAGGCACAGTTGTCGTCGCCTTCTCCCAGTTCCCAGCGTCCTTTGATAGTTATCGAGCCATTGCGGCGAAAGGTCCGGAAATAATCTTTGAAGTAAGCGTTGGTCGTTCCGTCCGTGCTGGGCACGACTGAGACGACGGAAACGTTTCGCACCGGGGCCCGCGCTTTTGGATCGGGCACACCGAATTGCACCCACTTCTCCGGAACACCCTGCGCCGCATTTCCGGGCACGACGATTAGTAGCCGCCAGAAGCTGTTCGGGTTATCAGGCGTTCCCAGATGCCGCGACTGATAGCTGAAAAATATCAGTTGGTCATCAACTGACCTGCCGGCATTGATGGCCTCCAGCATGGCCTTCGCCTCTCTTAAGGTAGCGAAGCGACTAACTGCGCGCAGAAAGTTTGGCGTCACGAGGAAATCAGGAATCGTCACATACGCGCGCGTCTCGGAAAAATAAACGCTGTCAGGAACATTGAAGCCGAGCTCGTGATCTGGTTGGCGTTCCAGTGAAAGGGTTTTGATATAGCCGACGAATTCCGGATAGCGCTTCACCAAAGCCCTGTCGTCCGCCAGCCGGCACTGTTCCATTGCGCGAGCAATGCCGTCCAGGGTCCGCCCATACGCGGCTTGGGCGCGGTCGCTCTCATACGCGCGGCGCGCGGCGAGCACCAAAGCATTGACTCTTCCCGTGACCCAGGCATCGGGCTCAGACTCTATTTGTTTACACGGCACAGATGCGAAGGCGGATGCGGCCAGAAACAAAACCAAAGCGGCTGCGCCAAGCCACGATGGGACAAACAGTTTTTGCCGTCGACTCATAACTGTCGAATCAATATCAGAGGGGCAGAGCGCTGTCAAAGCATTCGATGGTTGGTCTTCTTTTCCCAGATTGGTCGTTAACCAATCGTGATATCCTCGCAGCCGTTTTTTCAGGAGGCCGAAAATGATTTCTGGCGATAGATCAAAAGCTTTGCCCGCAGTTCTGCTGGGTGGTTTGATAGCCGGCGCCTTCGATATTAGTTATGCCTGTATCTATAGCTACATCGTGCGCGGCACCAGTGCGATCAGAATTCTGCAATCGGTCGCCAGCGGCGTCCTCGGCGCCAAAGCCTTCGCAGGTGGCCTCAAGACGGCGGTTCTCGGTTTGGCCTTACACTTCTTGATCGCCCTTACGGCCGCGGCAGTTTACTACCTGGCAAGCCGGAGGCTGCTTTTTCTGATCACCCAGGCCATCATTTCCGGCGTGATCTATGGTATTAGCATTTACTTGTTCATGAACTTTGTGGTGCTGCCGCTTTCGGCGATCCCTTTCAAGATGTCATATCCGCTGGCCTCTCTGATCGGAGGATTGCTAATTCACATGTTTGGGATCGGTCTACCGATTGCCCTGGTTGTGCGCAGGTATTCACGATAACGATGGAAATGAACGAGGTTACTTTAGAGAGTGAACGTTTGTTGTTGCGCTGGCTGCGTGAAGCTGATTTCGATCAGTTTGCCCGGATGTGCCGTGATCCCGAAGTCATGCGGTTTCTGGGAGGAGAGGTTACGACCGATATCGACGTGTGGCGCCAGATGGCGTCCATCATGGGACACTGGTATTTTCGCGGCCACGGAATATGGGCGGTCGAAGAAAAGAGTACCGGCAATCTCATCGGCAGAATTGGATTTATTTATCCAATCGGCTGGCCGGCATTTGAGTTGGGCTGGACCCTTGCGCGCGAGAGTTGGGGCAAGGGCTATGCGACCGAGGGCGCGCAAAGGGCACTTCAGTATGCCTTCACCGAAATGGGCCGCGATCATGTTATTAGTTTGATCGCGCCCGCAAATGTCGCGTCGGCCAGAGTCGCCCAACGTCTCGGCGAGAAGATTGAAGGCCAGACTGAATTATTGGGGAAGGAAGTCCTGATTTATGGCATTGGACGGGAAGAGTGGGCTGCCTCGCACGAAAAATAGCTGTTTTTTCCGCGCTCTTTAAAACCGTGCGAAGGCTGGGGCGTCAAAGCGATCCACAAAATCACACGAAATGAAATCGGAGCATCCGTTAGGCTTGATTAGGGTGGATTCGTGGTTGGTGTTCGGGTTTGACCACTCTAAGGTTCGATCGCCATTCGGTTAACCGTAGACATTGGCACCCGCTCTATCCGTCCGGTCTTAAGCACTATGACGATCAGGCCGCCTTCGACTACGACACGTCGCACACTCGACATCGGACGATCGATTCTGGTTCCGTCCTTCGACTCAATAATCAAATGAGCACCCGGGGCCGGCAATTCCTGGACTTTGGATTTTGCGGTGTCGGTCTTTTCAGCGCTGGCGTCACCAGTTTCTTTCTTAGCTGATTCAGTCCCCGGTGCCTCGGTCTTACTCTCTTCCCTTTTGGCCTCGGATGTCTTCGGCGCCGCCGTGTCGGTAGCCGCGGGCTTGGGTCGCACTGGACGAGTACGTCCCCGAGAATTGCCAGCCGTAGTAGCTCGTCTGCTGGGCGGCCTCTTCTTTCCGGGCGCCGTGGCTTTCGTAGCTGCCTCTGTATCCTCCGATGAAATCTCTGCTACTGATTTTGAAGCAGTGTTTGGCGCCGGCGTCTCGACTATCGGCTCGGCGATCGTCGCCCCTACTGACGACAGACGCTTATTCCCGCGATTTGCAGGAACGTTCTCGCTGGCGGCTTCATTATTCTCAGCCACCGGAATACCGCCACTGAAAGGCGCGAAGGTGCCGCCCAGTCGAACGTGATAAGAGCCTTCTTCATCATTCGGCGTCCGTGCTTCAACGCGCAGAATAAGGACCTGGCGCGTGCGCAAGTAGAGACCCTTGACGACTTCCCCACTCTGCGAGCTGGCGTAGAGAGTGGTCTTCATCAACGGTCTGAATGTGACTGCCGTAAAGATGTCTATATCGCCATTCAGGTTCTTGCTGTCGATAGTTATCAGCAGGTCGCCCGGCGTGCCTTCGAATGCGTAGAAGTGCCGCGTCAGACGCGCGTCACCGAGATCGAGAGCCGGGATGCGGCCGTTAATCTCATTTGTCAGGACGGCAGTGGGGAGATTTTGGTCAGAGGACTGGCCGAGTGCGACCAAGGTGATCGCGCACACCAGACCAGGCAGCAGAAGCGCGACGAATAACTGTTTGCGGAACGTCACGATCAATCACCAGAGGCAAAGACTGAAGTGTCAGCCTGCGAGTCAAAATCTCGAGATTGAGCTTGCCGGAAAATTCGAAATGTTCTCTCTGGCCTTTGCAAGCTGAGTCGGTCGACGAGAATCAGAGTAACAGATTTGCCGTCAGGATCGAACTCTTAAGAAATACTCTGTGGACAATCGCAAAAATGGTGCTGAAGCTGGGGAAAGTAAAGACGAAATGCGTAAGAGCGATTGAATGGGCTTTCTACAAAAAGCGGCGTGAGCTGAGTCCGCGTTAGCGGACGATTGAAAATAGCCCAGCGATTTAGAGTCTGTCTCAAAACTCGGAGTCCCAGCGCCAAAGGCGCGAAATGTAGAAGCCTGGGCCATCGGCCCAGGTACAAGTTCAATCAAGTTCCCGAGCGCTGAAAGCGCGTAATGATGATCGAAGTGGCAATTTAATGGCCTACCATTTCGGTGGCCGAGTCGCCATTTCGCGCTTTCAGCGCTTGAAGACTAATACGCGTTCTTACCCAGGGCGTTGCCCTGGGCTATTACACTTCGCGCCCTTGGCGCTGGGGACTCAAGCTTTGGCACAGGCTCTTCATCGCTGGGCTTGCGGGAGCCCGAGACGAAGTCTGTGAAGCGGACGGCTGAAAAGATTAGAGGATCTGGCCGTGATCGTTCAGCCGTCCGCTTCACGGACTACAAATCCTTCAGCTCTTTATCCCAGCGGTAAACTGCTGGGCTTTTATCATTTCGTCCGCTCTGCGGACTGATAAACCTACTTTTTGTGCAAAGCCCGATTGAATGGCACCGCTGAATTCGAACAAGTTAGAAGCGTTTCTGTATCCAGCCGGAGCTTCGTCGCTGATGAGTATTGTCGCTTTTGCTTTGCCGACCATAGCCTGGTGGTATAAGCTCGGCGCCTCGGTTTCTCAGGAGGGTTTCTATGCTCGCAATTGCGTTCGCTGTCAGCTTGATCTTCGCCGGCTCGCCCGCATCCTTTGAGGGCGCATACGGCCACGTCGACTTCGCCAACTCCGGCGCCCCTTCGGCTCAGGCCGACTTTCTCGCCGGTCTGGCATTGCTCCACGACTTTGAATATCCGGCCGCCGCCGCTGCTTTTCGCCGTGCCGAGGCCGCCGATCCCACCTTCGCCATGGCCTATTGGGGCGAGGCGATGACCTTCAATCATCCAGTCTGGATGCAACAGGATCTGAAGGCCGCCCGCGACGCGCTCAACAAACTGGCGCCGACTCTGTTGGCGCGCCGCGCCAGGGTAAAGACCGAACGCGAAAAGAGTTACTTCGACGCTGTTGAGATTCTCTATGGAGATGGAAGCAAGGAGGAGCGTGACTTCCGTTACGAAGATGCGATGGCAAGATTATTCGCGCGCTACCCTGATGACGTCGACGCGGCCGCTTTCTACGGACTGGCGATCCTCGGCACCGCGCACGCCGGACGCGACATCCCAACTTACATGCGGGCGGCCGGTGTACTGGAAGAGGCTTGGATCAATCATCGCGATCATCCGGGCCTGGTCCACTACCTGATTCATAGCTACGACGATCCGGCGCACGCGCCACTCGGCCTGCGCGCCGCGCGCATCTATGCGAAGATTGCGCCCGATGCAGGACACGCCCAACATATGACCTCGCATATCTTCCTCGCGCTCGGGATGTTGCAGGAAGTTGTTCAGGCCAACATCGCCGCGATGGCAGACGTGGATCAGGTTCGCAAGGCTGCGGGGAAAAGCCCCGCGGGCTGCGGACACTACGCGAGCTGGCTCGGATATGCAAATCTGCAACTCGAACAGAAGGACAAAGCCAGGAGTGCGGTCGCTCGCTGCCACGCCGCGCTCGCAGCCAACGCCGCAATGGATCATCCCGGAATGTCGATGGATCCCGATACGAGCCTGATGGGTGGCTTTGCCAATATGCGACTTCGCTATCTGCTCGACACCGGTGACTGGACGGGTGAGATCGCGAGCTGGAGCCTGCCAAGCACCGCCGGCGCCGGCGCGCGGCTCGACTTCGCGTTCGCGCGCGCAGTTGGTGAAATCATGCAGGGACATCGCGACCCGGCGCGCCAGGCCTTAGCTGAGCTTGAGTCCGTCGGCCGCGAAGTCGCCGAGATCAAGACAAAGAGCGGCGACCCCGATCCAAGTTACCGAGTCCGGCCAGAGATATTCCTGCTGGAGGTGCGCGCCCTGCTGGCTGAGCAAGAAGGAGACATTGCCGGCGCCGAACGCTTGATACTCCAGGCCGTCGGCCTCGAAGACAAGCTTCCGATCGCCTTCGGCCCGCCGACAATCGACAAGCCGAGCCACGAACTGTTGGGAGAATTTCTCTTGCGACGCGGCCGCAAAGATGAGGCACACTCTCAATTCGAGAAAGCCGTGGCCCGCACACCAGGCCGCCGTCTCACCCAGCAGGGATTCGAGGCGACTTCCGCAGTCAAGGTTTCTTTAACATCGCACTGAACGGCCCGAGGAGAGATCAATGAGCGCTAATGGTCGCGCTGCGACAATTGCTACAACCAGCCGGGCGACCACTGAGCGCGGCATTCGTATCCTGCATAGACTGGCTCTGATCGCCCTGGTCGCTGGGGCCTTTGGCTCAGTCGGTTTTATGTTCTGGATAGGACATGGTAACCCTTCACGTATCCTGCTGACTCTTTTCTTAATCTGGGATCTCTCTCCGTTCGTAGGGCTTGTCATTGTTGACCTGATTTCGAAGCGCTGGCCGGCTATCATCCGAGCAACGCTTTATGGCGTGATGGTGATTCTCAGCCTGGGCTCTTTGGCTCTGTACGGAGATGTTGTCTTTAGGCCCAGGCCCCAGCCCGCTTTCATGTTCCTGGTCGTCCCCGCGGCGTCATGGCTGCTGATGATAGTCGCGGTCCCGATAGCCGCTTTGGTTTCAAGCAGGTTGTCGCGTCGGGGCGATGATGCCTAAGACATGGGCACCCTGAATTCAAGAACCCGCTGCCCGCCACGAATCCATTTGTTCGGTCTAAGCACAGATAGCAATCGCATCCGGGAGAGTGAAGCGTCCCTCATAAAGGGCCTTTCCGATAATCACGCTGTCAATACCGCAATGGCTCAGAGTCCCGAGCCGTTCCAGATCTTCGAGAGATGCGACCCCGCCAGAGGCCGTGATCTTCAGACCGGACGCTTCCGCGATCAAGCAGGTCTGATCGGTGTTTACGCCGGTGAGCATACCGTCGCGAGAGACGTCTGTATAAATGATTCGCTCGACTCCGGCGGCGGCAACTCGGCGAGCAAATGTCAGCGCGCTCAATTGCTCTTCGGTCTCCCAGCCGCGAGTCACCACCTGTCCATTTCGCGCATCAATCCCGATCGCCACGGGCTCGGGCCCAAATTCACGGATGATCTTTGTCAGCAGATCCGGTGATTCCACGGCGAGCGTGCCAATCACTACTCTGGCGACGCCCAAACTGATTACTTGTTCAATGTCTTTGGTGGTGCGCAGGCCGCCCCCAAATTGCACCGGAATTCTTACAGCGCGGACAAGCTCACGAAGCACGTGGCGATTGCGTTCGTTAGATTCCGCAAAAGCACCATCGAGATCAACTACATGAAGCATTCGCGCGCCGTCGTTTTCAAAAGCTTCCGCGATCCTAACTGGATCGCCATCATAGACCGTCGCGGAATCCTTACGCCCCTGTATGAGACGAACACACTTACCTTGCCGCAGGTCAATCGCGGGAATGACTATCATCGATCCCAATTACCCTTCCTGGTAGTGCCGATTTCCTCTCTACATTAATTCTGCGTTCTCGTGTAGCAAAGGTCTAAGTTTTTGCATGTCTTCCGTAGCCAAGTCCCGTAGGGACGAAATGTTTATAGTTCCTCGCGACAAACTATTTTCTAAGCTCCGTAGGAGCGGAATGTATCTCGGGCAGCGACCAGTCCATGTTTGAAACATGTCGCTCCTACGGAGCTGGCCGTTGCATTGAGTCTGCGCCTATAAACATCGCACTCCTACGGAGCTGAAGAACGAACCTAACCGGCATAACTCAACTGTTATCAGCTTTGGTTGCGGCTCTGTAGCGCTGTGTCTCTGCGGTGATACCTGGAAACGAAGGTTGCGCAGAGAATTGCTGAAATCAAGACCCTACGTTTCCTCTGATCGTTTTCATCACGTCGTCGAACAACAATCCATTCGTTGAGATGGCGTTGCCGCCGTGGATCGTTCTCTTTCCATGCCAGTCGGTGAAAGTGCCTCCAGCCTCTTCAACGACGGGAAGGAGCGCGGCACAGTCCCAAACATTCATCACTGGGTCGAGCATGACGTCGGCCCGCCCCGTCGCTACCAACACGTGACCGTAAGCATCACCCCACGTGCGACGCGCGCTTACTTGCCGCTGCAACGCTTCCGCAGCCGGCCCGAATCCATGCTGCTCGGCCGTTCCAAAATCCGTCGCCAGGAGCAGGGCTTCGCTCAGAGATTTAGTCGCAGAGACACGCGCAGGCTCGCCGTTCCAGAAACAACCGAGCCCGCGCGCAGCGTAGACCAGCTCATTCAAGGCCGGAACATTAACCGCGCCCAGGACTGATTCGCCATCAATCTCCAGGCCAATCAGGACCGCATAGAGCGGCACGCCATGCACAAACGAATAGGTCCCATCCACCGGATCGATGATCCAACGCCGCGGCGATGTTCCGACCCTCTCGTCTTCTTCTTCTCCCAGAATGCCGTCGTCGGGAAAAGACTGCTCGATACTGGCGCGCAGAAACCTTTCGGCTTCGCGGTCGGCAATCGTGACAAAAGAATTGTCAGCCTTTCGTTCAGCGGCAAACGATCCTTTAAAGTGCCTTTGAGTGATATCTCCGGCTTCGCGCGCCAGTCGCGCGGCGAAATCCAGAAGAGCTCTTAGTTCGTTGTTTTCCGGGATCATTTACTTCCCTTCCCGCGGCTTTTCACAAAAAGTAACTTTCCCTTTGTCCGCGCTAGCGGACGATTGAAAATAGCCCAGCGATTTATCGCTGGGAGCTGGCCGGAGTCCAAAACGAAGTCCGCGAAGCGGACGGCTGAAAAATAAGAGAATTGTGGTCGTTATCATTCAGCCGTCCGCTTTCACGGACTACACATCGTTGGCTCTCTATCCCAGCAGTGAACCGCTGGGGTACTTTTATTCGTCCGCTTTGCGGACTAATCAATCTACTTTCTGTGCAAAGCCCTTCCCGCGGCGACTCAGAAGTTCGTGCCGGAGTTCGTCGAGCGTCAGACCACGCTGAACGAAAAGCACCAGGAGGTGATAGAGAAGGTCAGCGGACTCGTTAACCAAAGCACGGCGGTCGTCGTTCTTGGCCGCGATAATCGTCTCGGCGGATTCCTCTCCCACCTTTTTGAGAATCTTGTCCAGGCCCTGCTCGAATAGATATGTCGTGTACGACCCTTCGGGTCTTTCCCGTTTTCGCGATTCGATGAGGGAATGCAGGCTGGTAAGAACCTCGCCCAAATCAGCTTTACTGCTGTCGGTTCCGACCTCTGCCCGCGCTTCTTTTGACGCTTCCTTTAATTCGTTGTGAAAGCACGTCTGAGCGCCGGTGTGACACGCTGGGCCTGCGGGAACAACCAGCACTCTCAGCGCGTCTTGGTCGCAATCCAAACTCACCGCTACGACGCGCTGCTTATTACCGGAGGTCTCGCCCTTGTGCCACAAACTTTTGCGAGAACGGGACCAGAACCAGGTTTCGTTCTCTGCCAGAGTTCGTTCGAGGCTTTCCTGATTCATATAGGCGAGCGTCAACACTTCGAGCGTGTTCGCGTCCTGGACGATCGCCGGAACCAGGCCGCGCTCGTCAAACTTTATGTCTGCGATTGCAATCTTCATCTCACCAACACTCCTCGCTCGCGCAGATAATTCTTTACATCCGCGATTGTGTACTCGCCAAAGTGAAACAGCGATGCCGCCAGAACCGCGCTGGCGCCTCCCGCGGTCAATGCCTCATAAAAGTGTTCGGGCCTGCCCGCGCCCCCCGAGGCGATTACAGGAATGCGAACGCTATCGGAGACCGTGCGCGTCAGTTCGATGTCGTAACCATCCTTCGTCCCGTCACAGTCCATACTGGTCAAAAGAATTTCTCCTGCGCCGAGTCTCTCGGCCCGCGTTATCCACTCGATCGCGTCGAGTCCGACCGGACGCCGTCCGCCGTGTGTATAGACCTCCCAACCTTTGCTCGGGTCGCCGGCATCGCGCCGACGCGCATCAACTGCGACGATCATGCACTGCGATCCGAAAGTCTCTGCTCCCTCGCTGATCAACTCCGGCTGCTCGATCGCCGCGGTATTGGACGACGCGGTGATGTCCAGGAATGTCAGTTCGTCCGCGCCCTCGGCATCGTATCGCTTCCCCTGCTCAACCGGGTCGCCGGCATCGACCAGCGAGACGAAACGAATCCCCTTCACCACGCGGCCCTGGTCTACGTCCAAGCACGGTATGATTCGTTTAGCCAGCATATTTGTTCGACAAACTTTAGTTTGTCGGTCCGCCCAAAAACGACGTGCGGCGCGGCGATGAGGTCGGTACCACCCGCGTGAGCGGGTGGGTCAAACACGCGACTTGACCACTTCGGTCCACCTGCTCACGCAGGCGGTACTGACCTCATTGCAAAGTTTGATAATAATCTCAAGCCGACTGCCTGGCTTTTTTCCGGATGAAACTGCACCCCACAGATATTCCCCTGCGCGACCAGGGAGGGATAAGCGACGCCGTAGTCAGTCTCGCCCAAAGTCACATCACCGTCCGCCGGCTCGCAAAAGTACGAATGCACGAAATAGAAAAATGCTCCGTCGATTATCCCTTCAAATAAAGGATGAGTGACTCGCTGCCGGACCTGATTCCAGCCGACCTGCGGCACAACCAGGTCGCCCGCAAAACGCCGCACACGCCCTGGCAAAAGCCCCAAACCAGGTTTCCGGCCAAACTCCTCTGATTCCTCAAAGAGCATTTGCATGCCCACACAAACACCGAGTAATGGCGTTCCTTCGGCCACGCGCTCGCGCACGAGTTTATCGAATCCGCGTTCAGTGAGCGCCTGCATGCAGGCGCCAAATGCGCCGACTCCGGGTAGCACCAGACGTTCCGCCTGACGCAGGATTTGCTCATCCGAACTTACTAACGCGGCGCATCCGGTCGCGGCAAATGCCTTTTCGACCGAACGCAGGTTGCCCACTCCATAATCAATGATGCCAACTTGAGTCATGGCTAATAGCCGAGTGCCTTGCGGTTCTGCCGCCCGAGTGCGAGTCAATGCGGCTCTGCCGCATGAAAGCACAGAGATCGTCAAAGGATTCCTTTCGTGCTCAATACTCCAACGATCCGCGCGTCGCGTTCGACGGCCTGCCTCAGGGCCCGCGCCGTCGCTTTAAAGGTGCCTTCCAGAATGTGGTGCGTGTTACGGCCGCGCAAACAGTCGATATGCAGATTCTTCATAAACCAGATAGAATCGCCCGGACAGATCGATCACGGCGCGACATAAGGCCTCATCCATCGGAACGACGGCTTCGCCGTACCGCTTGATGCCCGCTTTATCACCCAGCGCCTGCGTCAAGCTTTGACCGAGGGTAAGCGCAATATCTTCGACCGAATGATGGTCATCAATCTCCAGATCGCCTTTGCAAACAACGCTGAGATCGAAGAGTCCATGCCTGGCAAACAGATCGAGCATGTGATCAAGAAACGGCAGCCCAGTACTGATGCGGGATTGGCCGCGACCATCGAGGTCGAGCTGCACACGCACATCGGTCTCTTTGGTCTTACGCTGGACTTGCGCGACCCGCGTGGTGGTCTGCGCCAGATTGTCTTTGGATTTTTTCATAAGTCTTTACCTCATTGGAACGGAGTCAGTACCGGGAGCGGTAGCGACCGGGTACAGGCCCGATCCGTGGATCCCGAGATTAACCCGGTCGCTACCGCTCCCGGTACTGACCTCGTCCAAAGCGGTGCGCTACGCTTGCCCCCACGCTCCAAATATTTCCCTCAATGACTCGAGCAACAGATCGTTCTCCTCGGGCGTACCCACGCTCAAACGAAAGTATTCACTCAACATCGGATAGGCGCTAACGTCGCGAATCAAAATATTCCGATTAAGTAGTTCCGCAAAGACCTGCTTTGGATCGATTGCCGATCGCACCAGGATAAAGTTTGCGCGAGAGCGGACTGGTGTCAGCCCTTCGATGTGACTCAAAGCTTCGTACAATCGCTCGCGCTCGGCGATAATTTCGCGCACCAGCGGGCGCAACTCACCTTCGTACATCTCGACGGCCACTTCGGCGGCCGTCTGCGAAATAACGTTCAGGTTGTAAGGCAGCACGGCCTTTCCGATCTCAGTCGTCAACTCTGGCGCCGCGAGTAGATAACCTGCGCGCAGTCCCGCCATGGCCAACGCCTTGGAGAAAGTGCGCAAGACCACAAGGTTGTCGTGTTCGCGCAGCAGCGGAACAACTGAATGCTCCGCAAATTCGTGGTAGGCCTCGTCGACAACGACCAGACCATTGGCGCTTTTCAGTAACAGACGCAAGTCATCATCGCTCAGCACGCAGCCGGTGGGATTATTCGGAGAGCAGACGATCGTCACTTCCGGCTGCAAGTCGCGGACTGCATCTCTCAGGGCCCGGACGTCATAACTCAGATCCGCATTGAGCGGAAGACTGACGACCTCGCCTCCAAGCACTGTAGTAATCTGGCGGTACAGAGCGAACGTCGGCTCGTTGATGAGCACGCGTTTTCCTGCTCCGACCGTGACCATCAAAAGCGCCTGGATCAATTCATTGGATCCATTACCGGC
>WNFQ01004379.1_pt1 | contig 19000 bp, 21 predicted proteins | sample 5400171 | NCBI WGS metagenome assembly WNFQ01 (sample SAMN13153356, study PRJNA577476) | soil metagenome | isolation source: 20 cm soil under Madrone tree | place: USA:California | collected 2016-06-14 | reverse complement strand
CTGCGAGTGGTGCCGGCGCGGAGATTTTATCCTCTGCGAAAAGGGGAAGGTCACGGGAATCCACTTTGATGGCGGCTACGGAGAATACACCATCATTCCCGCCGAAGCGGTTGCCGCAATGCCGGATGGATTGACGGCGGACGAGGCCGCGCCCCTGCTGTGCGCGGGCATCACCGTTTTCAACTCGATGCGCAACTCCGGGACCAGAGCCGGAGACTTGGTCGCCATACACGGAATCGGTGGTCTCGGACACCTGGGTATCCAGTACGCCCGCCAGATGGGCTTCTACACCGTCGCTGTCGGACGCGGCGGCGACAAAGAGCCGCTGGCCAAGAAACTGGGGGCTCACGCCTACATGGATGCGAGCGCGACCGACGCGGTGGCCGAATTGAAGAAGCTGGGCGGAGCTCGCCTGATTCTGGCGACCGCGCCGGACGCGACATCAATCTCGGCGCTCGTGGGCGGCCTTTCTGGCAACGGGAAACTGTTGATCGTGGGAGTGCCACACGATCCTCTGAGCGTGAGCGCCATGCAACTGGTCGGGATGAAGACCTCCGTGCAGGGCTGGCCCTCGGGAAGTGCGATCGATTGGGAAGATACCATGCGCTTCAGCGTTTTGACCGGGGTGCGCCCCATGATCGAAAAGTATCCCCTAGAGAAGGTCAACGAAGCTTATGACCAGATGATTAGCGGTCGGGCCCGGTTTCGGGTGGTGTTGACGATGGGTGGTTAGAACACTTTAGCGGCAAGGAAATACGGCTGATTGTCAGTGCAATCGCGAGCTCCGAGGAAGCGGCGCGGGCTCGCCCGTGCGGACGGAATCACCATAGCGCAGAAATGACGGCGCGATGACGGAGGTCGGCCAAATCGGTGGACCGAAGGGCAACGGTTTCGCAGGCCTTTCCAGCGCGGCCACCCTGGTCCGGTTGTGGTGACCGAAACCGTGCCGATACCCAAACCGCGTGCCACCGAGTACGAGTTGGTCCACCGAACACGTCGTTCCCCGCGCTGGCACAGAACAGGACACTGTCACGGTCGAAGAAAATCCGAAGAACGGCGTGACGGCGAGGTCGTTGATCTATGAGGCTGTCTGACCAGCGGCTACCGATTGCGATGGAATTCCCCGGTCGGCCACGGAAAAGTCTGCTGCTAATCGTCAACCCTAGGGCTGCCGAGGTGGAGGCCGTTTAATTCGCGTCGCCGGGAAAGCTTGCCGTGACATTGTATCCGTCCGGGAGACAACTGCTGGCATGCGGTGTTAAGGCGGGACGTGGGGACTGGGCAGAATATCCGGTGCTGGCGTCTGGCACGAAAGGTTCTGAATATCGCACCCGGGGCCGCGCCTCTCACTCCGTAAAAGGCGCTTTTCTGATGCCGTGTTTCCGCGAAATCCTCGGTGTAGCGCGCGACACCGACAGGACTCACGCCCACCGTGTAATTCCCTCCCATTACGGCGTTACCCTGGTTACGTCGTAGCACCTCCAGATCACAGACTTGGCCTCCGCCTTGCGACACACTTACGTCTGGAGGTTCACTTCGTCGTGTTACGGCTAGACTATTTATCCTGCGTACTTACCATTCTTTCTACGATCCTGATCGGCAAGCGGTGCTGGGAAGGCTGGGCCCTGGCGGCCGTCAACAGCGTCATCGTATGCATCATCGGTGTGAAAACATCACAATTCGGTTTCGTTCCGGCAAATCTTTTCTGCATTGTTTTATACGCAGTGAACCTGCGGACTTGGCGGAAAGTAGAACCCTGATGACAAAAAAGGCTACCACAATTTGGCAGCCTCTTTAGAAACGTCTCGCGGGCAGGAGTGCCAGCGCTACATGCCCCTAGTTATTCTCGCCACCGGCACGCTTCCATGAAATCAGCTCGCCGATCGTGGAACTGGTGCTCGAGCTCGATACCGGATGCTTATAGGCCTCCACTTCGGAGCGCGAAGCCTCTTCGCCTACCGCGCGGATGCTGAGACCAACTTTCTTCTCTTCCGGATTCATCTTGATGATTTTGAAGTCGTGCTCCACGCCCGGCTCCAGATGCAACGGCTGACCGTTGCCGTCGACCGCTTCGGAGTTGTGGCAGAGGCCTTCGATGCCTTCGGCAATTTCCACGAACGCGCCGAACGTAGCCACGCGCAGGACTTTGCCATGCACCACGTCGCCAATGTGATGCTCTTGGAAGAAAGTCTCCCAGACATCGGGCTGCAATTGCTTCACGCCGAGCGATAGGCGCCGCTTATCGGGTTCAATCGCCAGAACCACGGCCTTCACGCGATCACCCTTCTTTAAAACTTCCGACGGATGCTTCACGCGCTTGGTCCAACTCAGGTTGCTAACGTGAACCAGCCCGTCGATGCCGTCTTCGATCTCGATGAACGCGCCGAAATCCGTGAGATTGCGTACTCGCCCTTCCACCTGGGTGCCCACCGGAAATTTCTCGTGCAGGCTATCCCACGGGTTGGTAGCGAGTTGCCGCATGCCGAGCGAGATGCGGCGCTCAGCAGGATTCACGTTGAGCACGATGCACTCCACCTGGTCGCCGACATTGACCAGCTTCGACGGATGCTTCATGCGCTTCGACCAAGTCATCTCGCTGACGTGCACGAGTCCTTCGATGCCCTGCTCCAGCTCGACGAACGCACCGTAATCGGTGACGCTGATGACCCGGCCGGCCACGTGCGCGCCCACCGGATAGCGATGCTCGGCGTCCAGCCACGGATCAGGCGTGAGCTGCTTGAAGCCCAGCGAGACGCGTTGCTTGTCCTTGTCGAACTTCAGGACCTTGACCTGGATCTGATCGCCCACGTTGACGAGATCGCGCGGGTGCGTGAGCCGTCCCCACGACATGTCGGTGATGTGCAGCAGGCCGTCAATGCCCCCCATGTCGACGAATGCTCCGTACTCGGTGAGGTTTTTCACCACGCCGGTCAGGACGGCGCCTTCTTCCAGGTGCTCGAGCGTCTTGGATTTCTTTTCGTTCTGCTCTTCTTCCAGCAGTTGCTTGCGCGAAACCACGATGTTGCCGCGCTTCTTGTTCAGCTTGATGATGGCAACTTCGATGGTCGCGCCCTTCATCCCGTCTAGATTCCGCACAGGTCGCAAATCGACCTGCGAGCCCGGCAGGAAGGCGCGCGCACCCTCGATATCGACGGTCAGGCCGCCTTTGATGCGGTCGATAACCAGGGCCTTGATCGGCTTCTTCTCGTTGTAAGCTGCTTCGATGTCGTCCCAAGCGCGCAGCCGCTGCGCCTTCTGGTGCGAGAGGTTGATGTAGCCCTCTTCTGTCTCGCCCTTGTCGCGCATCACGTCGATCTCGTCACCAGGCTCGAACCGGGGCTTGCCCTCGTGATCCAGAACTTCGCTGAGCGGCAGCATGCCCTCGGACTTGGCGCCGATGTCGACCACGACATGCGTGCCGGTGAGTTTCAGTACCGTGCCCTTGATGACACGGTCTTCGCCGACGGATTCCTCGGCTTCGGTGGTAAAGGTCTCGAGCGCTGCGGCGAAATCTTCGGTGGTGGCGGTTGACACGGCTGGTTTCTCTTCCTGAGACGGAGTTGGAGTCGAAGCCGCAGCTTCTGGCTGCGCATTCGGAGGATCGTGCGTAATGCCCTCGGTGGATGCCGCGCTCTGCTCGCTCACAGCGGAAACAGAGGTGGCGGAATCGACTTCGTGGGCGGTGGTATCGTCGGACAAGGTCATGGCCTCTTTGCTACCTCGCACTGCTAAGGGTGCGGGACGGATGCGGGCTGTTTGGCGGACTGCCGGAACGGGTCTAAGGTTGTGGTGGGCTCAACCTGGCGGTTGAGCTTAAACAATCCCAGCGTTCGGACGACTAAAGCGAACCCGCGTCCAAAGGGAACCCTTCGAGTGTAGCAACCGCTTCCGAATAGTGTCAAACACCAAACTTCGACGTAAAACCTGCATGGCGCCAGCTTATGCGGGTATTGGATTTCCTCACCGCGAGAACGGATACAACTTTCTTGAGAGGATGCAAATTTCGCAAGGACCCCAGTCACAGAGCGCTGTGAGGTTCCAGAAAACCATATTCCTCTGCTACTCTGCCCAGCCATGGACTATCTCTGGACTCCGTGGCGTTACGCGTATGTTACGAATGCTGAGAAGACTGCAGGATGCATCTTCTGCCAGGTGCTGGCGGCCGGAGATGACGAAAAAGTCCGCATCGCCTATCGCGGAGAGCACTGCTTCGTGATTTTGAACACGTACCCCTACACGTCCGGCCACGTGATGATCGTGCCTTATCAGCATCTGGACGAACTCCAGAAGCTGCCGCTCGAGGCCGCACAGGAAATGATGGGTCTAACACAGAAGATGGAGGGTGTTTTACGCCGTCTTTACCAGCCAGATGGCGTGAATGTGGGGATGAACCTCGGAAAAGCGGCCGGCGCAGGGGTCGCGGGACACATTCACATGCATGTTCTGCCGCGCTGGGTCGCCGACGCCAACTTCCTGACCGTGATCGGCGAGGCGCGCATGCTGCCGGAAGCGCTGGAGGTGACCTGGAAGCGGATTAAAGAGGCGTTTGACGCCTGTTGAAAGATCACGATGGGGGCGGATGGAAGGTACGGGAGCGATCTTGCGCGTGGGGCTTGCTGTTGTCCATAGACCTGTGACCTACGGAACTGTGAGCACGACCTTCTTGATTTTCCGGCCCACTCGCACGTTGAGAGGTTTTCCTGCCGACACAACGATCACCAGGTGATTTAGAACCACACCGTCAACGCTCACGGCCGATTCTTTGATCTTGCGTCCCGCCTCGGTCGTTGAAGCGACGAGGTCTGCCTCTTTGATGAGTTTGTCCGCACGCACAGGGAATCTGTCAGGCTCCCCGGGTTCCGCGCTGATCTTCTGCGCGGCGCCGCCTTCCCTTGGGTCGGCGATCCTAATCTTTGCAACGCTAACCCTGACTTCCTCCACACTCTCCGGCACTTGGTCCTTCTGAAACTGTTTGGCCCAGTCTTCTCCCGCCCTGGTGGCCGCCTCAGGAGAGTGGAAGTCTCCAACAATGCGCCGCGCCAGATCTTTTTTTAGATTCATCGGGTGGGCCACCCCGGCACCAACGTCACGCTTCATGTTCTCGATGTCCGATAGCGAGACATCGGTCAGCAGCTCGTAATACCGCCACATCATCTCGTCCGAAATCGACATCACCTTGCCGTACATTTCCAGCGGTGGCTCGTGAATTCCGATCGCGTTGCCGAGCGACTTCGACATTTTATTCACGCCATCCAGCCCTTCGAGGATCGGCGTGGTCAACACCACCTGCGATTCCTGTCCATAAGCTCGCTGCAGTTCGCGGCCTACCAGCAGGTTGAATTTCTGGTCGGTGCCACCCAGTTCAACGTCGGCTTCGAGCGCGACCGAGTCGTAGCCCTGCGCCAGCGGATAAAGCAGCTCGTGCACTGCGATCGGCTTTTCTTCCTGGAAGCGCTTGTGGAACTCCTCGCGCTCCAGCATCTGCGAGACCGTGTACTTGGCGGCCAGGCGAATGAAGTCTTCGGCGCTGAACTTCGAGAACCAGCGGCTGTTGAAGTCGACAACCGTTTTCGCCGGATCGAGAATCTTGAAAACCTGCGCTTTGTAGGTCTCGGCGTTCTCGTCGATCTGTTCGCGCGTAAGCGGCGGGCGCGTAGCAGAACGGCCCGTTGGATCGCCGATCATGCCCGTGAAATCGCCGATCAGGAAGATGACTGTGTGGCCGAGGTCCTGGAAGTGCTTGAGCTTGCGCAGCACGACCGTGTGGCCCAGGTGCAGGTCGGGTGCGGTGGGGTCCATGCCGAGCTTCACGCGCAGCGGCTTGCTGGCCACCCGCGACTTTTCCAGCTTCGCGCGCAGGTCGGATTCGCGGATGATTTCGGCAGAGCCTTTCTTGAGGTAGGCGAGTTGTTCGTCAATGGTGGCGAAGTTGGGCATGCGGTTTGATTATAGCGATCAGCTTTCAGCTGTCAGCTCCCCGTGCCAAGGATCGACGGGATTCTGTGCCTCGATGGGTTCTCGCGGGAATTTCTGGTAGGCTCGTCGCGCGAAAATGCGGGCCGCTGCCATCTTCGGGCTGGGATCGTCCATGCACGAACTCAAGCCATTCCAGGAAGTGCCGCACACGGAATGGGAGATCGGTTTACCCGCCCGCGCGGACGGGTTGGACGCGATTCTCATCTTCGGGGGCGACGGCACGGTGCACCGCCACCTCGGCGCGCTGGTGAGGCTGGGCCTGCCCGTGCTTGTCGTACCCGCAGGTAGTGGAAACGATTTCGCCCGCGCGCTCGCTTTGCGGCGCTTACGAGATTCGCTGGACGCTTGGCGTAACTTCGCATCCGACGGCGGGAAGGTACGAACCGTCGACCTCGGTGTCATCATGCCCAGGGGCGAGGGCCAGACACGGTCGGATGGGACTGCCCACTATTTTTCTTGCGCCGCGGGCGTGGGGCTTGATGGAGAGATTGCGCGGAGGGCCAACGCGCTCCCGCGATGGCTGCGCGGGCACGGCGGATACGCCTTAAGCCTGGCTCCGGCCTTGCTACGCTTCAGACCTTTCGGACTGAAGCTGAGTGTGCTGCCGGCAGGGAGTCCGAGCGAACACGTTCCACAAGTGGAGCGGACGACGCTGGCGGCTGTATTCGCCAATGCCCCGGTCTACGGTGGCGGCATGCGAATCGCCCCCAAGGCGAAGATGGATGACGGTCAACTCGACGTGTGCCTGATCGGGGACATTCGCAAGCTCAAACTAATCGGTGTGTTTCCTTCGGTCTACTTGGGACGGCACCTCAGCGTGCGCGAGGTGGAGTACTTCACGACCGTGCGCGTGTGCGTAGAAACCGATCGTCCCTTGGACGTCTACGCGGATGGGGAATATGTGTGTCGTACACCGGTCGAGTTGCGTGTCGCACCTGGAGCGCTTCGGGTGGTTGTGGCCTGAGGCAGGCGGTGTCTATTACGATTTGGTCAAAGTGTCATCCTGAGAGGAGTGAGGCGCCAGCCGAACGCTCGAAGGACCCCGTGTCCCGTGCAATGCAAGGAAGGCCGTAAGTTTCTTGCGCCCTGGACGATTGCGCATGTGGGTAGTTCCCGGCTCTGTCGGGTGCCGTTCGGATAGACCAGAATCTTGCTGGCCTCACCCGTCTTCAGTCGCTCCATCCCCTGGGAAAAATCTTTCAGAGCGATACGGTCTGTGATTACGGGGCGCAAGTCGAGCTTGCCGCTCTTGAACAACGCGGTCCCCTGATACCAGAATCGTGATGCCCTTGAAAATGATGTCTTCGGAAAAATTCAGCGCGATCGGTTTGGAGGTCAGGCCGAGGAGGGATGCGTCCCCCGCGCCGCACCATGTCGAAAGCTGTTCGAATCGTGCTGGGATGGTCGGCCATCTCCAGCACCACCGTCCACACCCAGCCCACCCGTGCGCTCTAGCACGATCGAGTTCACATCTTCTTTTGACGGATCGAGCATTTTGACGGATCGAGCACCAAACCCGCCTTCATTTGCTGCGCGATGTTGGTCATCATGGGGAAGGCTCCAAGGGGAAAGCTGCTGTCCCCAACCGGACCGGGGAAATCCCGCCGTCCGGGATGAAACCGGGGGGGACGTGGGAAACTGATCGAGGCGCGGAACGAGGCACCGGCATGTTCCGACGAGGAGCCGGTAACGGCAACTCCCCGCTGCCCACCGACGCAGCGCCTGCGTTCTATCCCGACGCATGAGCCGGCCGACACGGATGTATGTACCGAAGAAATCATCCGATTCTATGGGGCGGTGGGTGCTGATCTGCAGAAGCAAGTTCATGAGGACATGACAAAGAATTTCTCTGCTTATCCCGGAAGATGGCGGTGGCTCCTCGGGAAACCGGGCTCAAGCATCGATCACCGTCGGGTTCCCAATCTTATGGGTTTCTTTCAACGAAAGGGTGAGGGACTGCCTGTCACGAACCTCTCAGAGGACTGTCAAACCGGGAGACCTCGTTACCTGGGATCTCGGAGGCGGCGTGCCTCCCATCGACATTGTTGTCGATCGGAAGGCTGCTAGCGGACACTACATGATTGTTCACAACATTGGCCAAGGCCCCCGAATGGAGGACGTTTTTCTCAGTGGGAAGATTGCCGGCCACTATCGCTACCACCGACCGAACGGCTAAGATGCATCTCAGCGAGTGGAAGTCGGGCCCTCAATGGTCACGCCTTTCCCGCGTTCTGCCATTGCCCGATTCACCTCCTCCGACTTCCCCCGGGGCACGCTGAGACTTTTCCACTCCCCCGATCGGAAATGTTTCGCCAGGAACACGATTTGTCCGACGTGGTAAGCGTAATGCGCCACCTGGCGGTTCAGAGCCTGCAGAACGGTGTGTGGTTCCTGTCGGATGTAGACAGTTCGCATTACGTCGTCGGGCGTCAGCGATTCCAGCGCCGCGAACATGCAGGCCCATCCCCGCTCCCACCATTGCATGACCTCGGCGCGAGTAGTGCTTGCGGTCAGTTCGAACTCTTGATCGCGATGGCGATCAGGCTTCTCGCCGTCTGTGGTCAGGAAATCCGTAAAGCGCGACCCCATGTTTCCGGCGAGGTGCTTGATCACGATCGCGACCGAGTTCGATTCGGGATCGAGAGTGATGAAAAGTTGATCGTCCGTCAGTTGCGCCAGGGCGCCTTCTCCCAGGCGCTTGTGCCCGCGAAACTGGCGGCCGGCCTCGTCCAGGTAGTGAGACGGGCCTCGTCCAGGTAGTGAGACGCGATCGGGTCCATGACAAGCCCATCATACCGCTACCCAATCGCGGACTGGACACCAGTCGGTTGCAACTGCACCTCGATGCCGCCCAGCCACTTTGCTATGAGGTTGTACAGAAATGCGCCCAAGGCGCCAAAGATGAACCCGAGAACTCCGTAGAAGACTGGCGCCAGCAGGCCGAAAAACATTCCGACTGCTCCGGCAAAGGGATTTTGACCGCCTTGATTCGGAATCATGGATCCCGCCAGGCCAATGAGAAGGAAGAACGGCAGGAACAGCAAGCCCAGAGCCGCGTACAGCGCCCCCATGGTTTTCGCAACGGAGAGTGCACCCACCGACTTGATCGTCTGCACCAGAAATCCTCCCCTTTCATGTAGCGATTTGACAAGTTGCATTAGAAAATCACGCTTCTCCCCACCCGCCACCCCCAGGAGATTCAATTCGGATCCGCTCACCTTTCCGCAAACGTACATGGAACTTTCCTGGCAATTCCTGGGAGAAGCCGTCTGTGCGCAAGACCGTTGCTTTTCCCGATGCACCAGCGGTGCCACCCTCCAATCCAAACGGCGCCTTCGTGTGCCGGTCGGCCAGCAACGTCACTTCAGCATCGGTGAGCACTTCAATCTCACGGACGACGCCGTCGCCGCCACGATGCTTGCCCGCTCCACCACTATCGGGCCGCAGAGCATACCGTCGAACGCGCAACGGGTAGGCGTACTCTAGCGCCTCCGCCGGCGTGTTCAGAGAATTCGTCATGTGAGTGTGCACGCCCGACACTCCGTCCTTGGTCGGCCGCGCTCCCATCCCGCCTGCGATTGTTTCGTAGTAGGCGAACGGCTCAAGCGTGTGGGGATCGATCCCTCCGATCGTCAGATTGTTCATCGTGCCCGAGGCGGCGGCGGGAATCCGTTTGGGCACGGCCTGCGCTAGGGCGCGCAGCAGGACGTCCACGATGCGCTGCGACGTTTCCACATTTCCGCCTGCCACCGCTGCAGGCAGCCGCGCATTCACCACGGTGCCTTCGGGTGCGATGACACGAATCGGTTTCATCAGCCCGCCGGTTGCCGGGACATCCTCGGCCAAGAGACAGCGGAATACGTAAAAGCACGCGGAATAAGAGATAGCCTCAACCGCGTTAATGCAGCCCTCGACCTGCGGATCGCTGCCGGTGAAATCCACAGTGACCTGGGGTGGATCGGGCACTTCTGCCCGCTTGCTCCTCTTGTGCACCGTCACAGCCACCGCAATCTTCACAGGAAGGTCGCCAATCCCGTCATTGTCGAGGAAATCTTCGGCGTGAAAAGTTCCGGCAGGAACGCCCCGCAGAAATGCGCGCATTAACTCCTCTGAATAATCGAGCAAGTCGGCCGTCGCGCGCTTTGCGCGCGGCAAGCCGTAACGAGCACAAATCGCCTGCAGTCGATCGGCGCCCGTGTGACAGGCGGCGATCTGTGCGCCCAAATCACCTTCGCGTTCGCGAGGCGTACGGACGTTGGCCAACAGGAGGGCCAGAATGTCATCGTCCATCCTGCCGCTCCGCATGATTCTCACAGGAGGAACCCTGAAACCTTCCTGGTAGATCTCGCGACATAGCCCCATCGATCCGGGATACGTTCCACCGACATCGGCGTGATGCGCGCGGGATGCCACGTAGAAATCTGGGCTGCCCCGACCAGAACGCCCCCTGCGCACGTACACCGGCGCCACCAGGGTGATGTCGGGCAGGTGCGTGCCGCCCGCGAACGGATCGTTTAACATCACCATGTCGCCCGGCATGAGTGCGCATCGCGCGATCGCGGCACTGACCGACATGGGCATCGATCCCAAATGCACGGGCATGTGGTCGCCCATCGCGATGACCTGGCCGTCGCCGTCAAACACGGCGCAGGAATAATCACGGCGCTCTTTGATATTGGGAGAAAACGCCGTACGCCGCAGCGCCGCTCCCATTTCTTCTGCGATCGAGTGAAAGAGATTCTTAAAGATCTCGAGTTCGATGGGATCGCGTTTCATGCCGGAAACCGGAATTGCGCGAGCCAGTGTACTAGAACGATCGGTCTGCCAACTTCCCTATCGGTGCCGAGGAGTGCAGAAATATGTTGACATGCCTGTAACACTGCCGCAATATCTTGTATTAACAGGTGAGCCCATACCAATTGTTGGGCTATGTCGGCAGAGGGCGAAGCGCCCAACCGAAGACACCTTGCAAGGGAAAAAGTTCACGGAGGAATTACTTCATGGCAACCAAGAAAAAGGCTGCAAAGAAGAAAAAGAAACACTAACCGTCCGCGAGACGTCACCTCGCATGGGCCCATGTAATTTCACTAAAAGCCTGTCAGGAGAAGCACCTCCTGGGAGGCTTTTTGATTTCAGTCGTCAGTCGTCAGCCCTCCTACCAAGAGGCCCCGCGAAAATGAAGAATGTTGACGTAGACCGAGAGGAATGAGGTACCCCAAGGCGCGCAGGCCTTCGCCAACACGGCTGACGACTGCCGACTTTGCGACTGACACCTGACGACTAAACGCCACGAACCACCAAAGAGCATCTTCATGGCACGAATTGGGGGTTGTTCGCCGCGACGCGGCATGCTAGAAACGGCTGAGACAGGAATTCTGGCCTTCCTGAGCAGTGGGGCGTCACTTCTGACAAGCCGCATGAGCCCGAAAAAAAAGAACAGCAAATCGAGCAAGACGAACGAAATCCTCATTCCGGAAAAACTCTATTTCCGCATCGGTGAGGTTGCCCGCTTGTGCCGGCTGCCGGCTTACGTGCTACGTTTCTGGGAAACTGAGTTTCCCCAGCTCAAGCCTGTGAAGAGCAGCACAGGTCAGCGCATGTACCGCAAACGCGACGTCGAGAGCGTGGTGCGTATCAAGCGGCTGCTGTACGAAGAGGGATACACGATCGCCGGCGCGCGCCAGCATCTGCGCGACGAAGGAAAGACCGACAAGACTCAAGTTACGCTGCCGTTTCCAACCAACTCGCCCGGCGATTTGCGGCACCTTCGCCAAGGCTTGCAGGAGATTCTGACCATCCTCTCACCGCGACGCTAGTCTGCCTGACTTCTCCGGTTCTTTGAAGTTTTCCCATTTTGGAACGTTTTGAACTTGGTCGTGCTGCAGGTGCTTGCGTCTCCTTCCGCGTCCCTGCAATGTCGAATCAGGAGTCTGCCATGATCCAAGTGCTCCTACATCCCGAGGTTGCTGACTGCCAAAACAGGCGGGCGGTTTTTGATGCTGCGCTTGATTTTCGTCGCACCCCCCGGTGAGCGGGCCTGCCTCGTTTTCCGCACGGCTGGCAATCCTAACGACCTGACGCTGCTTTTTGAATGGGAACATTTGGAGCGGGCGCGGGGCTACATGAATTCGGAAGAGCTGCGGAAGAAGATGAAGCAGGCTGGAGTGGTGGGAGACCCAGAGATCCACTACCTGGCGGAGATGTATTTCGATCCACCGCAGCGCGGCCGATTGATTTGCGGTGGGGTTTGCCTTATGGGCAGCGTCAGGCGCACGGAGCCACTCTCCCGGCCGCTTCAGCTTAGCGCGCGGGCTCGGCGCCGCCCGTGTTTACCGCCTCATCCAGTAGAATGCGGCTGGCACGCTGCGTTTCCTGAATGAGGTTGCGCTCCTTGGTCATTTCCGCTTCGGCCTCGCCCGCCATCACGGAACCGGCGGCCAGCGCAAAACGCAGAGCGTCTTTCTGGTCGTCGAAGTAGAGGATTACCTGCCTACTAGCCGCCATTCACACTTCTCCTGGGACAAAATCGTGGCGCGCTCATCCCTCCCATCATTTTGAATGGCAAAGCAGTGATCAGAAAGTGTCGTTCTTGGTACCCTGCAAGTGAAATACGCGAGGGTTGGATTACTCTGAAAGCCATCGGGGCGCCGCGTCGTTGGTCCCAGAGGCTTACCGTGAAACGACTCATCCTGCTTTGCCTGCCGCTGCTGCTGGCGCCACTGTTCGCTCACTCGCAAGACAAAAGCCGTATCGTTGCCCTGGAAAACTCCTGGAACCAAGCCGAATTGCACAATGACGCCCATGCGGTCGACCTACTGCTGGCCGATGATTTCGTGATGACGGTGGCCGACGGCTACACTCTGAACAAGGCCCAGATGCTGGCCTCGGTGCGCGATACCTCCTATCGGCCTGAAGTGCTGCACTCCGACAACATGGAGGTGCGCATGTACGGCCATACGGCAGTTGTGACCGGCTCTTACCTGGAAAAAGGCAAGGACAAAGGCAAGCCCTTCGAGCGTCGGGGGCGCTTTACGGATACCTGGATCAATCTAAGCGGGCAGTGGCGATGCGTCGCCAGCCACTTCAGCGTCAAACCGTAGCTGACAACGATTGCCTATTTACTCGGTGGCGCCGCGGGTTTGATTTCATCAGCGGCCTTCTGAATATCGTCGATCGAACTGGAACTCAGGTGGTACAGAGCCGGTTCGTTCTCGCGCTTGGCAACGTAGCCGTCGCTTGACTTCACAATCTGGACCTTCTCGACGTGCTTGCCGTCCTCTGAAGTTACCGAGGCCTCGATCGTCGGGTTCGCAAAGCCGGACTCCGGAAACTTATCCGCAGTAAGATCGCGAAGCTTGGAAACAAGCGATTGCACGGAGTCGGCATCCATCTTCTTGCCGTTCGACCACCAGTCTTCGCCGCCGCGGGTGAGAAAGTAAGCTTTCGACCCGCTACGGATCTCTACCTTGCCGGGATCCGCATAGCCTAAGTCGAAAAGCTTCTTCCCGCGAAAGTCATCCAGACTCTTGTCGAGAGCTTTGCCCAAATCAGCATCGATCTTGTACGCTCCCTCGACCGCGCTGGACTTCACATAATACGTGTCTTTGTCCTTGCGCACCTGCAGGGACTGAGTGCCGGACTCGTCCATAACCTTTGCGTTCGCGAGCGGCCTGGCGTGCGCAAAAGCGGCACTGTCAGTCTTGAGGTCGGCAGTGCTGAGATTCATCTTGGCGTCGGTCAGTTTGCGGACGACTTCGCTCACCTGGGAGGTGTCGGCTCGCAGCGGCTTGGGTTTCAGGATCTGCCATAGGTCTTTGTTGCGGCCAAACTCAATCGTCTGACCTTTCCGGACAATTTCAAGCCAGCTGATCTTGTCGGAGTTCACTGTAAGCAGCCGTTTGTCGCGCACATCGTTGAGACCTTTGTCGACGCTGTTCTTCGTGTAGCTGGCCACCGTGAACACCCGTGGATCGCCTGCCAGCATCGCGTAGACCGCGCTCCCGGTAGGCGTATCGTCACCCAGGAGAAGCTTTTGCGTCTTGTTGCTTTTTCCGGTGACGTCCACTTCCAGGGCAGGCTGGTCCAGACCGTAGGCTTTCAGATCAGAGGCTTTGTCTTCGACCAGGCGCTCGGAGTTCAAAGATGACAGGGTCGAGAGCATGCTCGAAACCGCGTCCTGGTCTGCGCCGAACGGCTTGGGCTGGGTAATCTGCCACTTCCCCGATTCTGTCTTGGTGAGGACGACGGTCTCTGCATTCATCTTCTTAAGATCGAGCTGGGTAATGCTGGATGAATCCAGCTTAAGGATCGCAGGCGGAGTATCCGCCGACGCCTTGACGGTGTCGTCAGCGGGCTTGCGGTGTTCCGACCAGTAAAGGATGCCAGCAAGAATGAAGAAGACGACAGCAGCAACTACGAGACCACGGATTTTCATAGTCCTTCCCGAAAGACCCAGACACAGAGGATCGAGGAATCTCTTACCTCCTCTTCCACCAAACGGAAATTCCGGCAACCACCACGATCAGCGGCAACACGAATTGACTGGTGGCGCGTACCCAGTTCAGTTGGGCCCGCGTCATGGTGATGCGGCGGTCTTCGCGTTGCTTGGGGCGGATCGAGATCAAATCCTCATCGGACGCCAGCCAGTTGATGGCGTTCAGGGCGAGATCAGTGTTCCCATTGAAATTGATGAAGCTGTTGGCAGCCCAGGACGAACTTCCCACCACTACGAAACGACCTTGGGAATTCTCCTGGCCGGTGCTATAGGTGCCCGCAGCCGCGATGGTGAGCGGTCCCTTCTTGTTCTTGGGATCGTTCACGCTGACTTCACCCGAACTCAGATTGGTGGTCGCCAGGCTACCGGAGGATGAATCAAACAGCTTCTGGACGTTCGTTTTGTCTGCGTTCTTGATGTCCATCGAGCGGGATAAAGGGAAGCCGGTAGCGGTTCCTTTCATCTCGTTTACGATCGGCTGCGAACTATAGCTGGTGACCAGGGCCACCTGCGGACCGAGTCCGGCAAGTTGTCCGATGGGGTTGAGATCAAGGATCAGGTCCTTGTTCATGGTCACGCCCCAGCTCTCCAGCACGCTGGTAAGCGAATCATTGGGCGCGATTTCTGAACGTCGAAGTTTCAGGGGCGGGTCCAGCATCAGAAACGCTCGTCCGCCGCCTTCCACATACTTCTTGATGGCGTCGACTTCGGGCGGTTCGTAGTTCCTGGTCGGCCCGGCGATGACCAAAGTGGTGCAATCGCTTGGGACCTCCGCTTTTTGCAGTAGGTCGACGGATTTACTTTCGTAGTTATCTTTTGAAAGGAGTTCCTTGAACTGGGAGAGACCTTCGCGATCGGTGTTATCGACCTGATGCTCACCGCTACCCGTCACGAAGCACACCGTCCGGGTATTGTTCTTCAGGTCGCGGATGAAGGCGCCGGTAACGCCCTCTTCCGTCATGCTCTTGGCTTCTTCCCGTTTCGTGCCGACCTGGACAATAGCGGTGCCTAAAGTCCGTATCCCAGCCTCGCGGGCCAAGGTTGGGTTCTTGTCGGGGTCGACATACTCGACTCTTACCTTCGGAGACAGGTTGGCGTACTGGTCGAGCAGATCTTTGCCGGCCCGGAAACGCGTACTCTGATCGAAGTACGTAATGGTTGCGCCCTGCTTCAGACCTTTGACGATCTTCGCGGTCTGGTCCGACAGGCTGTAGCGCTTATTCGAAGTGGCATCAAACGACTTGTCGTGCCGGTCGGCGAGAACGTTCGCGACGATCACGACCGCGATCACCACGAGGGTATAGATGGTCGCGTAGGCCGCGTACTTGGTTTGTCTCGCCTTGAGCCAGTGGCTTGCCATCTAGGACCTCCAGCGAAGAGATTCCATGCAACGCGCGGTGAAAAACAGTCCCAGGAAAATCACGGTTAGATAAAAGACGACATCCTTGGAATCGAGCACGCCTTTCTCGAAAGAATCGAAGTGCGTGGCCACGGACATGTAGGAGAGAACTCGTGCCCAAAGAGCGCTGTCATATCCGCTCACCCATCCGAAAACAAACAGTAACAGGCAGATGCCAAACGTCACCGCGCCCGCAACGATCTGGTTCCTGGTCGTTGTGGAGATGAAGGTTCCGATCGCCAACAGACCTCCAGCCTGCAGCAATAGGCCGAGATAAGTCACCGCAAGGGGTTTCCAATCAGGATTGCCGTATTTGAAAAGAAAAACAAAATTCAAGGCCGTGCAAAGCAGCATGCAAGCATATAGAGCCACAGCCGCCAGCCACTTTCCACCGATGATTTCCAGATCACGGACCGGAGAGGTGACCAGCAGCTCGATCGTTCCCGTGCGCTTCTCCTCTGCGAACAGCCGCATCGTAATCAACGGGATGAAGAAGAGCCCAATCACGGTCACGTTGTGCAGAAGGGGCCTGATAATCCATTCGTTGACATTCATCGGGAAGGTCTGTCCGCGCATCTGCATCTGGATGCCTTCGATGATGAATTCTCCCAACGCATTCCAGAAGAAGAAACCGAAAATCAAGCCAAACATCGCCAGCAGGATGTAAGCCACTGGCGAAACGAAGTAGCTGCCGAGTTCCTTTCGGCAGATGATCCAGAGATTTCTCACGATTGGGCTCCCTCCGCGACAGGTTGCTCGGCTTCTGCTGCGGCTTCGTTGCCGGTGAGTTGAAGGAAAACTTCCTCCAGGCTCATCGCGGCAGGTCGGAGTTCGTTCAGGTCCCACCCGGACTCCACTACGGCTCGCGCCAAATCGCCTCGCACAAAGCTTCCTTTTTGAATCTCTACTTCGAAGACGGCGCGGCCGTCGTGCTGCGCTTTGTTCACTACCCGGCTGACCCCCGAGACCTGTTCCAGTTTCTGCCGCACTGTCGTAGCCTCGAGACTCCCGTTCCGTCCGCCGACTTCCACCAGCACCGATTCGGCACCGCGGGCCCGCGCTTGCAAGTTGCGGACCGAGTCGGTGGCCACCAGTTTCCCCTGGTTGATGATGATTACCTGCTCGCAGGTCTGCTCGACCTCGGGCAGGATGTGGGTGCTGAGAATGATGGTGTGGTCCCCGGCCAGACTTTTGATCAAATCGCGCGTCTCATTGATCTGCTTCGGATCAAGCCCGGCGGTGGGCTCGTCGAGAATCAGCACGTCGGGATTGTGCACAATGGCCTGCGCCAGCCCCACGCGTTGCCGGTAGCCCTTCGAGAGCTTGCCGAGCAGTTTCTTTCTGACATCGGCCACCGCGCAGCGATCGCAGACGTAATCCACGCGCTTTTGCAGGTCGGCTCCGGACAATCCCTTCAGCTTGCCCACGAACTTCAGGTACTCCGCCGTCTCCATTTCCGGATAAATCGGCGGAGTCTCCGGCAGATAACCGATTCTCTTCCGGACCTCGAGCGACTGCTCGAGAACATCAAGGCCGGCAACCGTAGCCGTGCCCGCGGTGGGCGGAAGGAAACAGGTGAGCATGCGCATGGTCGTCGTCTTACCGGCGCCGTTGGGTCCGAGGAAGCCGACAATCTGGCCTTTGGCCACCTCAAACGAGATCCGGTCTACGGCAGTCGTGCGCGCGTATTTTTTTGAAAGCTCCTTGACTGTGATCATAAGAAAATTGTTGGCGCCACTGAGGTATACAGTTTGTCCAGCGGAAACCGCACGGAGGCGTGCGGACGGAAGTATTCTAGAAAGCGCGCCCCCGAAATGTCAATTTGTGACGGAGAAAACCAGACCTGGTTTGCGGAGCCTGTCCCCGCAGTCCGTTTATACTCCCCGTACAACCCTTGACACATACCCAACTCTCCAAGGGGCAGGTATATTAGTAAACTCTGACTGCAATCCACCTCCAAGGAGCGAAGAGATGCCTTCCCTTTTGCGGCAGTTTGTGCGCGTCGCCACGGCTTGCACATTAGCAGTTCTGTTTGCGATTCCACAAGACGCGCTGGCGCAGAGCCATGTAGTCAGCCTGGCTGAACTGCAGAATGCCACCATTGTTTCCACCCAGGCGCGCCAGCGGAACATTGAAGCGATTCGGCAGTTCGTCTCCTCCCCAGCTGCCGAAAAGGCGCTGAAGTCCGCGCACATCGATGCCAAGCAAGTGAAAGATGCAGTGTCCCACCTGAATGACCAGGAACTCGCGCAGCTGGCTGCACGGGCTAACAAGGCGCAAGCCGATTTCGCCGCCGGCTCGCTGAGCGATCGGGACTTGATCATCATCCTGGTTTGCATTGCGGCGCTCATTCTGATCATTGTGGCGGTTCGCTAGGCGCCCGATGCCTCGCAGCCTTGTCAGGATCACGGTCGTTGTTGTGTGCTTGTGTGGGTTTGTTTTGGCCGCCCATCCTGCCGGAGTGTGGCTCGATGTTCCCTTTGTGAAGCAGGAGAAGAATGGCTGCGGCGCTGCCAGCATTGCGATGGTGATGCAATTCTGGCAGCGCCAGCAGGGATTGCCTCCTGCCAGTTCCGACGCAGCGCAGATTCAGCGCGCACTCTATTCCTCTTCGGCCCACGGCATCTATGCCTCTGACTTGGAACGCTACCTGGAAAAGAGCGGCTTTCGTACGTTTGCGTTCGCGGGGACGGGGGAAGACCTTCGCCAACACCTCGAGAAAGGCCGTCCGCTGATCGTCGCGTTGCAGCCCACTGGCCGTGTTCCTTTGCACTACGTCGTGGTCACCGGCCTGGACACGGAGCAAAACTTGATCTTGCTCAATGACCCGGCGGAGCGCAAGCTGCGGAAGCAGGAGATGGCTAGTTTCGAAAAGGAATGGAGCAACGCGGGCCATTGGACGTTGCTGGCGGTACCTCGATCCGAGGGCGCGTCATCCGCGCACTAGGTCTCATTTGTTTTGTGCTTGCCGCCGCGGGGTTCACTTATAGTCAGTCCTCTCCGCTTCCCGCTGACCCGCACCGGACCCCTAAGATCACACAGCTCTTTGAACAAGAACGCTGGGCTGACGTCGTCCGCGAAGTGCAGACCTTCTCCGGCCGCGACGCAGACCTCGACTATTACGAAGGCAG